>JACLAC010006957.1_pt1 | contig 30629 bp, 35 predicted proteins | sample 8027881 | NCBI WGS metagenome assembly JACLAC01 (sample SAMN15725517, study PRJNA655200) | protist metagenome | isolation source: fluorescence activated cell sorting (FACS) single amplified genomes of... | place: Spain: Blaines Bay Microbial Observatory, Mediterranean Sea | collected 2016-01-19 | reverse complement strand
CTATATCTTCTTTGTCCACCCACCTGTCCACCCAAACTGATAAAAAATCTGAGTACTAAAGTCTTAACACTGTCGTGAATCAATCGTCTTCTGCAGAGTCGGTTCAAGTATCGGCATTGTTTGTCGAGATCCATGATTTTTTTCAGAACCATCATTTTCTTCGTTTTGAAAAAGCTCCCAAAAGTTAATATTTTCATAGTCCAAATAAATACGAGGGTAAATCGCACGAATTCTGTCAAGCCCACTTAGCTACTCCTCTGGTAGATAGCCTACCGACTTAAGTCCTCGCAACAACAACTCATCAGTAGTTCGAGATAGGCTCCACCGCTCTTTCTTTGCAATCTTCCGCATCAATTGCATGATGTCACTGTGCACTGTAACTGACAGATGCTTTCTGTTTTCCCGGTAAACTTCTGGATGAATCGATTGAATGTTCATTGCTACATCTCCCATATAAATTTCATTTCAGTCAAAAACCCAAAGCTTACAAACAAAATAGCCCTCTACATTGCCCCAGATTCTTAGCTTAGGATGCCGCCGACGGATTCTAGCATCAGCAATCTGCTGCCAACGTTGGGCTTCTCCCTCCCACTTCTCTGGAATCAACCACTCATCACCTGGTTGGCAATGCCTCAGCCATTTGTAAAGCAGCATCATCCTTGATTCTGCCAGATTGATAGGGGTAATTTCGTTTTTATCAGAAGGAGAATCTGAAGCCTGAGTTGGAGAGGCTTCCTCTATCGATGTTGAACTTATTAGAGGAGTCTTGTTTTTAATAATTTCTCCCGGGGGATCACTGACAAAACTGACAAAATTATTTTTGTCGTTTTTGTCGGTTGCTTTCACCAGATGAAACTGACGCAAGAATTTTGACTCGTAGGTCACTTTGTCACCAAGGCAGCAGGATTGATGTTGAAACGTTGACTAGCTGGCCTTCCACGAAGGGTTCGTTTTACTTCAATTTCTTGGAGGTAGCCAAGATCGCAAAGCCATTCGACTGCTTCGGTAATCACGCCATCGTCCTTCAAGCCCGCCCAACCCTTCCGTTTGAGTTCCCTGATTGAAAATTCTGGGGCTAGCTTTGGGAGTTTTTTTACTAAGTTCCACAGCGACTCACGAACCGTTGTGCTGCTGAGTGAAAAAACTCTGTGGGCATGCTTACTCAAAATCTCCCAGCAATCTATTGCTCGTCCTAGTTCTCCTGGACCAATTGGTCCAGGCACAACGCGTAGGGTCACGCATTCTACAAAGTGAAAAGATAGAGCTAATCCAGCCACCAACCGCTCAGACTTTCCAAGCCAGCTTTTATATCCATCAGGTATCGTCTCATCTGCCATGATCGATCCTCGAAGGATCCTTCGCCATTTTCGCCAATCTCTTTGAGCTTCTTCCCCAAAATAGCAAAACGGGGCTGGAGAATAGTCAGTTTCTATCGCTCCAACTTCTTCAGGGGTGATTTCCTCAAGCTCTTCAAAAAGTTGCCTGATTGAGAATTGCCAGGAGGAATTGTTCGCTTGAAAACTTTGAGTGGCTTTTTCGATGTCCTCAAAAGTAGGTTGATCAGGCCAGATCCATAAGAATCGCTGCAACAGTCCATCATCTTTGAAACCTGTCTCCAGATCCCTAAGTAAACGTCGGAGCTTGCTGGGCTGAACACAACCTGCAAGGGAGAGCGCAAGTGCAGAGGCAAACTCAGAACCACGCCCGATTGTATGATTGCTATAATTCCGGGCTACTGTCATGGCTTCAATGTAGAACTCACGAAGGCCTTCATTCCCTTGTCGCGTAGTCTGCTCGATCAACCCAACGAGTTCGTCTGCCTTGAGCAGAAATCCGCGCTCATTCCCATTGGCTGCGAGTTGGAGGATTTTTTCTGGGGTAGCCCGATTCATAACCAGAACTGTTTGGCTCGGGGCTTCAGGCAGCCTGAGTAATTCGAGTGTATTGGTTATCTCATCTCTTTCCTTTTGAGTTAGCTTCGTGCTCTCTAGTTTTCGAATCAGGCCCTTCCGCTGCGCGACCAGTGGCTGTAATGTTTGCTCATAGTCTCTGAGAGATAATTTATATTGATGATCATAAAATTTTTGCAGACCTTCCAAAGGCAATAATCCAGCCCGGAATGCTGCTGTTTTGTTAGCCGACACAGGCATCACCAGGGCTGTAGATCTGACAGGAGACTCAAACCAATTGGGCTTCAAATCGAGGTCTGGAGCAATCAGGATCTTCGTCCCAGTAACGATTCCTAAACCAGAGAGAATAAATCCAGCGATCGCCTCTGGAGTTGTTTCGTTTTCAACTGCTGCTGACTTACAGTACGAAGCCAAGGGTTCAGGAAGAATATCTACTGTAAGTGTGGGAGGCGGGGGATCTATGGTTGGTAGTGGTGGTAGTTCTTTGGGAAATGAATGATGGAATGATTCATCCATCCTCCGCTGCAGGTCAGGGTCCGCTTCTCGAATAACATGATCAGTACTAGCCTGCTTTTCTTTGGCGTAACCTTTTAGAATCTCAGGCCCTCCCAAAAGCTTAACTAGTTCGTCACGGTCACTCAGGTGTCCGCAGTGGCCATGTAGGCATTTAAAACGCTGCCCACCACTGCTGGTCCTCAAGATTACTGTTGAGCTTTCACCGTTGGTATTCGTGGAATGTTGTCTGTGGTTCGGACATAAGACGGTGACCCTATCTCCCTTGTCCTGCATTACCCAACCACGGTCACGGAAGAGTGCAATAAAATCGATAGTGCTATAATCAAAGTAGACACTACTAGGAATCTCAATCAATGCATCTTTCGCACTGAACGGCTGCTTTTTCCTGCCTCCCAGAAAGGAAGATTTTGCTTTGGTTGGCACGTAAGCAGATCGCAGTCTGGCATCCGGTACGAACGGTAGATTCTCCCAATTTTCATCATACCACTCATACTCCTGTTTAGTGTCAGGGTGGATCGAGGGTGGGGCAACTAGTTGGGTGCCTGCACCCTGAATCTCCCCACCGTGCTCGCTGTCGTCATGTCCTAAAAAGACAAACTTTTCTGAGGAATCGCTCAACACATAATGATGGCACTTCCCGGAGCCAGTACGAACAATCCCTCCCTGCTCCAGCCATTCGTATCCTTTTTTGGCTTCAGCTAAGTTGGCATGCTCATTCCAAAGAACTATATCGTCGTAATCAATTCCCCTTAGGTATTGCCCCTCCTTCATCTGAATACCACAAAGCAAACCAACGTTATCTGTAGGTGCAAAGGACCTGAGCAAGTCATTGATATCTACAGCCTCTGCCCTGGGTTTATTCCATCCCTTGGTGTAAGGCTGTTTGCCTCTCAAGGGAATCGGCTGTAGACCTAATGAATGGTAATGCCTGATTGCAGCATCACGCCTACTCCTCCAATCTTGATAGTACGATTTGTCGCTTTCAGCAGCTTCTTGTGGTGCACTCACTGACGGAGTTTTAGAAGTAAATTCTTTTTTCATCTGACCTTCCCTGTAGATAATCTGAATAACTTAGATATACTGTTACAGCCAGTCCTGGATGGGTACCTCACTGCTGAGGATCAATCCTGGCTTGGCTAATGAAGAGGTTCAGATCATCAAGGGAGTAGCGCACCAACTTACCACCAACCTTACTGTAGGCCGGACCACGCCTTTTAAAGCGCCAGCGTTGGAGGGTTTTAACCGGTACACCAAGGTATGTGGCGGCATCGGCTTCGTTGATATAGCATGGGACAGGGGGGATGGCTGGGTGCATAGGACTCTCCGGTTGCACATTAGTAGTGAGCCCGCGTAGGTGCGGGATTGATAAGTCCTATTTATAGTGGGAAAAAACTTACCTTACTCTTACTTGGTAAGGGTAATTTTTCTTTTTCCTGTTCTGTATCCTGAGCAGTTTTTTTGGAATGTACTTAATCGAAGAGTCTGTGGAAATTCATCACCAGCGACATGCAACGATATACTCTTGGATGGATCACTGAGATTTCGGGGGATGGTTACTTTATCACCTGGTTGGGTATGTTCTACCAATGCTTTTAGCACGGCACTCCAACGAGTGTTGTCCTTTGATAACTGAGAACGATAAGCCCGCTGGATCAGTTCTTCTAACTCATTTGGTTCTCGAGGATCTCGATTTCTCTGTGGAACTAGTTTTTTCTTTAATAACCAGTTTTCCAATTCAAGATAGTTAATTGCTGACAACCAGATTGTTTGATAGTTGAGGCAGTTGATTTGGAAAGTAGGGGCCACCAAGCAGACACCAATATTATTCCACTTCTGCCAATTGCAAGCAGAGCGAGTTCGCTCGTCCCATTCCACCTCCTCCCAGTACAAAATTTTTGCACTCTCGGGCAACAGTTGAAGTTCTACCCAAATGCGTTTTGGGGCTTTGAAGAAATAATTGTCAATTTCTTCTGGCACATCCGCCAGCGTTCCAACGGAGATGGGTTGCGATTTTTTAGCTTCAGGGCTATCGAATGGCTGACCCCATGTCTCTGCATCACGCTCCCCAAGCTTCAACTCAAATAGGCGTGTGTAACGCTTTGGCCTCATGTTGAAGCCATGTAAGAAAGGGGTGACCCCCCGCTCCTGGCAGTACTGGAGAATCCTCGGTTTATGTTGGGGGTAAGATTGAACCAAAACACTGAGGGGTCGCAAATTGTTGGTGACTGAGTCCATGTAGTCTCGAAACGTAAGGTGGGAGATAACGAAGACGAACATCCATAGCAAAGCCGCACTTTCGGTAGAATGCAAGAATTTTTTTTAGATTTTCTATTAATGCACTCACTTGCACTACTGATCGATCTTTAATGTTAGACAAACAACATTCTTTTTGACAAAAGACGTATTGTTGTCACTCTGGCTTTACTCTTCGGAGTGGGACGACTAATCACAGGGGGATTTCAAAATGGCAGGCCCTGCTGGACTTTAGGCAGGTAAATGATTCTTCGACCCGCTGAGTGTTCTCAGCTATCAGACATAAACAAAATGGAGCTCACAGACCCAGATATCCAGATGCGTTTAGCTGCTTTTGACAGAGTTCAAAAGCTAAGTCAGATACATGAACATCTGACCACAAAAGAACTCAATCCTGGATTCATATTTGAAAGTACGCGCTACCCATTGGTCAATCCACAGCGGGGCATATTCAAACCGAGGCAGATGAAATACCTGCTTTCGATCAAGACCGTATACCCCCGTTCAGGAGCTAAGATTTGGTATGATGACCAACGTAAGATCCATCAGCAGATCTTCAAAAGAGAGGAGTCGGTTGATTATGCATTCATGGGCAAAGATCCAAATGCTGCAGACAATCGGTGGCTCAGAGAAGCTTTCGAAAATCAGATCCCCATCATCTACTTTTTGGGGGTAGCTCCAGGATACTATCAGGCACTCTTGCCAGTCTTCATTTCGGCTTGGGATGCAAAAGCTTTGACTGCAAAGGTTGTATTCGGGGTTTCGGATCAGGAGGAACTGGAAGCACCTCAAGATGCTGCGGAGCGTCGATATGCCTTAAGAACGGTTAAACAGAGGTTACACCAAGCAGTTTTCAGAGAAGCTGTAATTGGAGCCTACATGGGCAGATGTGCTTTCTCAGGATTACCTGAGCAGCGGCTATTAGATGCAGCCCACATCATTTCAGATAAGCACGAAACCCTTGGACAACCTATTGTTCCCAACGGCTTGCCACTATCCAAAACCCACCATGCGGCCTTTGATGCGCACATGTTAGGAATTGATCCAGATTATCGACTCCATGTTTCAGATCACTTGCTGGTCCAGAATGACGGACCCCAACTGGAACTTTTAAAGCAACTGCATAAACAGAAACTCTACCTACCGAAAAGGATTCAAGACTATCCTGATCGTGATCGGTTGGCCCGACGTTTTGAAACCTTTTTGACAAGCCACTAAGTTGATCTGCTTCGGTTTCAGAGTCTTGGAGTGCTATGAATCTGGGTCGGAGTCCCGTCGTAAATTAGGGTACTCAAAGAATGTATTGAACTGAACACTACCTTTTAATTCATGTCTTCGTAGTGATTCTTTTGGGATTGATTTGCTGATGGAGCATTTTAAAACCAAACCCCCCCAGACATACCTCCCGTTGGGCTATATTTTTTCTGGCTTCTATAACCAAGAATGAACATGGAGACTCGATTCTGTGTAATCTTACCTTCATCATTGGCGTACTTAACTTCGCCAACATTTTGATATTCGGCATACTTCAAACCAATGAAGAAACTTTCTGTCAAATCAAAATGTAGAAGGATTTGTGGCCCCCTGACCAAGATATTATTTTTGACTTCCCCTGACTCTCCACTGACTACTGATCCAGTCAATTCCCTATTGAATGTGCCTTCTCCGTAACCAATCATGTATTGTGGGTGAATATCAATGATTGCCAGATCAATGGCATAACCCAAAGTATAATTGAGAGTGTAACGATTGTAATCGATAGCCGAATTCTCTCCGGTTGAGTAGTTGGTGTTACTTCCCTCCATTTGATAATAGCTGAAGCTTAAGCTTTGGGTGATATCCCACATTCCCCTCTGATGCCACCAAGTCAGCTCATAGGCATCCCCCTCTAGCTCAACTTCTCTGTTCGAATCCTTATAAATTCCTGTTGTTGGACCCGAGCCAATAAAACGGCGAACATCATTCTGCGGTGAAATTTTTGGTCCTCCACCTAAAGTGATCGCTGCGGCCCTAGACCCACAAAACATAACACCAATCAGCAAAGCAATACACAGCAGTGCTCTAGAGGTTTGATGGATCCTCGATATCCATCTAAGTTCACCCATCTCTAGAATAAAAGGGATTTGGGACCGCAATGTTACTGATGGATGAGCAAATCGGTTTAAACCACCTCTCAATAATTCGATGGGAATTGTTGATCGGCTACTTTGGTGGGGATGCGGAGGTAGAGATTGACTGGATGAATGAGACATTGCATATCAACGAAAAGGAACAGTAAAAAGCAAAATTCCATCTTCGCAGAGCCATCAATGGATCAAACAAATACTCAATGCTTCGAAAGGATTGAGACCATCGATTTAAGCAAATTTTGCACCTCTTTTCTTTAAATCTCCCTTTTAACAACTCAATACTCTCACTTATGTCACAAAGTCTCTTAGACCCATCAGCACTCTGAATTCTAACCAGGTCGCATACCGGGCACACTTTTGTCCAAGCCTATCCAGCTTTTCCATTAAATTGCTAGTATCTCCAGAGCCTGATCGTTGTTCCTCTCTATATTCACAAATTTTTTATGTATGTTAATTTATCATTATATAATATTAATAAGAAAATTTCTAAAAAATTAATATAAAATTAATATAAAAATCAATTATATTAGTATTATACATAATTGTAATAAAAAATTATATTTTATTATTGACAATATTAAAACATATATGTAACTTTATAGACACATTAGCTGAGCAGCCTAAAGAATTGGAATGATAACCATCCTGACGCGACAGGTACTGGCCAATCTGATAAAGTCAAACCAGCAGATCAACGAAAGAGAAGCTTTAGCCAAAGGCATTAGGTACAACACCTACGGCCATTTTTATCATAAAAACATTTAAATAAGTTAACTTATTTTGTCACAATTATTTTCAGATAATAAATAAATCAACCAAGGGAAACCGTCATGAAATCAGCAATCACAAAAAAGCATGTATCACTTTTCAAGAAATTTACTGTCGCCAGCGTAATGGCTCTGGCAGTGGTAGGGTGTGCCATCGATGAACAATATACGTTTGAATCCAGTTACCAAGGGGCGACAGAAACAAAAGAAGTAGTTGTTTACTCCGAATTTACTGGGGTCTTTAATCAGGATGAGGCAGAAACAAACACGGAAAGAAGAATACAATTCTCAACGGAGGAAGCCATTGAGGTGAACAAGGAGTACGTCGTCACGATCGATGGAGATGAATTCAAATACACAACAACGGCATCTACTGACCATCAAAGTCTTGCATCTGAACTATCCCAAGCCATTGATGGAGATTCGAAATATACCGCCACAGTTGAGAATAACGTGATTAGAATTCAAGGTGGTGCTGGTACTTCATCAGTCAGCGCGACGAAAGCGGGTGCTTTAGTTGATATTAGCGAGGATCCACCTGTAGAGGCATTGGCAGTTGATAATCCAAATATAGTTGATGTTGGGTTTTATCACGCTAACTCATCTACAAGATTTTTGGGAACACTTGAAGCTATCGAAAGTAGGTACGCTGGCTTGGGCTTTACAACAAAAAGAATTAATGAACGGCTGGATGGAAATGCTCCAGATGTTTCGTTACTGATTGTATATCTCCCAGAAGTTGCTATCAACTCCAATGAAATAATTTCATTGGAAAAGCATTTGAGCAACGGAGGTAGAATCTTTTTTATGGGTGAATACCAAGGTATCGTACCGAACGAGAATAAAATCATTTCTGATGCAATTAAAACATTAGACGGTTCAATTCAAGTTCTTGGTGGAACTCATAACCAGTCAGTTTTGAATCGTAACTCACCTAAGAACCTTAACAACTCATATCTCAATGCAGGTGTAAACAGTTTTGGTACTGGTACTTACGCAGAGTTATCAATTGATCCAGCAATTTCACAAGCTGTAGTCGTAGATGACGCAGGACGAATAGTTATTGCTGACCAAGCTGTCTCCAATGGCAGAATTACACTCATAGCAGATAGAGATTGGTTGCAATTAGATGCGAACGTATTTTTGAACAATCTTGCAATCGATTCTTATAATAATCAGGAGAAAGTTAAACAAGGAACTAACCCCAACGAAAACTTTGCACCTGCAGCGGGCACCGTAACTACAGTGTATGGATCTGTAGTCAACTTTGATATCCTTGGTCAAACCCTAACGATCAAATCCACAAATGAAAAAATTGGGAAAGAAATTCAATTTGAAAGTCAATCTTATGGAGAAAGTAAGGTAAAATTTAAGGATGAAAAATTATTTGTTACTTACAACAAGGGTGTTTCTACAACTGAAGAAATTGTCGCCTTGATCAACGCATATCCTGAATTTACTGCCACAACCACAGGTAACATCATTATCCCTTAAAATACTTACCCTCTGGGAATATACAGTTCTCAGAGGGAGATCAATTTGTTAAGGTCATTGCAGCAAGAGTCAACCCCCCTTCACCAAATTTTAAGCCCAGTAATTTGAAGATTCTCCAGATAAAACAGGATCGGAGTCCCAATATAAAAAGGGTGGGGGTGTTTGTGCCCCCCCGGGGGACTAGAGATGGGGCAAAAAGCAGTTTGGCTTCCACTGAGTCGAATGCCAACAGTGTCTTAATGCGCAGTCGGATCCTGTCTCAACCCAGTTTGATTTGCTATTAGGCTTTTGGTTTCAGTAGCGAATCCAAACCCTGCTCAGCCTTGTTCACGATTCCCTGTTCTGCTGCGAAGGTGAATTTAGCGTAGCGGCGCGTCATTGGAGATCCAGGTGCGTGTCCCAGTTGATGCCCAACTTCAGCTTCGGTGGCACTGTTGGAAAGCATTGTGGTTCCCATCGTATCGCGCAAGCAGTAATTCGGACGGTAATGCTTTGGAATTCCGGCAAGGTCGCGGATTCGCTGAAAATGTCGCTTGTAGGAATCCAACCTGCGCTCACCACCCGACGGACCCGGGAAAACGAGCGGGCTGTTTCGCATTACTTCAGGACAGGTATCCAGTAGCCTACGCTGCGCTTCCAGAATTTGCCTTGTCATATTCCCCATCGGTACCGTCGGGGATTGCCCACTCTTTGTCTTACGCTTGGTATAAATACCCTTTGAGAAATCTACATCCTTCCAAAGTAGTTTCAGAGGCTCTGAGGGACGTGATCCAGTCCACGCAATAAACTGATGGATGTGAACGACGTGGCGATCATGATAGGCGTCCCACACTTCATGAAGCTTTTGGAATTGTTCTTCCGTTAGCGGTTCAATGCGTGTGGAATCGGGATCAACCTTCGGTAATTGAATGGTCCAGGTGAGTGGTGGGCAAAGCTGCTGACGGACTCCAAAATTGATGATCCGGCGTAGGAGTTCCAGAACATTTCGAGTCGTTCCCAAACTGTGATTCTTTTTTACTTGTTGCTTGAGTCGATCTACATCCAGCGGGGCCAGGTCCTTGGGCTTTTTGTTCCCAAATGACTTTTCAATATACAGTTGGTAGCGGTTCTTATCATTACTAATCCCCTTGACCTCGTTACCCCTCGATTCCAAATAGAGCACCCAGAGATCATTGATTGTGGGATTTTCTAGTTCAGCTTGTTTTGCTGCCTGCTTTGACTTCCTTCTCTCTGCATTGGTCATTGCCTGACCATTGATTCTATTTGTTCGTTCCGCATTTGCCTTAGCGGCAGACCAACCTTGGGCACTGGTCCCCAACTTCTCCTCAATCTTCTTTCGATCTCCTGGCTTTCGGTAATTAATATAAAATGTTCGTACACTATTACGGTCGGCGTACCAGACTCCAGGATAATTAGTTTTGATGCGTTCTTTAGAAGCCATTTTCTCTCTGGTCAAATGATCGGGTTAATTTCTGTCCACCCACCTGTCCACCCAACTTGGTAAAAAATGAGGGATAGAAATGTCTACGTCTGACCAGAAAGAATATAAATCTTTCCAGATATTTGCAAGGCTTATAGCAAATATGGGGTGGGTATGAGTAATTAACATCAACTATTGACCTGCGTTCTCATAACCCGAAGGTCGCAGGTTCAAATCCTGCCCCCGCCACCATACCTTCTCAAGTAAATTCAACTACTTGCGGCCTTGATCATTTCCTCTAAAACTACTTATTTCAACTGACAGTAACTCTTGGCAGCACAGTTACACAACGAACTGTTTTTTCAGGAAGTAGGAATCTCAACCTCCGCTGGTCCCTTGGCCAATTCTTTTCTCTTCAGATGTTCAGCATAAGCTCTGAGAAATAACGAAGTCGCCAAGCCTACAAAGTACGAGAGAAATGCCACTCCGAATCCGACGGCCATGCCCTGAATGGAATCATATCCAGAGAATGGCTTGTCCTTAACTGGACTCAGATTCGAAACACTGGTTACTGAACAGCCGGCACTTGCATTACTGTTTCTAGGACTGCTAATGAAACACAGACTCCAACAATGCAAATTGTCCAGAGTCCAATAATCAGGTTGGTTTTATCAGTTTGTCCAAACTGCATGGTGCCTCTTTTTTTTTTGGGATTGGTTGATGGAAGCAGCGTGTTTGTGCTTCCAAGTATGTCAGCCAATCGGATAAACTTGGAGGGCGGCGGGGGGAGGTAGATTTTGGAGCGTATTGCAAACAGTTGGTGGGCTATGAAGTCGCAGAAATCTAGTCACGGATAACAGCATCAGGAGCGAAAATGACCAAAGCAGAAGCATTCGATAAAGCAACAAAGTTGGCGATGAAAGGTGATCTAGCATTGTATGATGAGATTTTACACCCCGATTACGAATCAATGAATCAGCGTGTACGAATCAACCGAGAAATGAGTAAATCCATTCTTTCGGAAAATGGACCTCTTTTTACTGTTGGACCAATGCAAAAAATCTATGAAAACGAAGAGTTTGCATGTATTCATCGCTTTTCAAGAATTGCTAATAAGGATGTTTTCTATGAAGTCCTGACCGCAATTACATATAAAAATGGGAAAGTGATTACTCAACAAATGGTCCGACAGGAACTAGACTACGACCCCAGCGAAGGCCAAGACTGGAATTGGGAAGATTACGAATGATCAAGTTTGGGGAGACCACACCATCTTTTTTTGAAGCACTCGTGCCTCTGGTGGTGTGTTGATGAATTTGAGTTTATCACATGAAGCGCACCTATTACTGTTAGAAGGTTCCGATAGGACGCACCAACACATTTTGCAACGCCTGGCCACTTCTTTTAATTTCATTTTCCCTCCCTAAGTTTAGAAAATGATCTGATGCTTGGTGACGCGCAGTGCAGCTGATGAAGGGCTTTTCTACACATAAATTCCGACTAATTCCCTATCAAATCCACCTGCTTCCTCATCTGCCTTCCATTCGATCTTTTGAAAAGTGAGTTTGCCTGCTCCTTCTTTATCAAGCTTTTCTGCAAGCTCTTCATCTTCTAAAGCAGCACTTGCTAAAAGTTCTTTCAGATCGATATTGTTATAGCTGTCCATAAATCCTCCATAGTTGTTATGTAATTGAATTATGATGGCCAGATTATAATTCAAGTGCTGCTACTTGGGGAGGAGGACGGGGGGAGAACTTGGCAAGAATCAGATGAAAAGCAATTGATGAGCTACACAATCGTATCAACCAAAGCCAGAATACCAGCATGAGGAGCGAGAATGACCAAAGCAGATGCTTTTGACAGGGCAGTGCGACTGATATTCAAAAACAATGACTTCTCTTTATTTGATGAAATTTATCATCCTGATTACTCAGCACCGGATCCAACCACTGGTATCACGGTGAATTTGGAAGATGAGAAACTAGTTCTGTCAACGTACAGCGAAGACTACATTTTAGGACTGTTTCGTATTGTTTATGAGAGTGATGATTTTTTATGTATGCACAGATACGTCAAGGGGAATAAAAGTTCCGATCCAATTTATTATGCGATCGTTTTTATGATTAAGTACAAGGACGGACTAATTCTAACTCAAGAAAGTGTTAGAGAACCATTGGATCAGGACCCCAGTGAAGGCGAAGACTGGAACTGGGAAGACTACGAGTAATGCACGCACTGCTGACGATACTTTTTATACTACTGACAACAGTAGCCGTTGCAGATTCTGCAGGCTGCCCCAAATACGACCGCAAGACCTACCGCCACTGGATTGACGAAGATCGTGATTGCCAGAACGCCCGTCACGAGGTGTTGATTGCAGAATCTATTTCACCGGTTGGGTTCAAGACCTCAAAGGGTTGCAAAGTGCTTTCTGGCAACTGGGACGATCCCTACTCAGGCAGAACCATTACCGATGCCACCAAACTGGATATTGATCACATGGTGCCGCTCAAGGAGGCCCACCAGTCTGGCGCAGCTAACTGGTTAAGGGAGCGTAAAAGAGCCTATGCCAATGATCTGGATGATCCAGACACGTTGATTGCTGTCGATCGTCGTCTGAACCGTCAGAATGGAGCCAAGGACCCAGCAGAGTGGCTACCACCCAATCCAGCTTATCAAACCGAATATGCGAAGGCTTGGGTGACCGTTAAGTTGAAGTGGGGATTGACGGCTGATCGACAAGAGTTGGTGGCTTTACGAAAGTTGCTTGGAAATCAAGTCGAGTTGCTACCTGAAGCCCCAGAGATGAACTGCACTGTCATTGGGCAGTCCAGCCAGCTAACATTGCCTTCAGCGGGTTTCAAAGTGGTTTGTGGAAGCAAACGCTATTGCAGGCAAATGAATTCTTGTGAAGAAGCCAGAGCTTTTCTGAGTCAATGTGGACTCAGTCGACTGGATGGTGACAAGGATGGATTGCCCTGTGAGGCGTTATATGATTGCAGGGGTAACTTCCCAGCGGTCTTTATGGCAGTTGAGTTTCTCAGTTTAAATTTGAGAAGTAGTAGCAGGTTATGAAATTTCCCAAATCAGTCCAAATGAATTACTTCGGGTGTCGTATCTTCATCAAGTTTTGTGTTCCAGCGATCTCCGCCGTTCCCCGAGCCAAAAGAAGCACTCTTGTTGTTAAAAGGTAAGTCATTCAGCTGGGATTGGAAGTATCTTTCTAGTTTCGGAGAATTCCTGAAATACTTGTAGTGGTTTGCCAAATTGCTTTTTCCACACGCTTCAAGAATATCTACTTTTTGCCTGCTTTTACTGGGAATTATCTCAAAAAACCGGATCAACTCAACATACTGGTCAAGCATTTCAAATAAAGCAAAATCTGGCGCAGTCGCATTATTACCAACTAGAAAAGGATTTTCTGATGATGCATTTTTGGATTCCAACCAAATTTCAATTTTTTTGAAATGACCTCTATCAGCAACCATTGTGGATTCAAACAAATTAGCCGCTACTTCTCTATGATTGGTATGCTGAGAGTAAGCGAATTGAACCATTTTGTTTCTGACATCCATGATTTCACAAAGCAACTGCTCGCAATGCGAGTTTTCATGCTTATCGGAGCCTTGCATATCTAAAACACGACCCAAAAGAGTCATACACGCTATTGATTGTGCTACGAGGATCTTTTGATTTTCATCATGAACTTCTGCATAAGGTAAATTGATTAAGGGATTTATCTTTTGAAGAGCTGGTTTTGCCTCCACATGCCAATGCGAACCATCTACTGACAATCCGTCCTCAGTTTGCACAGCTCTTTTTTTGTAGAAAATACATTTTAGGGGGGTGCCAGAGTAAAGAACCATTTGTCTCAAAGGAGCGCCCAAACCCTTAGTACTCCAATAGGCTACAGTAATCTCTTTATTTTTCTTCGGCATTTCAGAACCCAAAAGTAGATCAAGGAAGAATCGGGATAAACTAAGCTTTTTCGTTAAGTGGCTAATGACTTCTGTTGAATATTATCAATCCGCATTGTTTATGAAAACATTTAGCATCGTGCTATTTAAAATAGGCCTTCAATGAAGAATTTTACAATTTTCCCCCATGCCGCAAGTAAACCCTTACTCATCTACCAACAGCTAAAGCTGTTGAAAGCCTACAAAGTCACCATCTTTCAAAAGAACAATCTACACTCGCATATCTAGAAAGGTGAAAGTCTAATGAACGTTGAAGTTGCCATCTTTGAATAGTCCAACGAATTTCGAACCCTTTGGATGAGTCTAAGTAGCTCGTTCACATGTACTCAGTTGCTTGGAGGGTTACTAGGACGGTATGCCCTCTGAGACAATATGTTATTGGCTAGTGAGATTGTAAACTAGACATCCATAAACTATAAATGGCTTTACCTAAACTGACAAAATTCTGTTTCTTCAAATAGAGTCTCCTTCTTCAACATTTTTATCAGGTACAGAACAATGCAAATGTCGAAATAACCATTTCCTATGAGTTTTCTCTAACATTGCCGAAATTCTCATGTTGAGAACAAAACTCTCATCCTTTGTGGTCTTCCCTTTGAATTCTAATTTACTGACAACGTAAGCAAACTCACCTTGTAGGAAGAAATCAAACTTTTTGAAGGACAAGTCTCTGCTCAAAGTTTGATCAATATCTCTTTGAAATTGGTTTCTTATTTGTTCAATGTCTAATCGAATCTCATCAACCGCTGTCCCGATTAAAGACACATTTTCTGTGTAAAACGAAGACGTGAACCTCTCAACATCTCCCTCGTTGTAGCTTTCTGACAGTTCACTGAACAACGCAGTAATCAATTTCTCATCCTCTTTCATCATTTTCTCTGTTGCTTGAATTTTTTATCCGGAGTCAGTCCTTCCAAAGCGAATGTTTGATGGCACCATAGTCACAAATAGTCAGTGAAACTACTCCGTCTTTTGTGCTGTGAGGCAAGGAAAGCGTTTCTTTTGCTTGTTGAGAATGATCGTCAACACCAACTGCTGTTTCATAAACTTCAGTTAGTACAAACATCGTATTTCCAGTTTCTTTGTCATCTTTGATCTCTGGTGCTGTAGACCAATTAAGAAAATGAAGTTTTTTGTCACCTTCTCTGTAATGAGTTTCTGCCATCCATTTTGTGTGAGCTTCTGTAATTTCGTTCCAATTGTTAACAAACTCTGGTTTCACTACCCAAATTCTTGTGAGTTGAGTTTTACCCTCGTACATAGCTTGCCCTCTGATAGATTTGGAAACTAAAAATAGTGTGGATTCAATTTAAAGCTCACATATATCTTTCAGATGGTAGTTGAGTGTCAAGTACTAATTTCTCAATTAGTTACATTTTTGGAAGATGCCATTGAAAAAACAGAACTGAACATTAGCATTTAAGGTGAAGGGAAAATATACTTAAACCCAAAGTAGCTAAAATAGTCAGAGTAACGTTTGTATTAGGAGATAGAATACGTTTGGTGTGATTAGTTCGGCCGAGAAATGATTTTGCATCTTATGTCTGGTGAAGCGTTTCATCGAATTGAATAGAGGTTTTAGCATGAAAAAACTCATCATTCTCTCTCTGAAAAACATATTGAGGGCTTTGCCAGTATCGGTTTATAAGCGAGCTGATTTGAACAGATTGATGTCAACCAGAGTATGTGTAAAGTGCGAATTATCGGAAGCTAATTTAGAATATGCTGATTTACTTCAAGTTAACCTCGACGGGCGCTAATCTGATTCAATGCAACTTGACTGGCGCTGTCATGCTCAACGTAAAATTCGACTTTGCTGATCTGAGTGGAGCAATCTTCTGCAACACCGTGATGCCAGACGGATAACATTTCATCAAAGACTGCTGATATGGGAAAACAACTTATAACATCATTGACGATCTTATTGTTGGCATCTTCAGCTTTCGGAGTTGAGCAATTAGAATTGCTCAAAACGTCAGAATCCAAAAAATGTATTCGCTGTGATCGTCCTGACAATGATAACAATTATAATAAACTAGCTAGGGATCTGCTCACTACAGACAACAAGATTAGTAAAAACAGTAACTACTTTGAGTTGAGAAAAGCCACTCTTGATAAAGAAACCCCAAAGCGCTTCATGGGGGGAGACAATTCCTGCAACACTGTTTTACCAAACGGGCACATCATCATCAAAGATTGCTAAACGAGGGAATTAGAACCGAGAACTGTACTTACTTCAGGTGGTTTCAAGGAGACTTATGGAAAAGCTAACCCAGAAAAACCACAGGAGGTTGCGTCATTGCGAAGTTGTGATCTGGCGACTACTCCATAAAAAAGCCGATCTTGATTATGGAGATTACACTAGAGAATGGCAAAGCTAGTTTGATGATCTGGCAACTGATTTGGGGAAAAGTCTTGATCAGGTTCTGCATGATGATGAAGGGAATCTCAGGCTGAAGAAGGGGGACTATCGCAAGTTTTGGGCTTATGCTTATGAGCTACGAGATTTGAGAAGAAAAGGAGAGGACCATCTTGAGAAAGAAACCGTAAAGAAACTGCTGTTAAAATAATACTATTATCAACCATAACGCATGAAGCTACTTTCATTCACCTTCGTCCTGCCAGTTCACTCCCCAATCGCTGAGCAGTACCAGCGACCATTATTTGAATCAATGGTCTCCGCTGGCTTTCCAAGCCCCGCTCAGGACTACTACGATGGCTATCTCAATCTGCATCAGTACCTGATTCCTGATCCCAACAACGTCTTCTTTGTCCGTGCTAATGGGGACTCGATGATCGGTGCAGGCATCTTTGATCAAGATTTACTGATCCTCGACCGCTCCAATTTGCGTCATTGTTAAAGTCACTCTAATTATTAGGGGTTTTAGTAGGAATAGACAATTTTATGATGGTTTTCTAATAAACTGTTCTAATTTGTATTAGAGTTAAAAACTGAACAAATACCCATTATTGACTAAACATTGTCCCCAGCAATAACAGGATCCAAAAGATCCTGTTAAGTTTTAATACTGGTTGAAAATCTTAGGCTGCCACCTTATCATTTTTTGGAAGATGGTCTGATTTGATGAGCATTTTTTCTGGTTCACTAGAGGGCAAGGAACCCAGAGAACACACACTGGATTGGCTTGCTTCGCCAGTGACTTCTAAATATTTTTTTTCAAATAAACTACTAAATTTATTAATTATATTTTCTAAAAATCTATTTTTAGAAGATTTATGTAATTCATAGTAAACTGTTTCCCAGTCATTTTTGTACTCCCTTTTACAGTAACTCATCAAAGGGCTGTTTTTCTGTGAAACTGTGTAATGCTCTGGTAATAACATAATTTTCTCTTGATAAACGTTTTTCGACATAAATAACAATTTAAATTACTATTTTAGCAAAATTTTAAATTCTATGCAATTTAATAAACATTTATCATTATGAATCTATTACCATTCACTTTCGTCCTGCCAGTTCACTCTCCAATTGCAGACCAGTACCAGCGTCCACTGTTTGAATCAATGGTCTCCGCTGGCTTTCCCAGCCCTGCTCAGGATTACTACGACGGTTATCTAAACCTGCATCAGTATCTGATTCCAGACCCCAACAATGTTTTCTTTGTCCGTGCTAATGGGGACTCGATGACCGGCGCAGGCATTTTTGATCAGGATTTACTGATCGTCGACCGCTCCGAGAAGAAACCCAATGGAAAAGTTGTGATTGCTTCTCTCAACGGGGAATTCACTCTGAAGCGACTGGTGCAGACAAGGGAGTCTCAGAATGAATGTTAGCTAGATTCGTTGGTCGGCTGATCTGGTGAGTTTGGATTTTTAGATATCGAGGCCACCTTCTCTGGCAGCCGCAATGAAGTCGATACTGAAATCATTCACCTCTTTCGCTTTATTCGCTAAGCCGAATAAATCCATGCGCTGGCGGTTGTTCTCGAGCAAAATGCCTGATAACACCTTCATCGTTGCGAGTTCCATTTGCAGATGCTGTAGATCAGCACATCCAGAACAGACTCTCTCAGCCGTTTCAATGCTCCAGTTACGGATGTATTGGAGATCATCCAGCACTTGTTCTCGTTGGACCTCACGCTCATCAGCAATCACCTGTGAGACCGACTGCTTTGCAGCTTGGGTGACCACAGCTTCGAGATGCTGCCCGACACTGGGATTCCCCCTGCTGATCGTGGTCAGTTCTGTGTATTGGCTAGCCGGCCCAGACTGACCGTTCTTAGAATTATTCTCCTTCAGAATCTGAGCAACTCTGGTCTTTGATATGCTCAGCACCAGGGCAATCTTGCGTTGAGAGAGGCCTTGCTGATGAAGTTGGAGGGTTGCCGCGCGGTTGCTGGCCGCATTTAGTTTGCGTTGCATGATCACTCCTTTGGGGTTGGCTATCTAATTGGCAAAAGATAGAGCAGAGTAGTGCAGGAGTTCTGAAAGTCTCCGACGATGCTGTAGATGGAAGAAACGCTTTGCATAATCTTCCGCGTTGCTTCGGTCACCAACAAAATGGATTGGGACCCTGAACTTTTGTTGCCATGAGACAAATGTCGCTGCTGATGAATGCTTATTCATCTTGCTCCGGTAGTAGCCACTTACTAAATCCTGATAAGTTCCCTCCACTAAGACCACAGCAGCTTCGAAAGCCTGCATTCGTTCCAACTCACGCTCAAAGCGTTCACGGCTCTGCGTCATGCAGGAAATCAGTTCATCGACAGAGTTTTTTCTTTCCAGCACAAAGCGCCTACAGGCGCTGCTGTAATCACCTGTTTGCAGGGTGGCTGTTTGCACTTGCATTGGGCTGAGATCCCAAGGTTGCTGTTCACGTGGATCGACGAGAACGCTTACCGCTTCGAGAGGTAGATTTTGAATCTGTGTGGGGGTTGGAGGCCACGATAACTTTTTCATGAATACTCTAATTCAATACCTTTATTTTTGTGATCGGCCTCAAATTCATTCCTTTGGAGAATTATTTCATCTTTGATTTTCTGGAACCTGCGCGAAAGATTCATTTGAATCGACACCAATTGGGCTTTATCTTCAGGTTTTAAAAGCTGACCGCTACTCAAGAATGCTGCTAACTTCTCATCAAGCTTGAACAGATCACTCAAATCTTCATTCATCCAACTTAGGTGATTTGGGGCAACTCTGAAATTGAACTCAATGGTTTCCTCAGTTGTATCGTGAGCGTTGTTAGGCCTGCGACGGGTATTAGGCTCATTCAAAACTTGAATAGGCCAAGCACCTTGAAAATATCCTTCAGGCCGGACGATGTAGGGCCAGTTTGCACAACTGGGGCGATCTTTATCCTGACCCCGTTTTTTACCTGTACGAACTTGAGATAAGCCAAGAATTTGTCCCAAACGGTTGCACTCGTCACGGAACTGAGGTCCATGACCATGGAAGGAGTTCTCAGGCTCCTTAAGAACTTCAACACAGAACATGCGTAACATCTGTTGGACAAGGATGTCGTACATCAGTAGTTGTCGGCCAAACGCATGCTCTTCAAGGCCACTCACTTTGGGGTGTTCACCAGTTAAAATAGTGGGTCGTAGATTGATCTTCGATTGAATCCCTGATTGACTTTGGGGTAAAAATTCTCCAAATGATTTCGCGCTGCTAGGTGGTGTCAACTCAATGATTGGAGTGGGCAGTGCCGTGTCAGGGAAAAATTCTAACTTACACTTTTCGTAATGCTCATAGAGCTTTCGTTGGAATTCCTTAGGACTTTGCCGGCTGAATTCTGCAAAGGTTTCGTTGAGTATTGTTGAAGATGGGTGATTAGACATGCCACTCTCCGTGAGAAAGGTTGAAGTTTACTCTCTTGATGAGTGATTCAGGAAACCCATGTCCCCATTAGATCGGACAGCTTTATCCGATTTCTGAATTCAGTTTTAAGAGTCTCCTTTAGCAAGAAACTAGAGATGTTGATCTGCTGCTCAAAACTGTACCTTGCACTACCTTTTCAGTACCTAACCATGGGGTAGTAATACTGCAAAACCCCAGATTCTATCTAGGATTGAAGATCCTTTGCAGTACCTACAGTACCTACAGTGCTAAAACCTTTTCTGTAACGTATATATGTAGCTGTTATACGAGTTATGAATGTTTTTCTAAGAACCGGTACTGCAGGTATTGCAGGTACTGACAGCCCAGATTTTACAGGGCCTTCAGAGTGTCAGCACCTTTGGAGCAGGTACTGACAGGTACTGAAAAGCAATTTCAGTCACAACTGCTTCCGGTAAACCGAGTGGCGTCTACCCTCAACAGTCTCAACACTCTTTTTTAGACCTTGGCGGCCGAGGATTTTTCCAACTCGCATTTCATCATTTTTCTTCCAAGAACTCTTATTTGGGAATTCAAGTACCTCTTCCAGAATTTCCGCCGTTGTTACGCCATCACGATTTTCAAGATATTCAATGATAGATTCCTCCCAAGCGTCCACTTGGAAACGTTCCTCCTGCTCCTCTACGGCTTCTGGAATTGCTTCTTCGCTGAGCAGAAAGGATTCCCCATTACGATATCGGGTATTCTAAAAGCGTAGACAAAAGGCGCACTTGCGCCGCCAGCTACAACACAGGAAGACCAAAAATCTGGATGTTCAATTGCTAGCCTCCAAGCAGCATAACCACCCCTACTCACACCCATAATATTTATCTGATGAACATCAATTCTATTGGATGAGATTGCAGATTTAATAATCGACATCACTGTCTGTTCATTCCAGAATTTTTCTGGGTAATGATGTAAAGGACAAATAACTACACTCTCCAATTCATTTCCAGACGCAAGGTATTGATTGACCCCATTTTCCTTAAGCGTTTCAAACGCATTTTCTTCTACGGAACCTCCATGTAGAAAGACAATTAGGGGGTACCGGTCTTCAGAATTTTTTTCATAACTATCTGGTTTGTATATTAAATAATCGATATCGATAGAATTGTGTTCATCCCTTTTGCAAATGATTTCTTTCATGGTTCTTCCCCACAAACTGTTAGTCTAAAAGTAAATATCCAAAAAATAGTTGTATTTTGAATAGCATCAACATTGTATCAAGAGTTAATACTCCCTAAGTTCATTGCTAGAAATCATTTACAAGGTATTTGTATGTGATAAAGCCAATTAACGATGTCTCAGGCCTGTATTAGCCAATGAAAATAGGAACAGCAAAAGAGAAAGCAGAATTGTGCATCAAAATTCATTAATTCTTTAGTTCCCTCACCAATATTATCATGACACCCAAAGACCTCATTCTGTCCTCCTCCAACTGGAATGATTTCTTTGAGAAGGTATCTGTTCTGGAGAAAACAAAAGATAAGGGTGATGTCTTTGAAAGGTTCACTCAACTCTATCTGCAGACGGCCCCTAAATATCGTCTGCTACTGAAGAAAGTCTGGAAGCCTGATGTAGATTTTGGAATAGATTTCCTTGCTGAAACCTATGATAAGCAAACTTAGTCGATCCAATCCAAGTTCAGATCAGACAGTGATTCTGCCCTTTCCTACAAGGAACTAAGTGCCTTCAAGACCCTCTCTGACAACAGTGAGAACATTGCTTTCTGTATAGTTGTTCATACTTCAACGAAGCCAATAAGGAATCTACTCTTGATTTAGAGACGAGATACGCAGTACCGAGTTACACACCAAGAAGTCTTTTTAAAAGGACATGCTAGGAGTTGTGTGAGTTTTAGTCATCCACATCGTAATTTTGATAGGGCACAAGGCTCAAATAAGCCGACGATTTGACTGTTGGTAACAGTATTGGCAAGATCTGTTTTTTTACCTACTAATAAATCATTTTTTATGAATTCATCAGAACAGTGCTTCTTTATGAAAATATTTAGATTCACACTCTTTTTAATAATCTTAATATTTTTGATCTCATCAAAGAGCCACTCACAAGAACCATTTATAATTACATCAGAAGCACTTGAAATAATACCTAATAAACATCTTAAATTTTTGGAAGGTTTTGACGAAACTGTTTCGTTTGAAACTCTAGAGAAGGCAGATTGGTCAGATAAGCGATCTAACCCACAATCAATGGTAGAAGGTTATTGGGTTCGTTTTAAAGTTAGAAATAATCTCTCTACAGATAAAATTGGCTTATCGCACAATTTCAACAGGGAGAAAAAAATATTCGTTAAAAATTCAATGGGGATTAAGGAATATGATCATTGGAAGTTAGGATTCAATGAACACCGGGGGGAATATAACATTGGTGGTGCATATCAATTGAAGATCCCAAAGAATAAGGTGAGTTTTATTTACAATTTTTTTCGTAATAATCCAGTAGAAAGATTCAACTCAAAAGATAATTATCATCGCATGATGATTGGTACTTGGGAATCACTTAGAAATAAGGAATTTTATCGTTTGATTGGAAATGTCGCGTTCATAACACCAACTTTATTGTTTGGATTTTATTATTTCTTTGTCTATTTAATTTCAAGAGGAAATTATCTTTGGATATCTTTGACTCTTCTTTTAATATCCTTCTTGAGTACTCTAATATTTTTTCAAAATCAAATTGGCACTTATATCTTGGGACCTGCAATTTCCTCCACAAGTGGGATGATTTCCTTTTTACCAATTATTTTCGTACTCCTAATACAATTTTTTAGAAAAACATTAAATCTTGAAATTAAATTTCCAATATTCAACAAAATTTATGTTACGACTATTCTTTTTTACTTAACGGTAAGCATCTTTAATTTTGCCGATTTAGCTTATTGGCCTAACGAAAAATCACTTAATTTAACTAAATACCCCCCAGATAACCTTGGTCCTGGGATCGTCAAATTTCATTTTTTAATAATTCCGTTTTTCCTATTACTTTTGACTTCAATTATTCTTTCTTTGGTTTTTTGGCGGAGAGGTAGTTCATCTTCTGGATATCTATGCCTTTCGTTTTTACTTCCATTTCTGGCAATTCCTATCGCATTGATTACATATATTTACCTTGGTGGATTTAACGATTTTTTTTGGTTATTGATTTTAACCTTTGTGGGTATTCTCTTTTTAGGAATGTTTGTAACATTTGGATTTTCTGTTGCTCAAGGGATGAATGATCTCAAACAAGAATTTATAGATAAGCAGTTAGCTTTGAATGATGAATTAGAATCCAAAGTTACAGCTCGTACAGCAGATTTAAGAAAAACTTCCGAAGAACTTACTGCAGCTAACAATGACATCAATAAAAGTATTCAGGCCGCCAGTGTGATCCAAAACGCAATTCTGCCCCGGATTGACTTGTCCCACTATGGATTCAGGGATCTAGAATATGTCTGGCAACCCAGAGATACCATTGGAGGTGACTTTTATTGGTTGGAGAAGAAAGATGCCTGGACCTGTCTGGTAGTAGCTGACTGTACCGGACATGGAATTCCTGGTGCTTTTATGACTTTGATCTCCAGTACACTGCTGGACAGGATCTCTTCCATCAAGGACCTCAGTCAGCCAGATGCCGTTTTGAATGACTTAGATGAATTCCTGCAAAAGTCCTTGAGTCTGGATGAGACACATCAACAGACAGACTTCGGATTGGATGCTGGGGTATGTTGTTTTTCCCTGGATGAGAAAATCTTCCGATATTCTGGGGCTAAGATGAATCTCTATCAGAAGTCAGCTCAGGGTGTGGTTGAAATCAAGGGGGATAAGAAGAGTCTAGGCTATGATATCAAGCAACATCCACTCAACTTTAAAGTCTTTGAGTGCGAATTAAACCAACAAGCTTCCTCCTTCTTTGTATTTTCTGATGGAGTGACGGACCAAATAGGCGGAGAGAAAAAGCTGATGTACGGCAAGAAAAGAGTGCTCCATCAAATCAGGGAGGCAGTCGATGTGAAGACAGCTGTGAGCAATATTGTGGCTGATGTTGAGAGATACCAGGGTCTCAACAAGCGAAGGGATGATTTAACCCTGTTTGGTTTTGCTGTTTGAAGTCGTAACTACACTAGATTGCCTCAAATCCAAGAAAGAAAAGGAGCAAACACAAGTGATGAATTGTATTTTTGGGTCTACTGGTTAGGCAAACCCCGACCAGGCGAAGAACCACACTCAAGCAACTAACTCCAAAGAATTCAGCATCTCCTCATAGTTCAACTCTCCCTTCCCTGTCCCAGCCAGTTTCACCTTTAACTCCAAAGCTCGTAGGGCATACGACCAATTACCCAGTGAGGTATTGACTAAATCATTGTCAACTAAATTCAACCAGTTGGTAGCTTGACTGTTCATACAGTTGGTTCATTTTGAGTGCTGTTTTCAAAAATTAGTGTTTGATGATATTTTTTCATCCGAATTAGTCGGTCGAATATAACTCTCATTTTAAGGGTCATATGAGTCATTTTCTGATAAAAAGAGAAATGCCGGGTGCTTCAGATATTCCAAAGAATAAGCTTAACGAAATTGGGAAGGGTTCAGAAAGCGTTCTTGAAGAAATGCGAAATGAGGGCAAAGACATTAAGCAAATTGAAAGTTTCGTAACAGCGGGTGCTATTTTCTGTGTATATGATGCAACATCTGAAGATCTTGTACATGAACATTCGAAAAGGTCAGGAATTGGTGTCACTGAAGTAAGTGAAATCTCTTCAGTAGTAAGACACAATACTTCACTCGTAAGTTAAGAGTCAGATTATTTGTACAAAAATTTGCCAACCTAAAAAAACTAGTTGATGATTTTAATCAAAATACTGGCTTGGTAGGCTGTTAAAGGTAAGAAACACAGTCTTTTAGAAATATTGTGTTGCTCAAAACATTCTAATTGGTTGAATACATTAGTAATGAAGCCTGTTTATCTTGTAGTGGATGTGAAAATCGATGATGTTGGGGCTTATGGAAAATACAAGGAGAAGGTCAAACCATTGATAGAAAGTTACGGTGGTGAGTATCTGTCAAGAGGTGGGGAAATCAATGTGCTTGAGAACGAATTGTGGGAACCCACTAGGATGGTATTGGTAAAATTCCCTGATAAGGAATCCGCAATGAACTGGTATAATTGCGATGAATATCAGGCACTGAAGAAAATACGAATCAATAATGCGACTTCAACTAGTCTTATCATAGAAGGTCTTTAAGAATTTGCTTCCGGCTTGTTGGACTAAATCAACTAGCTAACACCAAAGAATTCAGCACCTCCTCATAGTTCAACTCACCCTTCTCTTTCCCAGCCAGTTTCACCTTTAACTCCAAAGCTCGTAGGACATAAGACCAGTTACCTAGAGACGTGTTAATCCACAAGAATTGATCAACCAACTCCTCGAGATCATCTGGGTTCTTCTCGATCGCCTCCAATAGTGGTGACGCATGATAGTGCTCAAAGATTTTCAGGTGTTTGACTAGCTGATTCAGTGCTCTAAGTGATGTCTGGTAGTCACAAGCTTCCAGTGCCCTATCCTTCAATTCAATGTACTGCTTCACTGTCGAATCTACCTGCATTTGCAAACGCTCTCTACGAGCGTTCTGAGCATCCTGGAGGGTATGTTGGACTTTGGTATTTCTGAGTAGTCCATAAGCCATTCCCGCCAGATGCTTGGTCTGGTAGCCTGCCCGAAGAACAGCCTGTGATCCATTACCGTCCACCTGGTATTCTTCGACAAATCGTTGCTGCTTGAAGGTCAGATTTGGAGATGCATTCATTGGAATTCTCCTTGATAGGAAATTGGGCTCGGATGAAAATCAATCAGGGGAGGTAATAAATCATGGGTTGGGGGTGTTTGGTCCTGTCCCCCTTAATTGAATTAGGAGTGTTTTGGTGAGTCTCTGTGAAGAACAAATGGCTACCGTACGATTACTTGACCGGATGAGTGATGAGTTCAACAGGCTGATTTCGGTAAATCCTACATGATTTCAGTTAACTAAACTCAAAGTATTATACTAAAATTGGGCTGAAGTCTAAAGACGATCTGGCTGAAGTGAAGGGTAACTCTGAGTTGCTTCTGTGGTGTGTTCGTGCAGGCTTTAGGAGAACAACTGAGGCGAGTGTCTACTTGTTTAGACTATACCTCTATAGCTAGATTATCTTTGGAGAGATCCGAGGAAGAGCATCATAGGTCCGCTAGACCGTATTGATTACCCACTGTTATCAGGACCTTACTCGAGACCTGTCAGCCTGCTGGTGATCTGCCGAAGCAGGGAGCAGGCTGAATGTGGGGTGACTCTTCCTCAATCTTTAGGGGGCTTGGTTACAGTTAGTTTGATTTGAACACCAAGCCAACAATACAAACTTGACCCATTGCAGTATATCGATGTGAGTTATGAGAAGTACAACTGAGTTTATATGAGAGTAAATTTTGCTACGACAACATTTCTTGCTAAGTTGGTAATTTTCCGACTAGAGAAAAACTTCGTCGCAATGGAATCATACTTGCTAGTAGGTCAATAATTTTTTGTGATGGTTGTTGAGAACAATTTAGATGGAGATCAATTGGTATGCTCAAAAAATTTCTCTTCCTCGGAGTTGCCTTTCTGGCTACAACAGCCGTGAGCACCTTGGCAGCTGATTCAAGTAAAATACGTCTGCTAGTTCCAGTTCAAGGCACAGCTACTGGAGAGGCCTTCACAAAGGAAAATTCACCAGCAGGTTCGATTGAGAAAGTTACTCCATCAGGTTATAGCGTACATTATGTAGCTTCAGCAGGTTGGGGAATTGGATATACTTCCCATAGCTACGAGCAAGAAGAAATGCAGGGCGGTGGTACATTCATATTCAACTGGGATACTACCTACCTTGATTTGTCCTACACGTTTGGGAGTGAGATGACAGGTCAGATCTTCTACGGTCACCAATTGAGCCAAAATGATATTGAGTACACATGGAATGGGATACAGCAAAATACCATAAAAAAAGATTCATCATCTGGTTCAGCAATAGGAATAAATGGAGGCTATGATTTCAGTGGCTTTGAGCTACTTCTGGGCTACAGAATGGAATCAGCTAAATTTAAACAGGTAGGATCAACTAGAGAGGTAGATGTAAGTCGTAGCCTGATCAGCGCAGGTGTTGGCTTCAGTTTTTAAATATTCCAAAAGCTGATAATGAACTTTATCAGCTTTAACATTTCTATATTTGTTGAGCTCCTCACGCCCATTTCGTTATATCCTTCCCAACTCGTCCCAACACACTGGCCAATGCCTCCACCCTCTTTGAAATCAACTGAATAATCTTCTCCCAAGTAAAGCCAACAATTGATCTCAATCACTAGTAATTGGACACGCTGGTCTTTGCGATAATGTTTCATCGGCACAATGGTTCCACTGAAAGGCTGATCCCTAGCAGTTGAATAGCCGCAACTCTCTAATATCTTCTCAAACCTTGCAACTAACTCTTCTGAAGTATGGAAGTCATCCGTACCTAAGCAAAAGTCTGGTCGAAAAGCTGTTTGGTTTAGTTCATATGGCAGAGGCAGAGCTGGAAAGCTATGGCCATCAATGATTAGGCAATGGTCATTAGACAAGAGAGACTCCTCAACCGCATCATCTGTCAGCCTTTGGTGGTGAGGAATGCAATATCGCTCCAGTAATTCCTGGCGCTTCGCTTGACTGGGCTGCTCACGTAGCGACAGAATTATTTATTCTGTAACGTAGGTTACACTTATCTAAACCTGAAGCATCAGTAATTAAAACATCATCACCGATAATTACTTACAAAGTGTATCAAGTTATGAAGATAAGCGACATTCATTTAATGGCTTTACTAATAGTAATATGCCCGAAATTTTCACTACTATTGTTTGACAAAAAAATTAGTCTTTAGCCACTAACCCACCTTGTCAATGCCAAGAGTTTTAATATGAGATATAACTTGGTGGAAATCATATTAAGCAAATTAAACTTGCTGTCAGTTCAGCAATTAGCAAAACTAACGATCTCAAATAACTAGTTAGGAATCGAATAATGAAATAAGCAATCTTCTCGAATTGATTTACGCAGAAGAAGCGCTTTGCGAAAATTTTGAATCGGTATTTGAATGATAATTGGAGTTCCCAAAGAAATTAAAAACCAAGAATATCGTGTAGGCATGACTCCAGGTTCCGTAAGTGAATGCACTGCACACGGGCACAAAGTTGTAGTTCAGTCAACTGCTGGAATTGGTATCGGGTGCAGCGATGAGGCTTACCAAGCCGTCGGAGCTTCCATTTCACTGTCTGCAGAAGATTTGTTCAACCAGGCTGAAATGATTGTTAAGGTAAAGGAGCCGCAAAAAAGTGAATGCAAAATGTTACGATAAGGACAGATACTTTTCACCTACTTGCATTTGGCTCCAGATGAAGAGCAAGTCGATATGTTGTTGGACTCTGGTTGTACAGCAATCGCTTATGAAACTATCACCGACTCACTCGGCAATTTACCTTTATTAGCCCCAATGAGCGCGATTGCAGGACGAATGGCAATTCATGTTGCGGCCTATTCACTTCATAAGAACAGCGGTGGGAGTGGGATACTTTTTGGAGGAGTTCCAGGGACACAGCCGGCCAAAGTTTTGATCGTTGGGGGAGGTGTTGTCGGAACGAACGCAGCACAAATGGGTATTGGATTGGGTTCAGATGTGACAGTCATCGATAAAAATATGTCTCGTCTACGTTATCTAGATGAAATTTTTGGCTCTAGATTGAAAACTTGTTATGCCACTTTGGATAGCATTGAAGAATTTGCAGTTGAAGCTGATGTTGTGGTTGGAGCAGTTTTGATCCCAGGGTCTACATCTCCCAAACTAATCAATCGAACTACGATCTCAAAAATGAAGCCCGGTTCAGTAATTGTTGACGTTGCAATAGACCAGGGTGGGTGTTTCGAAACATCAAAAGCCACTACCCATGATTCCCCCACTTATTTGTATGAAAACATTGTACATTATTGCGTCGCCAACATGCCTGGTGCCGTGGCCAAAACCTCTGCTTTTGCACTTAACAATGTCACATTACAATTTGTCTTGAATTTGGCTGATAAAGGATTGAAAGAAGCTTCTTACGATAATTCGCATCTTCGTCAAGGATTAAATATCCATGCAGGAAAATTGACTTCCTTGGCTGTTGCAAAAGCTCAGAATAAGCAATTCATCCCGGTACTCGATGCAATTTAGTTCCCCTCCAAAAAGAAATCTTTAAAGGATTTAGATCCGATTAGAGACAATTTGGGCAAACTACTGCTGAACACTATGCTGTCAAGCCTCAATACTATTTAGAGGCCTTTAGTAATTAGCTACACCTACTCAAGACTCGTTTAGTGGACAAACTGATTGGGTACTTGGAGTAAAACCTCTTCCCCACAGGTTCTCAAAGCCCTGCTGTTCAGCTAAATATACTGGTATATAAGGGGTTCCCCACTATTTTATACAAAACTTCCCTACGGCAATTCTGAGCATCTTAAAGGCTATGTTTGGTTTTGATTTCCTGCTGAGCCTACTTAATTTTCTTCAAGATAAAAATAATCCATTCATTATGGTAAGAGCTTTAGTTTCCTCCTCTGTTGCAAGGCCCTACATTAGCTACTGTAATTGAGAATAGTGACTTGGTTGCTAATACGATAATTAATTACAGAGGCCGCCCATACTCCCTGGATAATTTAAGGTAAATAATATATTTATTATTTGTGTGGTAGAACTGTTGTTATTTCAAATGGTATGGGGCAATAGTCGGGGTTAGGTTTAATCCAGACAATTATGAAACTGAAGTACCAGTTGAATGATTTGAATTTTCTTTGTGTGTTTTGATGGCAATTCCAACTCCCGCAGCAATAATTACTAGCATACCAAGGATCGTCCATTGATCTGGAAGATGGTCAAAAAACAGCCAACTCAATAAAGCCGCCATGGAAACGGCAAATAAGGTGGTTTCTGCTTACCAAGCGCCCAATAAGTAATTAATATTCTTGTCAAAGGGGTCCAATGCAAACTGAATCCTACCTCCCTTTGCATCTCCTCGCCGGCTAATCTAATTAATGTCCGACACTTATCTCCAATCAGAAAATCGACCTCTGACAGCCTTTGCAATCGTAATTGGAACAGTTTTCCTTTTTGCCTCAGGAGACATTTTAATCAAACATTTAACGACCCGTTACCCAGTCGAGTTGATCATGGCCATTCGCTCTGTGGTAGGCCTGCTATTTATTTTAGCTTTCTTTTGGCCTCGAATGGGTAGAACGCTATGGCAAATT
>JACLAC010020554.1_pt1 | contig 30667 bp, 21 predicted proteins | sample 8027881 | NCBI WGS metagenome assembly JACLAC01 (sample SAMN15725517, study PRJNA655200) | protist metagenome | isolation source: fluorescence activated cell sorting (FACS) single amplified genomes of... | place: Spain: Blaines Bay Microbial Observatory, Mediterranean Sea | collected 2016-01-19 | reverse complement strand
AAGAATCCAAATCTGCGTACCAATCAGCCAGACAAAAATACCAAGATTTGTTGGACAAAGAACCCGATGAGGAATGGGCCGAAAAATACCGATTTGGTATCGGCTGGACCTATTTCTCAGAGGCAGTATTGTCTGACGGAAACGAACAGGGTAGATTATACGAACAAGCCGTAACAAGTTGGCAAGAAATGATAAAAAAGTATCCGTCTGGTAGTTATTCTGACCAAGCACAATATCACCAAGGCGTAGCACAAAGCAATTTGAGGCGTTACCAAACAGCAATAAATACTTTTTCCGAATTGTTGCAAACGTATCAGACTAGCAATTGGCGGGATGATGCTCAGTACCAAATTGGTTGGTCCTTCTACAAATTGGAACGTTACAATAATGCGATCATGGCTTTCCAAGAGCAATTACGATCTTTTCCTGCTTCGCAGCTAGAGCCCAAAGCCATTTTTGGTATTGCGAATGCCTATTTTAAACTGGGGAAGTATGCAAGCGCTATTACCGAGTACCGAAGAGTTATCGAAAATTTTCCAAATCTAAAGTTGCAGATGGGTCGACCGGGAGCCGAAAAGACTTTTGATCTGAGACCAGAAGCTCAGTATTATGTTGCTGAGAGCTATATCAATTTGAAAAATTATCAAAAAGCAGTTCAAGGATATCAAGAAGTCATTGAACACTATCCGAAAAGTATGTGGGCTGACGATGCGCAATATGGTATCGCTACAGCCTACGAAGACCAAGGGAAAAGTCAGCAAGCACTCCAAGCCTACAATCATCTTATTAAGGACTACCCGGATAGCCTTCTCGCACCTGATGTTCAGATTCACATTGGCCGCTTCTACTTTATCGAAAAAAATTATAGTAGGGCTATATCTGAATTCCAAAAAGTCATCGATCAATACGGTCGCTCAGAATCATCGTCTTTAGCACGGTATCATATAGGTAAATCTTATCTAGAAATCGGATCATTCAAACAAGCAATATCAGCTTTTGAGAAGGTCTCGAAAAAAAGCGAACTAGCCGCTACGTCTCGCTATGAAGCTGGCTATGTTTGGTATAACAAAAATAATCCTGGGAGAAACCTCGAAAGGGCGATTACAGCTTTTTTGTTAGTAGCGAGGGAATACCCAAGTAGCAATGATGCACCACAAGCTTTGTTACTTGCTGGCAACTGCAATCAAGAGTTATTAAGGTGGAGTGAAGCCGCTGAGATTTATCGCACGATTCTCGATAAGTATGACAGTTCAGAGCAAGCCAAAATGACCCAACTGCTTTTGGGCCATGTCTATCGAGCCCAGAAACAGTATCCGAAGGCAATTTCGGCTTATGCAAAAATTCGTGATGGTGGGAGTGACCAATATCCTGTTGAGATTGTCATTGATGCTGAATTACGATTGGCGGAAACCCTTAGCCTAAACGGTCAACATTATGAAGCTGGCTCTACTTACCTTCGGGTCCGTCATCTCAGGGAGCAGCACAGTCCATTAACAGCTCTGCATGCAGTAGTTCGAGCCGCAGACGCTTACGTAAAAGCTAAGAAAGAGCTTCTAGCTAAGGATAGCTACGAAGATGCAATTAGCCTGTATCAAAATTACATTTCATCTGTTAATACCAATCAAAAAAAGGACTGGGATCAGTTACATCAATATGCAGCTAAAATGTACCAAGAGCTTTTGCAAAAAATACAGTAAAATAGACTTGAGCCAGTAAGTTAAGCAAAACAGCTTTTAGCAGAATAGATGATAATATTTGCATCTCAGTACCAGAACGACCAGTTTTTTTTGGCGTTTACCATCCTTTTTTCATTTTTTATATCATCAATAGTGTATCCCCAGAATTTAGACGATGAGGAAAGAATTCGTTTAGACGAACAAACCATCGGTATTATTGATACTACTCAAGTTCAACTTGAGCCAAGAATCAGATTTAATTCTCCTTTCAAACCATCTGTACACCGAGCATTTGGAGTGTATGCCAAAGAACGTTTGTGGAATCTACCCTCGATCTATACACCACAGAAAATAGATCGGCAAACACTCGAAATAAATAAGAGTCATAGTGTTTTAGTAACAGCGTCTCCTAGTATCCCCATTGCCCCATTCTTTACGGCACTTTTAGCTGGTTCTGCGTATGATAAAGTTAATGGTTATATGGAGTTCAAATATCAAGACTTGGATGATCTAAAAAAGAGCAATCAAGGAACAGAAGTAGCCCTAAAAGCGGGATTGAATTTAACCTATCGTTCCTTAAGTGAGATAGCATTATCAGCACAAATGTCAATGCGAGATTTACCATGGCCATTAGCAACTTCGGGTATAACTACACAAGAGTCTCCCACATCTACCACTAATTCATCAAATGTGTCAGACCAACTAGCCAACATATATAACTTGCAATTATTTACATCTAATTGGAACCTTCACCATTGGCTGTCTGACAAGACTCAATTTACATCTAATGGACAACTGGAAGTATTCGGTGCTAAGCCATCAGTTAGTACTTTGAATGACGAAGTAACTGATTTACAGGCTAACTTTAACATCAGAAGTCACTTTTTAAATTTGGCAAATCCAATTCACTTTGGGATTAATTCGCAGTATTTATCTATCGCTGAGAATTTATCAATGGGTCAGAGCAACCAAAATTGGTCGACCTTGTTGGAACTTTACGCAAAAGATCAATTTACTCAAATAGGTCCATTTGTTTTCGGTCTAAGTGTTGGTGTTGTCAGTTTCCGAAATTTAGAGCCAAATGATATAAGTAAAAATAGCAAACTAGGTTATGTAGAATCCACCAAAATAGAACCGAGTGGAACTTTAACTATAACAACCCAACTCAGCAACTCTTGGCGATTGAACTTCGAGGGAAAAAGAAAGATTCATCACCACACAATTTCCGAACTTTATCTCAATAATAATTATGTTCGGGTAAACCCTTTCTTGAACCCAGAGAAGAACTGGTCTCAACTAATTGACTTAACCTACAATAGAGGTCAGAGAATTGACTTTAGCTTATCTGCATTCGCCAATAGAACAATAGATTTGATTTACTTAGCTGAAAGTAATAGTTTAGGAGTAATGAGTAGGTTGATGAATAACCAAGTTAAGCCACTAAATTGGGTGCCAACTAATTCTGATCAGGTGATTACTCGATACGGTTTTATTCTGTCGGGTAAACTAAAAGCTCCTAATGGTGGTGAACTACAGTTCTCTTACCAAAGAGATTTACAACCAACCTATGTGCCTTACCAAGCTAAAAATCGTATTTATATCGATTGCAAATACTGGTTGTTTGGCATTTTGCAAACTGAGTTAATAACCACAATTGAAGTCGATACGAGGGAGCATTTACAATTAGAAACGACAAAAACCGTTCAGTTGCCAAACTTGGTTAATCTGATTCATCTAAAAGGAAAAATGAAGAGAAACCTTGGCCAATATCTAACAATCTTTATTGGGGGAGCACATTTATCTAGTGGATCGATGGTTATGCCATATTACCCCCTTCGTGGCAGCTATGTCGATCTTGGTATCGAGCTACAGCTTTGATTACACATAAATTGGATTTTAAACCATGTTAATAGCTGACCAAATATTACAAGGGTTAGAACGACTAGCAGGTGGAGGCTACCTACTAGCTCTTTTGATTTTTTTTTCTATTTGGTCGCATACACTAATTTTCGAAAGAGCGCACTATTTACGCAGGAAACGTGTAATCCCATCAGTTTATGTAACCCAGAGTATATATGCTGAGCTTATAGACGGTGAACCGGAAACTGCAATTCAAATGTGTGAGAGAGTTCCTTCACCTCTGACTAATATTTTGAAAGCCGGAATATCCAATCGTTCTTATGATGAAAAAGAACTAAAATCAGCGGTTGTTACTGCTGTTAGACTAGAACGGCCTCCAATCGTCCGGCATCTGAAGACTTTGGCGATGTTATCTAGTGTCTCGATGTACACTGGTTTGTTGGGAACGGTTTTGGGTATGACTTCATCGTTTCAGGCTCTTTGGAGAGGTGACCAAACAGGAAAGCATCTGCAAGACATTGCTGATGGTATTTCGGAAGCATTGTTGACAACAGCAGCTGGGTTGATTGTTGCCCTTCCAACGCTAATAGCTTATCACTACTTCAACCGAAAAGCCAAGAGCTTGTTAAATGAACTAGAGCGGCATGGAATGTCACTAATTCGATTCCTAGTGACAGAAGAATATAAACTGTTTCAGGAAAAATACGAAAATGTCCGAGACTGGGCAAAAACTCCAAAGAAGTTAGTCTAATGTTTAAGATCGGTCTTTTCTTACCTTTGGCAATTATTGAGCATTTGGTGGCCATTTTGTTCTTTGCTTGGTTAGTTTACCAACCACCATCGCTTAAAATTGAGGAAACAGCTTATCAAGTTGAAATTTTTCAACGAGAACCAGAAAAGAAAGAAATAAATAAACCGGTAGTTTCTTTCGTACCAGAATCTGTAGAAGTTCCAGTTGACTTGCCACCTCTACAATCGCTACAAAGTCTAGACAGTTTCCTAAGCGGCCATTCTGATAATTCTAATTTGCCAAATTTACCACAAATTCGATCTCAAGCATCTGAACAGTGGATTGATAATAGTGTTCCGAAAGGACAAAAGCTACGTGGAAATGAAACCGACTTCAACGCTACTGTCCGTGCGAAGGCTTTGACTAGTGATGTTGGACATCAATCTCCTTCAGACCCCATCGGCACGATAAATTCTAACCAAAAACTACTTCGGACAGATAGAGGCGACCAACTTTTTGCAGGTAAGGTTTCATCTGAAGGTCAAAGGAAAAACCAATCTCAAAAAGTCTCTGGGGTTTTACCTTACAGTATTGAAGGTGAAGTCAAAGGACGAGGCATTCGTTATCAACCAACGCTCTCGATGGTCGCTGGTAGTATCCAGGGTGGGATAGTTCAGCTCAGTTTTTTGGTAAAACCAGATGGAACAGTTTATAAGGTCAAAATTATAGAAAACCGTGCGGGTGAACTGAGACAGAAAGCTCAAAGTTTCGTAGCTCAGTTTATTTTTAATAAATTACCTAGCCATTTACCTCAAGAAGACCAATCTGGAGAAATTGTTGTTCGATTTGAAAGAAGAGAGTAAAAGAAATCAGCCATTTACTAGTGCCCCTATATCAACAAAAATATCTTGCCATTTTTCGGGAATACGATATAATACCGATCCGGGGAGGTTAAGCTATTTAGTCCCTCAAGCCGAAAAAATTCTGGGCTGTTTCCTAAATTGACTTTTGGTAAAGCAGTCGTTGGAAGATTGAATTCCTCTCGGTCTTGGCTTGCAATTCCACGTGCCCGCCACTGAAATGTCGCAATAGAACGAGACCGGTGGTGCCTCTTTAATACTAGTTGTCCTACAAGGAAGAAAGAGAAGGGCTATTTTCCCCTGGTCATTGAGTTACAAGAAAATTACATACTATCAACGCTTTTTAACCCAAAAAAGGAGGTGCAGTTTATTTCCCACTCTAGAAGGATGGGGCTTAACTGCGAAGATTTTGATGAAAAAGTTAATGGTTTGGCTATTTCCGATTGTGCTTATTGTGATGACATCGCTGATTGGATGTGTTCCACTTAGTGTTAAAATTAGCAATGCCGATCGAAAAGTTGAACTGGCAGAACTGATCCAAATCAATAAAGATTTAATTGCAAGTGATAAAAAACGAGCAGATGAACTAAAAGATCGAAAGAACAAACTATACGACGAAGCTGTTGGTGGATACCTAGAGGTTACTCAATCAACCAAAACTAGCAAGGCTGTTATGAATTACAGGCAGCGAGCCCACTACGAAATCGCTGAAATTCATAAAAATAGAAAGAAACTGGATGATGCTATTATCCATTATCAGTCTGTGGTAGATATAGCTCCTACCGGTTATTTAGGGAGTCAAGCTTCAGGTCATATTTCGTCAATTCGGCGTAATCGACAAGAAGTTCAGGAGCAACTTCGAATTTATCGAAACCGCAGCTTAGTCGAAACACCTGAAAGCCAAGAAGCCGCAGTACAAGCTCTGTATAAAGTAGCAGAAGCATATGTTGGGCTAGGAGATTTTGAAGTAGCTATTGCAAATTATGAAAAACTCGTCGATGAATTTCCGGCACATGATCTTGCTTCCCGTTCTTTATTTAAAGTTGGCAATTTGTATTTTTACCAGCTCTATGATTACACCAATGCAGGTGGTTGGGGTGCTTTTGTGAAAGTTGCAGAAGACTACAACGGTACGTACGAATCTGGTGAAGCTGAAACATTGCTCAAAAGATCGCGCCAAACTCTGACTATGATTCAGCAAGACCAAGATGATGTGTCTAAGTATACCAATTCCAAAGCCATGGCTATGAGAAGAGCTGGTCGATTGGTAACCTCCGCAGACCTATACCAGATGGGTCAAAGGGATCGGGTTGTTCAAGATTATCAGAATATTGCTGCTGGCTGGATCAAAATGAGAAATTACCCTAATGCTACTTTTGCCTACCGAGAGCTAGCTGAAAATTTAACTGGTAATAAATTCGCTCAGGCTGATGCTTTATATCAAATAGGTCGTCTTCATCAGCTAGACGGTGAATATACAAAGGCAATAGAAGGCTATGACAATCTGTTTACAGAAGCACCACAGTCAACTTGGCGAAACGAAGCCGTTTATCAGCAAGCCGTTTGTTATCGAAGTATTCGTGAGTTTGCTAAAGCCCGAGAAATGTTTAAAGCATATATGAGTTTAGATAATCCAGACGAATTGAAATATTACAGAGAAGCTCAACAGTTGGTACGTCAATTTGAGCTTGATCAAGACGAAGATGGTTTCATGTTTTATCAAGAACAAGAAGCTGGAACTTCAGATCAAGATAGCAATAGCAAACCGGAAAAATAATATATCTGGCTTATCAAGCCAACTAAGTGCTTAATTTGGCGGGATACGATGGGGGTCAGCCTTGTCATCCCGCCCTTTTTATATTTAATTTTTTTGTAAATAATATAACCCTCTATCCTAAAATATCTTGCTATGAGATTAGCAACTCTCGCGACTTGTAACCTGAACCAGTGGTCTTTAGATTTTGACGGTAATTTAGATCGAATTCTTCAATCCATTCAAATTGCCAAGGAACAACATGCGACCTACCGACTTGGACCAGAGTTAGAAGTTACTGGTTATAGCTGTGAAGATGCATTTTTAGAAGAAGATACCTTTTTTCATGCTTGGGAAGTCATGGCTGAGATATTATCCAGCGATGCAACCAATGGGATTTTGTGTGATATTGGGATGCCTGTCTCACACAAAAATGTTAGTTACAATTGTCGAGTATTAGTTCTGAATCAGCAAATTTTGATGATTCGGCCCAAGATCTTTTTGGCTAATGATGGAAATTATAGGGAAACACGTTGGTTCTCAGCCTGGAGTCAAGAACGAAGTATTGAACCCTTTTCTCTGCCAGAAACGATCCGTGAATTGAACCAACAAAACACCGTACCCATTGGAATTGCAGCTATTGCTACTAGAGACACTGCTGTTGCGTCAGAAACCTGTGAAGAACTTTTTACACCGAAGAGTCCACACATCGGTTTTGGGTTGGATGGTATTGAAATTATTACTAATGGATCGGGATCGCATCATCAGTTGCGCAAACTTAATGAACGTATTGATCTGATTCGAGGAGCAACAGCGAAAAGTGGTGGTGTTTATCTATATGCCAATCAACAGGGTTGTGACGGTGGCCGGCTCTATTTTGATGGTTGTGCCTTGATTGCAATCAATGGTGAGATATTGGCACAAGGCTCTCAGTTTTCTCTTGACGATGTGGAAGTTATAACTGCTACTGTTGACTTACAAGAGGTCAGTTCATTTCGCCGATCAATTTCAAGTCGATCGGTGCAAGCGACGCAAGTTGACAGTATTGAGAGAATTTCGATTGATTTTGATTTAACAACCCCTCGGTTTATCGCACCGACAAAACCTATCACGGTTTTTTACCATCAACCAGAAGAAGAAATAGCATATGGTCCTGCCTGTTGGCTTTGGGATTATCTCCGTCGTTCTGGTAGTAGTGGGTACTTCGTTCCGATTTCTGGTGGTGCTGATAGCTCATCCACAGTTGCGTTAGTCGGTTCGATGTGTCAAATGGTTGTAAAGTCTATTAGTAGAGGGAATCAACAGACATTAGCTGATGTTCGCAAAGTATTGGGTGACGAGACCTGTATGCCAAGTTCAGCACATGACTTGGCTAATCGAATTTTGCACACTTGTTACATGGCTTCGGAGAATAGCTCGAAAGATACAAAAGACCGGGCTCAAGCTATTTCTGAACAAATTGGCAATTTTCATCTAAATGCTAACATTGATGGAATTGTTAGTTCTTTTTTGTCGTTGTTTGTGCGTTTGACCGGTAAACGGCCTCAATTCAAAGTTAACGGTGGATCACTATCCGAAAATCTGGCATTACAAAATATTCAGGCACGGACCCGAATGGTTTTAGCATATCTATTGGCTCAATTGTTGCCTTGGGTTAGAGGTTATAAAGGAGGATTACTTGTTCTCGGTAGTGCAAACGTAGATGAAAGTTTACGCGGATATGTTACCAAATACGATTGTAGTAGCGCTGACATTAATCCAATCGGTGGTATTAGTAAGAGAGACCTCCAAAAATTTCTTCGTTGGGCTGCGAATCACTTGGGATATCCAGCCCTGATTGACGTAGTTAATGCTCCCCCAACAGCAGAACTTGAACCGATAACTGAGAACTATAATCAGAAAGACGAGATCGATATGGGTATGACATACGATGAACTCAGCAAGTTTGGAATCTTACGTAAAGTTCACCGATGCGGGCCCGTAAGAATGTTTGAGAAACTAGTTTACGAATGGGGGCACCTATCCCCTACTCTAGTTGCAGAAAAAGTCAAACGATTCTTTTTTTACTACTCAGTTAATCGTCACAAGATGACGACTATGACACCGTCGTATCACGCCGAACTTTATTCACCGGAGGATAATCGTTTCGATTTGAGACAATTCCTATATAACATACGCTGGAGTTGGCAGTTTCGGCAAATTGATCAGTTAGTCAAGAAATTAGAAAACAAAAATTAGCTTTCAAATAATACAAAACCAACAGAAGAAAATAAAGATTTCAATATTTTCACTAAGAACTAGTGTGACGGATTGGAAACAAAAACATGAAAATTGTTGAGAAAAATGGAAGAAAGTACAAGCTCGAAGTAGCATCTAATTTGACTGGAGCGGACATGAGTCGATGCGACCTAAGCTGGACCAATCTTGAAAGTGCAAATTTAACTGAAGCCCACTTGGCGTATAGCGATCTCAGATGGTCTAATCTTGCTGGTGCTGATCTAACCAATGCAGACTTAAGTCGTGCAAACTTGGAAGGAGCGAACCTAACTGGAGCAAAACTTGATGGTGCTGACTTATATGGTGCCAGTCTCAATGGGGCAGATCTCCGCTACGCTCGTCTAAATGCTACTAATTTATGTTGGGTAAACTTGAGCGGGTCAAATTTGAGAGAAGCACAACTAATACAAGCTAATTTGCGTCAGGCAAAATTAGAACGATCGGATCTAACTCTGGCTGATTTGTCGAATGCTGATTTAGTAGAGGCCGATCTGAGAGGTGTTAATTTGACTTCAGCTAACTTGACCAAAGCCAACTTTAGCCACCGTAATGATAGCGATGATGAAAGATATAAATCAACCCTAACTGGTGCCAATTTATACGGAGCAAATCTAACTAACGCTGATATCAGGGGAGCAAACCTCGAGAAAGCCAACCTTGTGAACACAAACTGCTCACAATTAATCTACGACGAGGATACAATATTACCTTCCACCTTTGAATTAAGATAGTTAATAATCAGTCGAATTATTCCCTGCAAAATTCTCAATCAGGCCTATTGCTGTTTTTACTCCATTTTCACTTCGCATAGTGTTTCCTAGTTGTTGAGCTCGTTCAAATTTCTGGTCGTTATCTAAGACTTCTTGGATCCGTTCTGCTAGATTTTTGACTTTTAAATGTCGGCGGTGAACTGGTTTTGGTGCTACACCCCGCTGATGAAGTACCCCTCCCCAGTACGGTTGGTCAGCTAAGTGGGGGACAACCACCGATGGTACACCAGCCCGACAAACTGCGGTTGTGGTTCCTGCGCCCCCGTGATGAATAACCATTTTAGCCAACTGGAATAACCAACTATGTGGCACATAATCAACAAAAAATATATCTTCGTGTGGCTGGGTTGCATGCCCTAGGTTACCCCATCCAGATTGTATAATCGCTCGCTGATTTGTTCGCTGGATTGCGGAGTAGATAACGGGTGTGGGATCTTGATTACCTCCCATGGAACCAAATGTCACTACAATTGGTTTTGGACCATTGCTGATAAATTTGAGCAAATCAGTTGGTGGTTGATAACTAGGTTCATCTAATGACCAATCTCCAGTAAATTGATGATTAGTTGGTAAATCTGGTGGTGGTGGTACGATAGCCGGTGAAACTGCAACTAGGTTCAAATCAGTTGAGTACATACCAGAAAACCCAATCATCCGACGCGCTTTTCCTTTTACTTGATGAATAAATTCATTAAATAGAGGATCAACTTTGGCCCACATCGCAAGACCTATCATTTGCCATAGCAACCAACTAACAGGTAATCCCCAGTTAGGCATTGGCGGCGGCGGTGAATAAATTGACTTAATAAAAGCTGGGCAATAACTAACAGTAATATTTGGCAACCCAGACCGAATGGCGGCTTCTTGACCAGGAATATCCGCAGAGTGAGATATCGACAATTCGAAATCTCCGTTCATTGCTTTTAGGCAGTCATCATACCAAACCTTGGCTCCTGACAGAATACCTTCTTTAGCTACCACTAGGGCTGAACTAAATGGGTTACGTATCTTTATAATACGGTCCATCAGCTTGTTAAAATGACCAGAGTTAAATGGTAAACCTACAGCAAAAAATTCAGCACCAACAGACTCTACCTTCTGTCGATAAATTTCTGACGTACACAATCGGACTTGATGGCCGGCAGCTATTAGACCTTTGGCAAGAGCAATAAAGGGTTGTACATCTCCTGTAGTCCCCCAAGTTGTCAAGATAATTTTCATTTATCCAATAATATCCCTGAAATAAAAAAGAAATCTATCACGAAAAAGAAAAAATTCAACTACCGTTATGGCTATAATCTATTCGATCAAAATCATTCAAGATGAAACAGAAAACGCAGACAGAGAATACATGAATTGCGAAAATTGAGCTTACTATTGCTTTTCCAGTGGAAGATAGAACTATTCCGACAACAAATTAGCATAAGTTCTAAGCGTATTATCAGCAATGGTTTCCCATGTAAATTGGTGCACTCGTTCAAGTCCACGCTGGATAAGTTGTTGTCGAAAAGATTGATCTTGATATATTGCCTTCAAGTGCTGAGCTAAGATTTCTGTTTTTTCTTCTGGAAAAACTAGTCCAGCAGTTCCGATGACTTTGGGAATCTCGCCCGAATTTGACCCGATTACTGGAACTCCGCACGACATTGCTTCTATTAACACGCGACCAAAAAACTCTACCCAATTGGGCGTTGTTCGAGAGGGAAGCACCAATGTATCCATACAGTTTATGTACTTTGGTACGGCTTCAGGTGGAACTGCATCAATCCACATCAAGTTATTCTCAATGCCAAGATTTTTCGCTAATTTCTCTAATTCGGGTTTATATTTCCCACGACCCAACAACAAAATTTTGAATTGTATTAGGCTGTTTCCTGCTATTGATTTAACTGACCTAAATAAAATATCAATCCCCTTCATGTGAAGTAATCGACCGACATAACCGATTACAAAATACCCATTGAGATTTAGTGAACGCTTCAGAAATGCTACACTTTGTTGCTCAGTAATCGTCATATTATCTAATGGTCGAAAAAGACTAACATCAACTCCATTTGGAAATACTGTTGAGGGACCAGTATAACCACGATTAGCTAAAATTTGTACCGCATTCTGACTCAGTGGGAAAGCCATATCTGTCCTCTTAAAAACTTGTTTTTCAATCCATTTCGGGATGGAACCGAACCGTTGGCTAATTTCTACACTTAGAGATGTACGAAAAATCAACTTGCTATGTGGGCAAAACCAACGTTGTAAGAGGAGTGTTTGCAACGCATTAAGACTCCAAGCTTCTTCTTCCAAGTGGATAATATCTGGCTGAAAATCACGAAAATGAGAAGCTAAGCCTTCTTGATAAACAAAACGACTAGCATAACCGGAAAAAATGACCGGTAGGGGAATTTCGTGACAGTTGGTTTCAGTTGTGGGTTCAAAAGTAAGTTTCTGAAAGTTTTCAACCCACTGATTTGGTGTAATAACACGAATCTGAAACTCCGGCAGATCAGCTGTTAATTGTCCTATCAGGGTAAATTTTTTCCTGTAGGATTTCATAATGTAGGAATGAGATAAGACTAGAATTCGTGCCTTCACGCCTTAAACCAATGAAAAATTGAAGAATAGTAACGTGATTAACTAGGACTTTTATTGGAGGGTGGCTGAATAGAACCGAGTGGCGTAGGAGACGGAGATTTCACCTGATTACTTGTAGGTGTCGGAAATTTATCAGCTGGCAAAGAGATTTGATTAGAAGCTGTTGCTTGTGCCGGAGAAGTTTCTGGATGCGCTCCAACTTGAGATACATCAAGCTTTGGAGAGGAACTCAGTGGCAAATTATCCAAAATCGAAATTACACTTTCTACACGCTGTCGGAGTTCACTTTTTTCTTGTTCTATCGACTGTTTTTCTGCTCTTTGTTGTTCCTTAAGCTTCTCGAAGTCTATTTTGATTTGCAAAAGTTCTTGATTGCGACTATCTAATTCTTGTATGTTATTGTTTTTTTGTTGAATTACTCCTTGCAACTGACTAATTTCTTCTTGCAATGAGTTCCGTTCGCTCTTCATCTGGTTAATGAGTTCGACTGCTTGTTCAACACGACGTTCTAATACCCCAATAATGTTGACTTGGAGATCTTCAAGCATTTTATGCCTCTCTTAGTTTCTAGGTTGGATTGATAATAGTGTTTGGTATGCTTCTGAGGTTGCGTATTCCTGTAGTTTTTCGAATCTACTCGATAGAAAGGGTTGTGTAGATTTAAGCTGTTTTGATTTCTCCCATCTATTGATTGAATTTTGTCCCGCTTCTGGAAGTCTATCGAGCGTATTTTTTCGTTTCTGCTGAACAATTTTTGACTGCCGGATATAGTCTGTGGGTGAAATAACAATCATATTAGAAGCCACCGATAATTTAAAATTTAGCAAAGCGCGATTGGCTGCATCCAAATCTTGGCAAGCAATAAGACCTGCTCGATCAGCTGATATTTCACTGGATAAAACCCAGTCCGCCAAAATCAAGTCGGAAATTTTGCCCAAAAAGGCTTTTACTAATTCTTGGACCCATTTGCCTAGAACTAAATTAATCGAATCCAAACCACCATCAAATAGGGTATGATAAAAAACGTGATCACACTTCAAATGTCCGAGCTCTCGCCCAATGATAAAACGAAGCTCAGCTAAACCTGATTTTTCAATTAAATCAGAAGAAAGAAGAAGAAAAGGATCATAAAAATTAACTATATCGGCATACATTTCTCGGTCTCCAACAATGAAGACTAAGGGGATTTGAGACAAATTCAGAATCTCAGCACACCGCTTAACCTCTTCTTGAACCCAGGCAAATTGCTGATTTGTTACCATTACACCACGTCTCATAGTTTCAATGGTTAACTGGTAATCATGGATATCACCTGTTTTTTTTCGTAACCAAGGTACGATATAGACCTCATCTGACTTTGTTACCTTTCTAAGCATCATTGGAATTTGGTAGGTTTCAAACTTTCTAATTAGCTCTAAATCCTGGGAAGTTTGAAAAGAACTAGCTTCTAGTTGGTGTGGGGCTACACGATTGTCTGCTTGAGAAACAGACAAAGTAATAGCAATCGACCAAAAATAAAATAAAACAGTTCGAAGGTTGTTGGTAAGCACGGTAAGTAGACTATACCAGTTGTTATGAATCAGTAGAGATTAAGAACGATGATCGGTGACCGTGATCTGCTTTCGTGTAGAATTATACCAATTAGTAAAGACTTCATTTTTCTTTGCCTGAACTAATTTCTTCATGATCTCTCTACGAACTTTTGGATCGGTCTTTAGCTTTTCCATATCCGCTTCATCTTTTTCGACCAGCTGAATCAGGTAGTGAGCTACGTCGCCTTCAAATGGCCCAGCAACTTCATTCATATCCATCTGAAAAGCCTTAAACATAGCATCTTGGCAAGATCCCATGTTAGAGATATAAATGCTATTAATACTTAGAGAAAATAGTCCGCTCTCTTCGACTTTTTTTTCTTTGATCGATGCATTTTCAGGTGTGGAGTACGATAGAACTAAATCATCTAGCGATTGACCGGCTCGAAGAAGTTTGAATAGCTTGTTAGCGTCTTCCATTGCTAATTCTTTTGCCTTTTCTTCTTGCAGGTCATTCTTAACTTCAGCTTTGACATCCTCAAACTCTGGGATAGCAGCAGCTTTTTTCTCCAAGACTAAGGCCACGAAATAACTTTCAACTTCTCCATTACTTCGTTTTACTTCTATCATTTCGTTTATATTGACTTCCATGTCAAAGGCTTTTTCGATTAAATCCCCATAAGTGTAGCGAGAACCGATATTGGGAATCGAGCTGGCATCTTGTTCGAATAGTCCAGTTTCTTGGATAGTCAAATTTTGACTAGAATAGGCTTCTTGTCCCATAGCGGTTTCGTAATCATCAAGTTCTACATCCATCAGGAGATTATCGGCCAATTTTTGGCTAACATGAGAGGCATCAGTTTTAATCAGCAAGGTTTTTATTTCCTGCTTAACTTCATCAAAAGTTTGCATATTAACTTTTTTGTCTTCTAACTTGATGATATGAAACCCAAAACTAGTTTCTACTAAACCACTAATTTCACCTATGTCTAACTCATCAAAGCACGCTGTTTCAAAAGGTTTGACCATTTTACCGCGACCAAAGGATCCCAGCGAACCACCATTACTAGCTGATGGCCCTTCTGAGTGAACTTGTGCTAGTTCTGCAAAAGATTTGCCTGCTTCCATTTCTGTTTTTACCATTTCCAGTAGCTCAGCCGCTTGTTGGCGGATTTTGCCCTTTTCATCTAGACTGCTACCTTCAACGACTTTTTTCAAAATATGCCGAGCTGTCACTTCTGTCACTTCCGAATACTGGTCTTTGGTCTTTTCGTAGTAGGCTTTTATTTGTTCGTCGGCAACAAAGTCCTCGGGCCTGATTTGTACGTACTTGAGATTAATCTGATCCGATTTTTTGTACTTTTCTTTATTTAACTCGAAATGCGATTTTGCTTCCTCATCAGTGACTTTGGCAAGACTATTATACTCGTAGTGACGAAACCGAATAAATTTCAGCTTTGCTTTCGTATTCTCACGGTGGTAGGTCTCTTCAATTTCTAAATCTGTTACTATTGGTAAATGATGAAGAAGTTGCTCAATTCCTTGGTAACTAAGCTGGACCTGAATATCTTTTTCAAACTCATTACTCACTCCTGATTTTTGGTATAATCTATAGGCACTCAGTTGATCTGGTTTAGAGGCTATGTACTGTTCAATTTCACTCTGTTGGACTGGCATTGCTTTTTTAACGAGTTCTCTTAGTACATACTGCTCAATTATCCGTTTTTTTGTTTCCTCTTGATCTTGTTTCCCTGCGGCCTGATTACTCATAGCTCGATCTAACTCACTTTGGAGGATTTTCGTTTCTCCGACAGTCAAAGCTACTTCATCAGGACTAGTATTACTTGCTAAGTCAGAACTACCATACAAGAAAATGGAGCCTATAACAAAAGCAACAGTAACTGCACCAATTAGGATTTGTGCCAGCCCCTTTTCTCGAAGATAGATAATCATGTCTATTTATTCCTTTTATAGTCTGTAGATTAAAGGTTAGATGATAGCATACACCGTCTAGTCTGAGCAAGTGATGCGAGCATTTCAAATTCAGTGGTAAAACCTAGTTCGACCAGAATTGACGGCGAGCTCCAGTTGTATTTTCAATTCTTCTACTATTTCCGGGTAGTCAAAGTAGAGGTTGGTTGTTTCACCAGGGTCTTCATCCAAATTGTATAACTGTGCAGGAGCGGTGGGTTGAGATTCTTTCAAAACATAAGGTTGGAGTACTGGAGATTCATAATCATTTCCCCCAGAACCTTGGTGGTCAAGATATTTCCATTGATCTCGGCGAATGGAAAGTGCCAGCGAAATAGTCTGATGTAAAGTATATGTTCGAGTAGGTACAGATAGCTCTTTTTCACCTATGATTGGATAAATATTGAAGCTATCTTCCGCAACATCATCCGGCAATGGAAAATTAACCACACCCGCACAGGTTGCCATAATATCGCACAAGGAAACAGTTTGATCATTAGTAACACCAGCTGGGACTTTTGATGGCCAACGAGCAATAAATGGAATTCGGTGACCACCTTCCCATTGGTCTCGTTTCATCCCTCGCCAAGGCCTTGCACCATCATGCTGATAATCAGCACGCATATTAACGACGCTAGTAACCTCTGGACCGTTATCACTACAAACTATAACTAGTGTGTTTTCAACCATATCTAGTTTTTGCAACGTATGAAGTAATTCACCAACCAAATAGTCAAACTGAAAGATGAAGTCACCGTGTGGCCCGACATTAGTTTTCCCTTGAAAACCTTTTTGTGCAAAGGAGGGAAGATGAACGGCTTGCGTCGAATGAAACAAAAAAAAAGGATCATCTGGGCTTTCTTGGGCATGGTTTTCTAAAAAGGCCTTGCTTTTGTCTAGAAAGACCATATCCACCTCTTCTAAGTCAAAGTCTGGTGCAATTAATCCAATTCGATTATCTGTAGAATACGGGTGATTAGGTAAAGTGGCTTTATCCAGTAAGGCTACTGGTGGTACCGGGACTCGATCGCCGTCGATGAAGGCGTACAAGAAATCAGTGGTTGGACAGCAAGCAGTACCAAAGAAGTGATCGAATCCACGATGAATTGGAGCATCTGGGATTGAACGTGTGTAATCTATTTTTCGTATTGGTTCAAATCCATTCTCATTGATCAGTGCTCCTGAACGATCGAGGAAACTTAAGCCAACGTGCCATTTGCCAAATAGAGCTGTTTTGTACCCTTTTGTTTTTAACATCGCTGGTAGGGTTAAACGAGAATCTTCAATCAAGCAAGGACCACCAGCCCCAGTGAATACGCCACTAAAACCTGTACGAAAAGCCATTCGCCCAGTTAGTATGCTGTAGCGACTAGGTGTACAAACGGTCGACGGACTGTGTGCATCAGTAAAGCGCACCCCATCAGTAGCTAGTTTATCAATATTTGGAGTTGCTACTTTTGACTCAGGGTTGTAACACGAAACATCACCGTATCCTAGATCATCAGCTAAGATCAAAAGAATATTCGGTAGACCTTCCGACTTCGACATGATTTACAACCGCAGGCGCTCGCTAATCCTCAACGTTATGAAGCAAACCTCTCAGATCAAATAAGGCTTCAACTAATTCAGGGATGACAGCTCGACCATTCTCACTTTGATAGAGAATGTGACAGAGTTCAGCTAGAGGTTTTAGCATCTTCGCTAACTCAGCTTGCTGAATTGCAGGGTTAACTTCAATTCTCTTCTTCCAAATCAAGGACATACTACCCGAACCCGCATATAATAAGAGGTCTGCAACACCTCTTTCCGCGTGCCAACAAATCTCTAATCTTGAGTATTCACTGCTGGAAATTGTTAAGTTTAACGGGTTACTCACGGCTTAGATTATTCAGGCGGGAACTATTTCTAGTCCACGCACTTCACCAAATTCTCGGTCTAATTTTTCCCAACTGTCTCCATTATCAGCACTACGGAAAAGTTGACCGCTAATGCTGTAGGCCATAATCCAGCCTGGTACTGATTTTCTATAAGCGAAATTCCATATAGTACTGTTGACAGTATGTCCAAGGTCAGCAAGGGTCCATGACTTACAATTATCAGAAGAAATGAAGATACCACCTTGGTTCCCTGGAGGTCCATTACCTGCACCTATAAACAGACGTCCTTCATCATTAACCGAAGATTGGATGTAGTCTGCCGCACGCGCATAAGGCCATGGGTAGTGGTCTTTTACGGATAATGGAAGCCAAGTTTTTAAATCTTGCGTTATGCAGACATCATTATTGGTAGCCACAACTAGAGTTTTGGGAGAACCTGGAATGACGGCAATGCCATGAATATCCAGACTACTCAATCCTTCGTTTATGGTAGCCCAGGTTTTGCCTCCATCTGTGCTATGTCGAAAACCATCGATTTCAATTCCTGCATAAATGGTGTTTACATCATCAGGATCAATCTTGATAGTAGTGACCCTTGGTACGATAGCACCTCCAGCACACTCATCAGCTAACTCTACACTCAGTTTGTGCCAGTTCTCTCCATTATCATCTGACTTAAACAAATCAGATGGACAAGTACCAACGTAAAGAGTATCGGGATTTGATGGATCAATAGCCATCGACCATATTTGATGGTCATTCATTGGAGAATCGACTTGATACCAACTTTGTCCGGCTGAATCGGAACGATATAATCCTTTTTCGGTACCAGCGAAAAGGATATTTGTATTATCCGGCCGGACTGCTATCGCTCGAATATCAGCCTCTGCGAACAATCCATTTGCTTGCCGATTCCATGTGCCACCACCATCGGTACTTTTCCAAATACCTTGCCCGATTGTACCTAAGTAAACAACTGGATTTTCCATAATTCTTCCTTATAGTGCACTAGTGCTAAAAAAGACTGACATGACTTTATAACCTGTGCTTGAGTATATTTAGTGGGTTTTGGCTTAGTTTTCTATTCATTCTATATGACTGTTATCGATCATTAGACTAAGTTGTCGCATGGCCGAAGAAATTTGTGGATCATACTCGTAATCATCGATTTCGTTTTCAGTTTCGCGAGCGAGTGCGTATTTCAACGCCGAATCACTTAAAACGATTTTCTCTTTTTTAGACAAGCCATCAGCAAATCGACGATACTTTCGTAGCAGACCAGCCGATTCATAGTCTTCTCGGTCGGCTGATTCTGCCTTCTCAATTTGAGACAGAATGTCGTCTCCATTATTTTTCAAAAAGTCATTTATACTCTGATGGTTTACTAGTTGACTCAACATCTGAGTTTCGGTCCGACTAAACCAAGGATCGTCCAAATTAGGGGTAATACCAACTTTATGTATATCCATCCCCTTTGGACTGTAGTAATGAGCCACAGTCAACTTAACAGCAGCATCATTACCCAAAGGGAAAATTTGCTGAACAGATGCTTTCCCGAAAGTTCGTTCACCTAAAATTAAGCCGCGTTGGTGATCTTTGATAGCTGCAGCCACAATCTCAGAAGCACTCGCGCTACCACGATTAACAAGTACTATTAGGGGAAGATTTTTTGCTAAAGGCTTTCCTTTACCCTCAATAGTCAAGTGATCTTCTCTTGGGCGTTTACCTTTGGTATAAACAATGAGTTTGTTAGGAGGTAAGAAAGAGCTAGCAATATCAACTGCAGACCGAAGAAGGCCTCCTGGGTTAGAGCGGAGGTCTAAAATTAGCCCTTCAATTTCTTCTTGAGCAAATTGATCAAGAGTTTTTTCAACATCTAAAGCTGTTGTATCTCGAAACTGATTAATACGAATATAACCAATCTTCCGGTTCAACACTTTTGATTCGATACTCTGAATACGAATCACATCTCGTATAATTGTTACTTCAATTGGTTCGTTTTCTCCCTCACGGATGATGGTTAATGTCACCGGTGTTCCAGGTTCACCTCGCATCTTTTTAGCTGCGTCATGAGCAGTCATATTGGTCGTCGGCTGATTATCAATCAGGCTAATAAAATCGTCTGTTTGTAGACCTGCTTGATAGGCGGGTGTCCCTTTGAAAGGCGAAATCACAGTTAACCGGCTATTCCTAAGGCCAATCTCCATACCAAGCCCACCATAGGTGCCGTGTGTTTGTGTTCGAAATTCTTTGTAGGCTTCTGGGTCGAAAAATTGGCTATATGGATCCAATGTGCGTAACATACCCGTAACTGCCCCATACATTAGCTTTTTAGCTTGAGGTGTTTCGACATGCTCTTGCTGAATTCGGGCTAATACTTCAGTAAACAGCGACAATTTTTCTAATAGCTCATCACTCGATTCTGTATCTATGTCTGACCAGCTTGCTGAAATTAAACCAATAAAGAACAGAAGAATGAGTAAACTGTGAACTATCCTACTCGAGTTAAAGGGTGTTAATATCATTCGAACTAAATTCCTTTTTTTGCACGAGGCTTTGCCATATACGGCTAGAGGGGATCCGATAGGAAAAGTAACAGGCCGCCAAAAAGAAAAACAAATCGTGGGGTAATATTGATTGTTTTATAAGTAACCAAAAGTCGAAATTGGCTGATGTATTATCAGCCAATTCTGTCATCACCCGCCATTTAATATCTAATATTTTGCCTGTCGCAATACCAACTAGTGTACTGGCTGGCCCAATTGCGTAGTATAGTACTTTTTGTTTTAGGGAAATCGGGGGAGATTTTCCCAAGAATAACAAACAAATGCCGACGAGAAAGCCAATCGGAATACACAAATACCCATAAATAAATCCAGTCACATTAACTACGTAAGCCCATACCAAACCGCCGAAGACCCCTCCGATCAGACTAACAGCTACAGCTGGTAACCATCGTGTCGTAGAAGCGGTGTTAGAATGCTCAATAATCAAGGTTAATTAAGTTGTGGCTTTTGTCTGTGATGATCGGTGTTCTGCTCGAATGTATATGCTACTCTGAGTAAGGTTTCCTCACCGAAAGGCGGAGCCAAGAATTGTAGGCCGATTGGTAGACGATCTTTGGTAATACCACACGGCACCGAAATTCCAGGAATACCAGCTAGACTTGAAGGCGCTGTGAAAATATCGGACAAGTACATCTGTAAGGGGTCATTGGTTCGTGCGCCAAATTCAAATGCCGCAGTAGGTGAAGTCGGTGTAACGATTACATCCACAGTTTCGAAGGCTTCGTCAAAGTCTTTCTTGATCAGTGTTCGAACTTTCTGGGCTTTTAGGTAATAGTCATCGTAGTAACCAGAACTGAGAGAGTAAGTTCCCAGAAGGATTCTTCTTTTTACTTCTGGTCCAAAACCTTGGCTTCGAGACAACTTATACATACTCTCTAAGTTGTTAGTTTCTGCCGCTCTATAACCAAAACGAACTCCATCATAGCGAGCTAAATTAGCACTGGCTTCGGCTGGTGCAATAATGTAGTATGTGGCAATCGCATATTCTGTATGCGGCATTGAGATTCGGTGAATAGTTGCGCCCAAATGTTCTAATTGTGAGATGGCTTCTCGTACAGATGTTTCTACTTCTTGGCTAATACCATCCAAAAAGTATTCATCCGGCAAACCAATTTTCAGGCCTTCAATATCATTTATTAAACTGTTCTCAAAGTCAGGTACATCGAATTTTGCAGAAGTCGAATCCATCGGATCATACCCACAAATCGCGTTCATGGCCAGAGCTGAGTCCCGAACATCTTTTGTGAAAGGACCTATCTGATCCAAAGAAGAGGCAAAGGCAATTAAACCAAATCGGGAAACCCTTCCATAAGTTGGTTTTAGGCCAACGTTACCACAAAATGAGGCTGGTTGACGAATTGAACCGCCTGTATCAGAACCCAATGATAGAATCGCAGTATCGGCGGAAACAACAGCTGCTGATCCTCCGCTCGATCCTCCGGGAGTAGTACTGGTATTCCAAGGGTTACGTGTCAGTTGATAAGCAGAATTTTCTGTCGATGACCCCATGGCAAATTCGTCCATATTAGTCTTTCCAACTATGATTACACCTTGTTTTTTCAACTTTTCAATGACTGTCGCATCATAAGGTGGGATAAAGTTAGCCAAAATTTTGGACGCACAAGTTGTTCGAATTCCCTTAGTACAAATCACATCCTTGATAGCAACTGGGATACCGGATAATTTGGGCAGATCGTCTCCATTTTGCAAACGTTGATCAATTATTCCCGCGGCTTCAAAAGCCGTCTCTTCTGCTAGCGTAATATAACCACCGATTTGGTCGTCCACTTGCTTGATACGGTCGTAGACATCAGCTAAGATCTGAGTCGCTGTGATGTTACGATTTTTAAGTTGGGTATGTAATTGGTGAGCAGTTTGTGAACACAAAGACATGAAATCGTCTCTCCGAGAGGGTACTTTCATTAGATCATTAGATATTTGGCTGGCCGAACTGTCAAGCAAGCTATAATCTGCCCCCAAATTATATCATTGTGCCCAAAAGTTGTCCATCTCTGTTCTGTCTGATATATTGGATTACCCAATAGTAATGCTAAAAATCTATGGTTGAAGTAATATTACTAATTGATCGACCATTTATTAGTGGGTAAAGTGAGAAAAAGACACTGTGAATATAAAGCTATTTTGTGTTCAAGAAATCATTGCCAATTAAACAGATTTTGCAACACAGACCAAACAACTCAAACCAGAAAAAAAATTCTATTTTGGTCTAGTAACTCGAAAGTGTATTACTACGAAGTCCAAAGTCAGTAAATAGTCCTCTTATCGGCCATTATGCATTAATTGATATCAGGAAGTGTTGAAGTTAGACGATCTCCGAGTAGATTAACCAAATCAGGTAAATCATACACTGTTAGAGCACCTGGCACCACCAGGCCTGCCATCTCTTTTCGTAGTGGCTTAGCAACCACGTCGTTGACCCAGCTACTTACTACCGGACGCCTTAATTCGACGGTATTTGCACCATCATCTAAAACTGCAGCGTGAAGTACTAGTGGTGTCATCGTTTCTATACCAACCAAGTGAATTGAGCTTAGGTTTGATTTGATTTCTTTATCAATTATTTGCAATCGCAGATATTTAATAGCTGTTAGTATATCTTCTACCCGCTGGCCAAACAGAGAACGACCAATATGCATAGAGACTGTGTTAACCCGATGATCATGGCTGTGATATTTGGTATTACTACCTTCATCACGAATTTCGCCTATCCCACGAACATCAATGGCTAAAACAAGTCTAGAGTTTTCAAGAAGTTCTTCTATCTCCTTATTCGCTTCTACATGTTTCCCTTGGTGATGAATATAAATGATTGATTGGCCATTGTGATCATGTTTTGTTCGCTTCCGAAATAAGAGGGCTGGTATGAGTATATTTCCAGGGCTTTTTAGTACTAGCTTTTCAAGCGTTCTATTTTCCCATTCGATAACATCGATCGATTTTGCTTCTACAGTTCCAATTTTCAATGGGAGACCAATCAAATTCCTAATTTTATTAAGGCATTCTTCCAATGAATGATTTTGCCAAAACTCAGTTCGAAATTTGGCTAGCCGCTTAGCTTCCTCCAAATTTAGATCAGCAATGTTTGCCTGATGAGAAAAATCGGTCGAAACCTGACCAGTGTTTGTTACCTGTATTTCTGATTCAGAAAATGTTGATAGATGCATCGGTTCAGATACTTCACTTGAATCTTTGTAAAACCACTGACGAAACCATCGAACTACTTCTTGCCGATGTTCCAGTCCCATCCCATGCTTTGCATTTGCTTCAAAGAAGTGGAATCGTTCTTTTTGATTCAGTTTCTGATAAACAGCGACCGCATCCTGTATAGTTTCTCGCGTTGAATCGATCTCAAAGAAATCTTTTGTAGCTGCAAGTATTGCTGTAGGTTTTGGTGCACGCATCAGAGTATAATCAATATGGTCTATACCATATTGACCTTCAAATGGTAAGTGTTGGCAGCCGTCAGCTGGTCCACTACGCCCGCGAAATTTAGACGTTCTTTGCATAGTGTAACAGGATGGAGCAGCTGGCCCAATCCTGTCATCTAAAGCCATCAAGAAGGTCGTTTGGGTGCCACCGCCACTAGTTCCGGTCATACCAATAGATTGATTTTTATCAACTTCAGAACGGTTCGTTAGGTAATCTAAAGCTCGTATCCCGTCCCAAGCTTGATACCATACGATACTGCGCCCAACTAATCTTGCTCCGATATTAAGCAAAGTATGAGTAGTTGTACCATGGCGAGAGGCCTCAGGCAGTTGTATTCTTTCCCCTTGTGAAATAGGATCATAACTTAAGACCACAAATCCACTTTGAGCTAATAGAGCACATGATTTTTGATAAGAGATATAAGCTTTTCCGTTATTGGAGTGCCCACAAGCAAATAAGATTCCCGGCCAAGGACCATGCTGTATTGGGTCAAGATCTGGCAGATAAATTAAGGCTGGCACATGGTGGTTGGGCCAACTTTCAAATAATACTTTTTGGACTCGAAAACCATCACCGATCACTTCCCCTTTAATCTGAGGTTTTAGTGGGGTTTTGGAAGGGAAAGGACCTAGCAACTGAAGATAATGGTCCTGTAAGCTTCGAAGATATTTCTGTAAATCAACCTGTGTTTTTAGAGCATCAGCGAGACGTTGAGTTCTCTTTTTATCTAATTTGTTTGACTGATCAATCAAATAATTCCAAAATGTTTGACTATGATCTTTCTTCAAAACACGGAGGTTTATGTCTCGATCTTCTATCATTTTTGAGTCCATACATTGGGCTAGAGGTATATACATGCAACCTAGAAATACCAATAACCCAATCATAAAATCTTACACCAAAACCTAATTGTGGACTCCCAGCCTATCATAAACTAAGGAAAGCAACTAGTTAAATTTGATATCGTGGTATTCTTGACTATGATTCTGCTGGCCAGATCCTGCCAAATATAGAATTGATGATTACCAGTTGAGAAATAATATTGAAAAAGAGATTAGATGCAGATTGTACTCAACTCAAAATTTTTCAACCATTTATCGGTAGAAAATTTGGGTGAGACCACTAAGAACTTAGGTTATGATGGCTTGGACATATGCTTACGCCCTAATCACCCAATAGATCCTAACAACGCTCTTACTGAGCTTCCATCTGCTACGCGTATCTGGGAACAGCAAGGACTAATTTACCCACTAGCAACAGCACCAGCTGATCTTAATCAGCCAGATGATCGAGCTGAACGTCTGTTTGCGGCTTGTGCTGAATCGGGCATTCCGCGACTAAAAATCGGTTTTTGGCGATTTAAACCTAACGATGATTATTGGCAACTTTTCGATCGAGCCAGAAAAGCATTAGATGGGTTTACCGCTCTCAGTCGTCGTTGCCAGGTACAGACTTGTTACCAGACACATAGTGGTCCCTGTCTTGGGTCAAATATCTCAGGATTGATGTACCTGTTGAAAGAATTTGATCCGCAGGAAGTAGGCGCTTACCCAGATTTAGGTCATTTAGAACTCGATGGGGAAGATTGGCCAATGGGTTTATCAATGATGGGGAATTATCTAACCGTAGTTGGTATCAAAGATGTCTGTTATTCTCAAAGGTTAGAAAATAGTTCCTCCATTTGCCCTCCATCCTTTGTCAAAGTCGGAGCTGGTATTGTAGATTTGGAAAATCGTTTAGCAGACTTACATAAGTCCAATTTCAATGGTCCACTGACAGTGCACACAGAGTATCAGTTTGATGAAACTATTATTCGTCAAGTTGGTTATGCTGATACTTCACCGCCTAACCTGGAAAAATGGGCTAAAGAAGATATTCAGTATTTACGTAAAATTCTACCCATTCTCTAAAGCATCATTAGTCTATTTATATCATATAAAATCTTTGATAATCGGTTTTCCGACTTCTTTCATCAATCATTATCATTGGCTGTTCACTTTTTTTTAATTTTCTGCTAAAGTGGATCTACTGTAAATATAGGTGAGTCGGTATCTCTATGTTAACCATTAACGAAAATGAAGGTTCCATTGAAATTGAGACAGACCATTATCAGGCCAAGATACTGACAGAAGGCTATGTAACTGGTGTAGGGGCTGAGTCGTTTGTTGATAAGCGTACTGGGGCTAAGGATCTTGGTTTTGGTTTGTGCATCGTTGACTTCTTGCTTGAACCGGGTGTCAATAATGCCGGCACCTCAACACAGTCAAATTATCGTTGGGGTGATCTAGTGCACGGACAGCTTCCCAAACGTTATGTTGAGCTACCCCAAATTTGTACCAAAGCCAAAAAGCTACCGTTCGAAATAGTTAAAGGGAAGGATTTTGTAGCCCTGAGACAGTGGTTCAATTGGGATTCCGCCCAATTACCTTATCAGAGTGGTTCTTTGTGGGAACAGTGGCTTGTTTTTCCGAATGGTGTTGGCTGGTTTTTTGCTTACGATAAAGTTACCAGTGTTAACTCTGTGGATGCCCTTGTACTAAGGATGGATATGCCTAGCCATATCAAGCACAAGAAAGGAGATAGTTTTAAGCAAATATACCTTAGTTATCACGGCTATATCGCAGCAGAGGAATTCGAGATAGATTTTGCCCCCGACACTCGTTATTTATACCAACGTACCAAGAATCATACGCCAGAACGGTTTATTCGTGCCTATCAACTTAATAATGGATACTGGTTGGCCGGAATGACATTAGACCCATCAATCGTTTATGAGGCTTGGTGCCATCAACGAAGTTATGTATGTATGATTCAAGAGATCGGTGGTTGGCCAATAAAGTCAGGCGAAAGCTTCGGTGTCGTTAATTTGATTGGATTTTTTGAAAATGTTGGAGAGATGGAACACACTTTTGACCAATATCGGGGAATCAATGAAATTCGGATTACAAAATCTGGTTGGAACCTACAAAAAATAGAAAAGTAGCCTATTTATTCAAATATTAAGTACTCTTTCTAAGAAATTCGACGAACACTGAAGTGGAAATTCTTAGTTCTAACTCTACTTCAGGTATGAATTCTGAAGGCTGATGATTCAGGTAAAGGCACATAGGTTTTGCCTATAATCGCCTCAGATGATTTTTAATTAACTACAGATAAAGGAAGTTTTTAATGTCCGACCAGCCTAATATCATACTTATCAACTGTGATGATCTTGGTTACGGTGATCTCGGTTGCTACGGATCTGGTATCAATCAGACACCATACTTGGATCAGATGGCCGCAGACGGAATCCAGTTCACCGATTTCTACATGGGGTCACCTGTGTGTTCACCTTCTCGAGGTGCCATGCTAACTGGTTGTTATCCTCCCCGTATTGGGTTTGCTGAATTCGACGGTCGATGGGTTCTTTTCCCTGGCCAATCACTAGGATTGAACCCATCCGAAAAAACGGTGGCGTCTCTACTGAAAGAAGTGGGTTATGCTACCAAGATCGTTGGCAAATGGCACTGTGGTGATCAGAAAGAATTTCTCCCGACCCGGCATGGTTTTGATGGTTATTATGGCATTCCATACTCTAACGATATGGGACGTCAAACCCCGGACGACAAATACCCACCTCTTCCCTTATTACTCGATGAAGACGTGATTCAAGAACAGCCTGATCAAGCTTCTGTGACTGAACGTTATGTTGAAGAATCAGTTAGATTTATTCGGGCTAACCAAGATACACCGTTCTTTCTTTATTTCGCACATATGTACGTGCACTTACCCATCTACCCACCTGATCGTTTCATGCGTGAATCGGAAAATGGGCGTTATGGCGCAGCTGTTCAAGCAATCGACTGGAGCGTTCGTGTGTTACTTGATGAACTAAAACAGTTAGGATTGGATGAAAATACTTTGGTCATTTTTACCAGTGATAATGGTTCTCGTGCTAGAGGTGAAGGTGGTAGTAATAAACCACTTCGTGGAACAAAGGGAACGACTTGGGAAGGAGGTCAGCGAGTACCTTGTATCATGCGGTGGCCTTCTCAGATTCCACCCGGTTCCGTAAGTAACCAGTTAGTTTCTGCTATTGACCTCTGTCCAACTCTGGTTGAACTAGCAGGCGGTGAAATGCCTTCCGACCGCATCATTGATGGAAAAGACATAAGTTCACTAATAAGAAATGAGGAAGGTGCGATAACTCCTCGTGAGACCTTCCTTTATTATCGCCTTCACAATCTGATGGCAATTCGGAGTGGTCGTTGGAAATTACACACCCATACCGTCGGGAAATCTGGCATTGAAGTCTGTAACGAACTTTATGATCTAGTTGCTGATATTGGCGAAACTACTAATCTATACGATCAACACCCAGATATCGTAGCTGATCTAAATGCTCAAATGGATATTTACCGTAAAGATCTAGGTGATAATTTAACTGGTACCAAAGGCAAAAATACACGTTCTGTGGGTCGTGTTGATAGCTCAGACACCTTAACCCACTACGATCCCGATCATCCTTATATTATTGCTATGTACGATCTAAAAGATCGAGGCTGAACTGATAGTTCTGTTGCCTGTAGGTAACAGAACTTATCTAAAGAGAAACTGTAAATTTGGTTCCGAAAGAGTAGCCGATAGAACTTGTTTCCAGAACTAATCGCCTCCTATATACTGTGTTGTCAAGCTCAAGAAAACGTCCAGCTCTCAGTTTTTAATTATAATCATTTAAATACGGAAAGCTAGCTTATTATTTGCTGCAAAGACCCATTAATGTAGTTATGCTTTAATATTTTGATATAAATCGCTATTTTTTTCTGATGGGCTTCACGGTCATGTATTCATTTGATTTCTTACCCGATCCATAAGACCAGGTGGGATGTCGAGTGGAAAGTTGATTTTTTGGTGTGTTAAACCAGATTCTAATAAACCACATAGTGCTTCTTGAGTAAAATAAGCCTTACTCGCTTGGCAACGATTTTCTGTGCCGTTCTCTATAGTGTCAAGCAAACTAGCTACCAAACGAGTCTGTGCGGGTTTACTAATGGCTGGCCAAATACCTTCTATTTCCTGATAACGTCCATCAGGATACCAGATTCTCAAACCGTGTGACAAACCGAACCAAATACGGCCTTTGGTACATACTGCATCCACGTACAAATTAAGTCCATTGCCAACATAAGGAGATTGAGAAGATCCCTTTCCAGCTTCAACATAAAGTGGTATACCATCTTCAAAAACTAAAATTCCCGTATCATAATCCGGTCCTATTTGTTTAGCATCGAATGACTCCAACCCTGCAAAATTGCCTAAGGCCCACGCAAATGGTCGATCGTTATACAGAAAACGAGCAAAATCTATCATATGTGTTCCTTGGCCGTGTAGCTTGATAGCACTAATTGCTCGCATGTATTCAACGGTTCCTAATTCACCACTTTGTAAAATATTTTTCATTTGTTCGGCTAAATCAAAAAACCGATATTGGTGATTGACTAATAGAGTTGTATCGCTTTTTGTTGCTGATTCCAGCATTTTCTTCGAGTCTTCGATATTAACACCAAAAGGTTTTTCCATCAGGATCCCTTTGACCCCGCATTGGATTGATTCCATCACTGGTTGATAAATCCATTTAGGTCGTGTAACAACGGTAACAATATCCACTTCACTTAATCGTACCATGTCGTTCACAGAAATAAATGACTGTGGTATATCGTGTTTTTCTGCGAACGCTTGTCCTATCTGTGGATTGATATCAACGACCGCGACAACCTCGCAACTAAGGTTGTCGCGAAAAGCTTCTAGGTGTGCACTTTGGCGTCCACCACAACCAATAAGCCCAACTTTATATGTCATGTGATATTCCTCAGTTAAAAGATTCAGCCCTGATTTTTAAATTTATCAAGTTCTTTTTGGAAGCGTAATCAGATCGGGCGTTTTCATACCGCTGCCCGTGTTGAATAAAACTACACTCATCTCAGGTTGTAAATGCCCATTCGCCAATAATTTTTCATAAGCAGCATAGGTTGCTGCACCTTCTGGAGCGGCGAATACCCCTTCTTGACTTGCCATTCGGTGTATAGATGAGTGAATTTCAGCGTCTGAAACAGTCAATGCGGTTCCATTACTTTCTCGAATGATTTGTAACATCAGATAATCAGCCACTGCTACCGGAACCCGCATTCCAGGAGCAATAGTTTCTGCGTCTTCCCATAATTCGGCATGGCTATCACCTTTTTCAAATGCTCGTACGATAGGTGCGCAGCCTTCTGACTGTACGGAAATCATCTGTGGTCGTTCACTACCAATCCAGCCAATCTGCTCTAGCTCATCAAAAGCTTTCCACATGCCAACAATACCAGTACCACCACCAGTTGGATAAATAATCGCTTCTGGTAGTGACCAGTTAAACTGTTCAGCTAATTCCAACCCCATGGTTTTTTTCCCTTCCGCCCGATACGGTTCTTTTAATGTAGAAACGTCAAACCAGTTTTTAGCTGATGCTTTCAACTCCTGACCTGCTTGATTGATTAAACCATCAACTAAATGTAGATTAGCATCATACACGACAGCTTCCCGCATCATCATAGCTGGTGTATCATTTGGCATGAAAACATGAATTTCCATTTTTGCACGACTACCATAGGCCGCTAAGGCTGCAGCTGCATTACCAGCTGAAGGAATAGCGATAGAACTAATTCCTAACTCTTTGGCTTTAGACACCGCTGCGGATAAACCGCGAGCTTTGAAACTCCCCGTCGGATTAAGCCCTT
>JACLAC010009603.1_pt1 | contig 30674 bp, 22 predicted proteins | sample 8027881 | NCBI WGS metagenome assembly JACLAC01 (sample SAMN15725517, study PRJNA655200) | protist metagenome | isolation source: fluorescence activated cell sorting (FACS) single amplified genomes of... | place: Spain: Blaines Bay Microbial Observatory, Mediterranean Sea | collected 2016-01-19 | reverse complement strand
CAGCGAATTAATTGTCGATGCTTTGCTGGGTACGGGGCTCTCCGGTGAATTGCGTGCTGATTGCGCTGAACTTATTGCGCGCATGAACGCGGCGTCTGTACCAATCATTTCCGTTGATCTGCCTTCCGGTCTGTGCAGTGACAGTGGCAACGTGCTGGGTAGTGTGGCTATAGAGGCTGCGCTTACTGTGAGCTTTATTGGTTTGAAGCGAGGCCTGCTAACCAGCGATGCGGCTTGTCACGTCGGCGAGTTGATTTTTACGGCATTAGAGGTGGAGCATCGTGCTAGTGCCGATATGGCTGCCATCGTTTATCTGGCGAAGTTGGATGAGCTTGCCGCAGTGCTGCCTGCGCGTCATGGTAATCATTATAAAAATCGTTCAGGGCATCTATTAGTCGTTGGCGGTGATTATGGTATGCCTGGCGCGCCACTTTTGGCGGCGCGTAATGCGTTGCGTTGCGGCGCAGGCTTGGTTAGTGTGGCTACGCGACCTGAACACGTGGCGGCTATTGTTGCAGCGCAACCTGAGCTGATGGCGCATGGCATTGAAAAAACAGCTGATTTGGATGCATTACTTGACCGTGCTAGCGCTGTGGTCATAGGGCCTGGGCTGGGTCAAGGTGCTTGGTCTCAGCAACTGTTACAGCGTTGTAAAAATGATAAAACACCGCTTGTGATCGATGCCGATGCGCTTAATTTAGTGGCTCGCTACCCATCACTAATGCCAGTGGCTGACGCGGTTCTGACACCGCATGTTGGGGAGGCGCGGCGTTTGTTAGAGTCATCCGAACCAATGCCGCTGCCTGAGCAGCTCACGGATCGCTTCATCGTGGCCGCTACTTTATTAGAGCGCTACCAAAAAACCATCGTCTTGAAGGGGCCGGGAACTATCGTGGCATCGCTGCATCGAACTTGCTTGTGCGGTTATGGTAATCAGGCTTTGGCTACCGGAGGTACGGGCGATGTATTGAGTGGCGTGATTGGTGCTTTGTTAGCTCAGGGTTTATCGACTGATGTGGCAGCCGAGTTAGGCGTGTGCTTGCATGGAGCGGCAGCTGATCAATGGGTTGCAAGTCATGGCAGTCGCGGTATGGTGGCGGGTGATTTGACTGCGCAGTTAATACTGTTATTGAATCGGTTGATATGATGGGTGTGAGTGGGGACATATGATCGCGCAACAGTTAGAGCACATTATGCTTAACGAGCAGGCAACTATTGCGTTTGGTCGGTGTATTTCTAACGCAATTGCTGAGGATGCTGCCACGCTTTATTTATGCGGTGATTTAGGTGCTGGCAAGACAACCTTGTGCCGAGGTATTGTGCAGGGCTTTGGTCATATCGGCGCAGTTAAGAGTCCGACCTACACCCTGGTAGAGCCCTACACCATTGCGGGCCGATCCATTTATCACTTTGATTTATACCGTTTATCGGACGCTCAGGAACTAGAATTTTTGGGTGTAGATGACTATTTTTCGCAGCCTGCCGCCGTTTGTTTGTTTGAGTGGCCTGATCGTGGCGAAGGTGTCGCGCCGGAACCGGACCTGACGCTGTCTTTAAGTGATTATTTTGCTAAGAATCAAAACGAAAATGCCGGTGATGATGTGAATTATTCATTTCCCGACGGCCGGAGAATCGTGTGTCAGGCCGACTCGCCGCACGGCACAACTATTTTAAAAAAATTGAAGGTTCAAATGTGCCAATGATGGCTTATATCAAATATGTTCTTTTTGCTTTGCAGGCACCCCTACTCTTGTTTGGATTGCTGTCTGGTGCGGCGCAACCTGTCATGGCTGACAGTGCTGCTCGGCTTGAGGCAGTTCGTGTATGGCGCGCTCCTGATCATACGCGCGTAGTCTTCGATCTGTCTGCGCCCATTACTCATAAAGTGTTTAGTTTGCCGAAGCCTGATCGTGTCGTTGTTGATTTGCGCAACGATGCGGGGCTGATTAATTTGCGAGGCTTTAGTTGGGGTGATGTTGATCTGCAGAATTCGCCAATCAAAAAAATTCGTGGCGCTGTCAAAGCCGGCGGCGGCTATCGTGTCGTTTTTGATATGCGCAGTAAAGTGAAGCCTAAAACCTTTTCACTGGTAGCCAATAGCCAATATAGCCATCGCGTGGTGATTGATCTCTATGATCCAGAATCAAAATCAAAGACCGAGTCAGTGGTCGTTAAAATGGCAGATCGTGAGCAGGGACAGCGCGATTTAATTATTGCAATTGATGCGGGGCACGGTGGCGAGGACCCTGGCGCGCTAGGGCCAAAGCGCGTACTTGAAAAGAATGTCGTGTTGGCTATCGCACGTGAAACAAAAAAATTGTTTGATGCTCGGCAGGGATATCGAGCAGTACTCGTGCGTGATGGCGATTATTACGTGGGCTTAAAAAAGCGGCAAGCTATTGCTAGGGAGCATCGCGCAGATTTGTTTATTTCAATTCATGCTGATGCATTTACTGACAAAAGAGTTAGCGGAAGCTCCGTGTACACGTTGTCAAAAAATGGCGCCTCTAGCACCTCGGCGCGCTTTTTGGCGGATACTGAAAACAAAGCTGACCGCATCGGCGGTGTTGATTTATCCGATAAAGATGATTTGCTTACCAGTGTTTTATTGGATATGAGTATGCAGGCAACGCGCGATTCTAGCAAGCGAGTTGCACAGGATATTCTTGGAGGGCTTGGAGGGCTTGTAAAGCTGCATAAGAAAAATGTTGAGCATGCTGGATTTGCTGTATTGAAGTCGCCCGACATTCCTTCGGTGTTAATTGAAACGGGTTTTATATCGAACTCCAAAGAGGCGAAGCGGCTGGCTTCTCGGTCGCATCAACGAAATTTGAGCCGAGCTATTGTTAACGGTGTGGTCGACTACTATGCAAAGTATGCCACCGAAGGAACGTGGGTCTATTGGCAGAAAAACAAACCCATTAGAAGCACCGTCTATGCTAAACAAAATAGCTCAACCTACAAAATACAGCGCGGAGATACTTTGTCTGAAGTGGCGATGAAGAATTCTGTTTCCCTGACAGAATTACGTCGCTACAACAAACTTAAAAATGACAAGATTCGCATTGGACAAGTTATAAAAATCCCACCTCGCACCTGAACAACTTGGTTACTGGCACATGGCAAAAATACAAAAACTCGGTACGCGTTTGGCTAATCAAATTGCTGCTGGCGAGGTGGTAGACCGCCCCGCATCGGTGCTCAAAGAATTAATTGAAAATAGTCTTGATGCCAAAGCGTCAAAAATAGAAGTCGAGATTGATGCTGGTGGTACTAAGCGGGTGCTGGTGCGTGACAACGGTAATGGTATTGCGAGCGATGATATGGCCTTAGCGCTTGATTCCCATGCCACTAGCAAAATAGTTGAACTTGACGATCTTGATGCGGTGGCAACGCTAGGCTTTAGAGGCGAGGCGTTGGCTAGCATAAGTTCAGTGTCACGCTTACGGCTTATGAGTAATGCCACCGACATCGCCTCGCAAGCTTGGGAGGCGATGTCTTCGGGGCGAGAAATGGACGTGGCGTTAAAGCCCGTTGCTCGTCCACGCGGTACAACAGTAGAAGTCAAAGATTTGTTTTTTAATACACCCGCGCGGCGCAAGTTTTTGCGTACTGAAAAAACTGAATATAATCATTTGGAAGAGGTTTTTCGACGCAATGCGCTGGCAGCCTTTGACAGTGCTTTCGAACTTATTCATAACGGTAAGGCAATTTATGCTTTGCGAGCGTGCAGCGCGCGGCTGGATCAAGAGCAGCGCCTGGCTAAGTTGTTGGGTCAGCCATTTATTGACAGTGCATTGCATTTAGTTATCGAGCGGGACGGTTATCAGTTACAGGGCTGGATTGCAAAGCCTGAGTTTTCACGCAGCCAAGCCGATATGCAATATTTTTTTGTTAATGGCCGCGTGGTTAAAGATAAAGTGATTGGTCATGCCGTGCGGCAGGCCTACCGAGATGTATTGTTTCATGGGCGCCAGCCGGCCTTCGTACTTTATTTAACGTTAGACCCAGCTGACGTGGATGTGAACGTGCATCCTGCCAAGCATGAAGTGCGTTTTCGCGACAGTCGCCGCGTTCATGATTTCATTTATCGTAACCTACACAAAGCGCTGGCTGATGTTCGCCCCGAGAGTGTTCTTGAGAATGCTCAACAAGGCGATGCTTCGTTGGGCAATGCAGGTGGCTGGCCAATAAATAATGCAGCGACAGGCTCTTACGCTCAGCCGGGCTTGAATTTAGGTGAAGCGGCGAATCCCGGTTATGCGCCATTTAGGCAGGGGGGCGGCGGCTATAGTTCGGCTTCTGGAGATCGGCAGCACTCGGCATTGCAGCGTCTATTTAATGGTTCTGATGCGAATGGCGGCCTGGATAATGTTGCCAGTATTGATGGCGGTCTAGACGCCGAGCAAGTGCCACCGTTAGGTTATGCTTTGGCGCAATTAAAAGGCGTCTATATTTTGGCTGAAAATATTGAGGGGCTAATCGTTGTCGATATGCATGCGGCTCATGAGCGAATTATTTATGAGCGAATGAAAACTGCTCATCAAGAGTCGACGCTGCAGTCGCAACCGTTACTCGTGCCGCAGTCACTCCAATTGAGTCGAAAAGAAGCTGATTGCGCAGAATTGCACGCCGATGTTTTTCATCGTCTTGGTTTTGCTCTCCAGAGGATGGGTGATGAAAATATTATTGTGCGTGAAATGCCGGTTATCTTGGCTGATGCCAATACCGAGCAATTATTGCGTGATGTGATTGCAGATTTACTGGAACATGGTAGTAGTGAGCGTATTGCTAATAGTATGGATGATATTTTATCGACCATGGCTTGCCACGGCTCAGTGCGCGCTAATCGACGTTTGACCATTCCCGAAATGAATGCATTGTTGCGCGACATGGAGGCAACTGAGCGAAGCGGGCAGTGTAATCATGGTCGTCCCACTTGGACTGCAATGAACTTGGCTGAGCTCGATAAATTGTTTTTGCGTGGTCGCTGAGTGCGTTATTTTGCAAAATTCCAATATACCTTTCATGCCGGGTACTAACGACCTCGATAAGCCGCCAGCGGTTTTTTTGTTGGGCCCGACGGCCAGCGGGAAAACAGACTTGGCTCTTAGCCTCGCTGAGCGAGCCTCTTTCGAAGTTATTAGTGTCGATTCGGCGCTCGTATATCGTGGCATGGATATAGGCACGGCCAAGCCCGATGCGAATTTTTTAAATCGGCTGCCGCACGCGCTTATCAACATACGCAACCCTGATCAAGGTTATTCAGCGGCTGATTTTAGACGCGATGCGTTGTCTGAGATGGCTGAAATAACGTCGCGGGGTAATATCCCACTCTTGGTGGGTGGAACGATGTTGTATTTTAAGGCGCTGCTTGAGGGTTTGGCCGATTTGCCGGCCACCCAAGAGGATGTGCGTCAGCGGGTGCTCGATGAGGCTGCGCAGATGGGCTGGCCGGCGATGCACGAAAAATTGCGACTAATTGATCCTGATATGGCTGCGCAGTTACATCCTAATCACTCTCAGCGCATACAGAGAGCTCTAGAAGTTTATTACGTAAGCGGCCAGCCGATGTCAGTGTTGCAGGCGCAGCAAGCGGCGAGTGAATTGCCTTATAAAGTGGTGCAGCTGGGTCTGTGGCCGAGTCATCGGGCGCAATTACATCAACGTATTGAATTGCGCTTTGATCAAATGCTGGCAATGGGCTTTGTTGAAGAGCTGGAGCATTTGCAAAAGCAGTATGCTCTTACCGAAACGATGCCATCGATGCGAGCGGTGGGTTATCGTCAGTTATGGCTTTATCTCGCGGGGCTTATTGATCGTGAGCAAATGCGTGCAAGTGGAATCGCTGCTACACGTCAGTTGGCTAAGCGGCAGTTTACCTGGTTAAGAAAGTGGCCAGAGCTAAATAAGCTCGAAGTCGACTTCCATGAGAAGGGGGCATGTAGTGGGATTGATGCCGCTAATTTGTCAAAAATTGACCGACTACTTCGTGAACTAGTGCGATGAACGCGCTGTCTATGTGTATAATGATTGTATCGGCTTGTGAAATGATGAAGCTAGGTCTTCTTTTGTCATAGTAGTACGGCCGTATTTTTCCAGAGTTTTATGTTTTTGCTTCATTGTGTCTTAACCGCCGGCTCGTAAAAATGGGCAGTGGTTAATGGGCTGAGTGTATTAAGCATCAAATAAGTAGCCGGATCGTGTTGGTCCAGACGATTTTTGTCAAGGCAGGCTGGGAGCAAACCATTGGTCCGGTGTTATTTCGGACAATTTCTTAAACCCCACTATTTTTGGGAGAACCACCATGTCCAAAGGACAAACGCTGCAGGACCCTTACCTGAACTTATTGCGCAAAGAGCGCGTCCCCGTTTCTATTTACTTGGTTAATGGAATAAAGCTTCAAGGGCAAATCGAGTCTTTTGATCAGTTTGTTATTTTATTAAAAAATACTGTTAGCCAGATGGTCTACAAGCACGCCGTCTCTACGGTGGTGCCAGGCCGCAATGTACGCCTGCCAATGCAGCATCCAGGCGACGAAGAAGAATCCGACGATAGCGAGTGAGCCCTCACTTAGCGATGGTTACCTGGCAGGCTGGTGCGAGCTGCAGCCCAAACACGTCTGCAGGTTGCTGCAGGTACCATTGATAAGGCAGGGCTTATGTTGACCATAAGACTTTTACCTGTCAAGTGCGAGGTTGCCGTTGTTCTTTGATCGACCAGAGGCCGGCGAGCGAGCACTGCTGGTGCATTGCTCATTCACAGGTTCATTTAAGAGGCACTCCGCGGCCAAGCGTACGGTGGCGAGCGACTCAAACAAAGAGCTTGGGCGCTGCGCCTCCGGTGACGGCTCCGTTGATGAGTTTGTTGATCTTGTGCGCGCAGCAGGCATTAGCCCTATTTATCTGGAGAGTATGCAGCGCAAGGACCCTTCACCGCGACTATTGATTGGTTCGGGCAAGGTTGATGAGTTGGCTGGCTTAGTTAGAGCCAATGAGATTGATGTAGCGTTATTTAATCACACGCTGAGTCCTTCGCAAGAGCGCAACTTGGAAAAAGAGCTCGAGTGCAAAGTCATTGATCGCACCGGTCTTATTCTTGATATTTTTGCTCAGCGTGCGCGAAGTCATATTGGCAAGTTGCAAGTTGAGTTGGCGCAGCTGGAACATATTTCTACCCGTTTAGTGCGCGGCTGGACACACCTTGAGCGCCAGCAAGGTGGCATTGGCATCCGCGGCCCGGGCGAGTCTCAGCTTGAAACTGATCGGCGTCTGCTGCAAGTGCGTATTACAGCTATCAAGCGTCGATTGGCGAAGGTTAACGCTCAGCATGATCAAGGTCGGCGCGCCCGCTCGCGCGCTGAACTACCGACTATTGCGTTGGTGGGCTATACCAACGCGGGCAAGTCGACCTTATTTAATGCGGTCACTTCAGCCGGTGTACTGGTTAAAGATCAGTTATTTGCAACGCTTGATACCACCATGCGTTCGTTTGATCTGCCCTCATTTGGCAAGATCATTTTGGCCGACACGGTTGGCTTTGTGAGTGATTTACCGCATCAGTTAGTCGATGCCTTCAAGGCGACATTAGAGGAAGCGGCTCAAGCTGATTTATTGTTGCATGTTATTGACGCATCGGTGGCTGACATGCAGGGCCAGATTGATGCGGTAGAGGAGGTCTTGGCAGAGATCGGCGCGATGGACCTGCCGCGGATTCAGGTGATGAATAAAGTCGATTTGTTGGCCGGAGCAACGCCGCTTAATGAGGCCATTGATGAACGGTCGGCTGAGAATTTGAGGCCGCGCAAGATTTGGTTGTCGGCGCATACTGGTGCAGGCATGCCAGAACTGTTAACGGGCGTTGCCGGTTCGCTTGACGCCAACATATGGCGAGGCACGTTACATCTGGCTGCGGCGCAGGCTAGATTACGCGCCAAATTGTACGCCGAGGGCGCTGTGCAGTCTGAGCGAATAAGTGATGATGGCAGCTATGAATTAGTTATTTGTCATCGAGCCAGCGCATTGCAGCGGTTGCTCGAGGAAGTCGGGATCAGTTGGCCGCCCAGTGGCTAGTTGGCGCGCCTTTGCGGAGGTTGTTGCCGCGTTTTGTGAAGATTCAAGGGTGGTTATTCTAAAAACCGCTCGGGTTTTTGCTACAATCATCGGCATTGTCCGCACAGGTGGTGTGTCGTGATTGGTTGCTGAGCTGCAAAGGCTAATGTACTGGTTTTTCTGTGTGGTGGAGCAGCGTTGCTGAACAGCATTGTACTGTTTTACTGTTTTACTGTTTTACTGATTTATTGTTTTAAATTGTTCTATTGAAGGTGGGGTAGCTGATGGCTCGTAATATACCGGTATTAAACTCCGGTGATGATCGCGATGACGATCGACGTAAAGGAGATCCCTGGAGCAGTCCTGATCAGGGTCCGCCCGATTTGGATGAGGCGCTGAATAAGATGCGCGATCAGCTGCGGGGTATTTTTGGCGGTAAGCGTGGTGGTTCGGGCGGCGGTTCGGGCAAGTCTGGAGCGCCACAATTGTCTGCCGGTTTAGTGGGTTTGCTAGTCGCGGTTCTTTTAGCCGTGTGGCTATTTGCCGGTGTTTATCAGGTGGATGAAAAAGAGCGTGCCGTAGTTTTGCGCTTAGGCAAATACCATGAAACTTTGGGTCCTGGCTTGCATTGGAATCCGGTTCTTATCGATCAGCGCTTCACTGTTTTGGTGACTCAAGAGCAGGACTATTCTGCGCGTGGGTTAATGCTGACGGAAGATGAAAATATTGTCGAGGTGCCAATCTCGGTGCAATACAATATCCCCGATCCTAAAGCATTCGTCCTCAATGTTCGTGATCCTATTACGAGCTTACGCCACGCTACAGATAGCGCTTTGCGGCACGTGGTGGGTAGTACCAAGTCGAGCGCCGTTTTGTCTGAAGGTCGCCAAGTTATGGCACAAGAGACCAAAGTTCGCTTGCAGACTTACCTGGATTTATATGAAACAGGGATCGCTATCACTACCGTAAACTTATTGAAAGCTGAGCCGCCCTCGGCAGTGAAGTCAGCCTTTGATGATGTTATTGCGGCAAAAGAGGACAAAGAGCGGTTTGTAAACGAAGCGCAAGCTTATGCTAATGGGGTTGTCCCTGAGGCTCGCGGTAAATCGCAGCGAATTTTACAAGAGGCTGTTGGTTATCGTGACCGAGTCATTGCTGAGGCTATGGGTAATGCAGAGCGCTTTGAGCTGCTCTATGCTGAGTATCGCAAAGCCCCAGAAGTGACGCGCGAGCGACTTTACCTAGATGCTATGGAAACCGTCATGGGCAACTCCTCTAAGGTTTTGGTCGACGTTGAAGGAGGCAGCAATATGATGTATCTGCCTCTCGATAAATTGGCTTCGCAGAGCGCGGCATCGAGCCGAGCAGCATCTGCAGAGCCGGACCTTGCTGGCAAAATTGCACGCGAAGTGCTCGATCAACTGCGGCGTGAACAGTCGCGAACTACCCGTTCGGAGGGTCGATAATGTCAAATAGACTACCCATGATAGCACTCGTTATAGCGCTCATATTACTGGCTATTTCCAGTTCTGTTTATCGAATCATTGAAACTCAAACCGCTATTAAATTACGTTTTGGTCAATTGGTTGAGTCAGGAATCGAGCCGGGTTTGCACTTCAAGATCCCGTTCGCTGACGATATCCGAAAGGTTGATCGTCGTTTGCTTACCTTTGATGCAAAGCCTGCCAGCTTTTATACGCAAGAAGAGAAGCGTCTTGAAGTCGATTCTTACGTAAAATGGCGTGTGTACGATGTCGGCACTTACTACAAGTCCACTAGTGCTAATGAAGAGCAGGCCAAGGTGTTGCTAGCTAACCGAGTGAACGACAATTTGCGTAATGAAATCGGCAAGCGCACGCTGCATGAAGTTGTCTCGGGTGAGCGCGATCAGATGATGGCTGATTTGACCAAGGGTCTCGATGAGTCTACCCGTGCAGAGTTGGGCGTAGAGATTATCGATGTGCGTGTTAAGCGTATCGATATTCCGCAAGAGGTACGCTCGGCGGTGTTTGACCGGATGCGGACTAACCGAGAAAAAGAAGCCCGTCAATATCGCTCTGAGGGCTTGGAATTGGCTGAAAAAATCAGGGCCGATGCCGACCGTGAAAAGGTTGTGTTAGAGGCGGAAGCTTACCGCGAGGCTGAAGAAACCCGCGGAGCTGGCGATGCTAAGGGCGCGGCTATTTATGCCGATGCTTACAACAAAGACAGCGAGTTTTACGCATTTACGCGCCGTTTGAATGCCTACAAGAGCTCTTTCTCGAACAAAGGCGATATTTTACTGGTCGATCCAGATAGTGATTTTTTTCGCTATTTGAATAATATCGATGGTAAATAGCGCCAACTAAGCAAGCTTTTTAAGCCGGGCAGACTGCCCGGCTTTTTTACGTTTGATTAAAAGTGATTTATGCGGCAGCATCCCGCCGCCAAGATAGGTAAACTAGCGGGAGTTGGGCGCAGCCAACTTTCATGACGGAATCTCTATGTTACAAGAATTGATTGTTGCTGCTTGTTTGGTTCTCGTGCTAGAAGGCATGCTGCCATTCCTTTCGCCACGAATCTGGCGTCAGACAATACAAAGTTTACTTGCCCTTCAAGAGCGTCAAATCCGCATGGCCGGCTTTGTTAGTATGCTCATAGGGGTAGGATTACTGTACGTTTTAAACTAGTTCACATATTCAGGTCGCAACATGACGAGCCAGGATCGATGGTTATTACCCGAGGGGGTTGACGAGTTATTGCCGCAACAAGCTGCGGTAGCTGAGCAGGTGCGCCGTGATATTCTCGACTTGTATAAGACGTGGGGATATCAATTGGTTGTGCCGCCACTGGTGGAGTTTACCGATTCATTGTTGATCGGCATGGGCGATGATGTTGCTCATCAAAGTTTTCGCTTGACCGATCAGCTTAGCGGCAAGCCGATGGCAATACGAGCCGACATCACGCCTCAAACAGCCAGAATTGACGCGCATAGTATGCGTGCCACTGGCACCAATCGACTTTGTTATGCGGGTAGTGTTTTGCATACCCGCCCTAGTGCGCCGTTAGCATCACGTTGCCCGATGCAGGCGGGTGCAGAGCTCTATGGCGATGCAGGATTGGACGCCGACATCGAAATAATTTCACTCATGTTGGCTATGTTGCAGGCGGTTGATACTCGGTATGCCCGTGGGCCAGGCAATGGCGGCAAGGGGCTACATCGGTTAACGCTCGATTTGGGTCATGTGGGCATTTATCGCACGGTACTTGCCGTCATAGATAGTTTGCAGCCCTCATTACATGATGATGCGAAGGCGCTCCTTGAAGATGCGTTGCAAAGAAAATCGGTGACTGAGTTGCGAGAGTTGGCGCCAAAGCTCGTTACTGACAAGCAGTTAGTTGAAATTATTTGCCAGCTGCCGTTGTTGTGCGGCAATCGGCATGTGTTGGATGATGCGCGCAAATTATTGCAGAGCCTCGAGGCGCTCTATCAAAGCTCGCCCGCGACAGGCACTGAAATTGTCGACATCGCAGCGCAAATCACTGGTGCGCTCGACGAGCTAGCAGGAGTGGCTGATGTGATAACGCAGCGCTTTCCCGAAGTGGGTATTTACTTCGACCTCACCGAGTTGCGCGGTTATGCTTATCACACAGGGTTGGTATTTGCAGCCTATGCCGACGGGCATGGCTCTGCACTAGCCAACGGTGGACGTTATGACGATGTTGGTCAAGTATTTGGTCCGGCGCGGCCGGCCACTGGTTTTAATACTGATGTAAAAACACTGATCAACTTTGTATATGGTGACGAATCAGTTGGCCTTAGCTCAAGCGATGGAGTAAATGCTGATGGCGTCGTTGAAAAAATTCAAGCAATTGCAGCGCCAATTATTAATGACGCAGCATTGTGGAAAGAAGTACAGGCACTGCGTGCTCAGGGTAAAATAGTCGTGAATGTGCAGCCGCAGCAGCTCGACCATTACCAGCAGCGGCTGGTGTCTGCCAGTGATGCTTGGGTCGTTCGATAATCAATTAAATGTAAGGGCAGTAAAGGTTGCATGAATAAAAACATCGTAGTTCTTGGCTCTCAATGGGGCGATGAAGGTAAAGGAAAGATCGTTGACTTACTCACGCAGAAAGCCGATGTGGTGGTGCGTTTTCAAGGTGGCCACAATGCAGGTCACACGCTGGTTATCAATGGTATAAAAACGGTGTTGCATTTAATACCGTCCGGTATTTTGCATGATGGTGTTGTTTGTTTGATAGGAAATGGCGTGGTGTTGTCTCCCGAGGCGCTGTTATCTGAGATGGCTGGCTTGCAAGAGCAAGGCGTGCCGGTTGCCGATCGCTTGCAGTTGAGTGCGGCTTGCCCACTAATTCTTCCTTATCACGTTGCACTTGATCAGGCGCGTGAGTTAGCCCGTGGTGCCGATAAAATTGGCACTACTGGTCGAGGCATTGGCCCTGCTTATGAAGACAAGGTCGCTAGGCGCGCTTTGCGTCTAGGTGATTTAACAAATCCAGCGGCGTTTAAAAATAAGTTGGTTGAAGTACTCGATTATCATAATTTTGTGCTAGCTAGTTACTACAAGGTTAAGACGGTCGATGTACAAAAAACTTTTGATGATGTGATGCTGATGGCAGAGAAAATGTTGCCAATGATGACCGATGTTACTGAGGCCTTGCATGGCTATCGCGAGGCCGGAAAATCTATTTTGTTTGAAGGGGCTCAGGGCTCGCTGCTTGATATTGACCACGGGACTTACCCATTTGTGACATCCTCTAATACAACAGCTGGGGGTGCGGCTACCGGTACAGGCGTTGGGCCGCTGCATCTTGATTATATTCTTGGCATTACTAAGGCTTACACTACGCGGGTAGGCTCTGGACCTTTCCCCACCGAATTATCTGATGATGTGGGAGTCCATCTGGCTGAAAAAGGCAATGAGTTTGGCGCCACCACGGGCCGTGCACGACGCTGCGGATGGTTTGATGCAGTGGCTGTGCGCCGAGCTGTACAGTTAAATAGTTTATCCGGTATTTGTCTGACTAAGCTCGATGTGTTGGATGGGCTAGAAACCATTAAAGTGTGCACCGGCTATCATGACGCTGAGGGCAACACCTTGAGTTTAAATACTGACAGTGCTCACTTCGCCCAATTAGTGCCAGTGTATAAAGAAGTGCCGGGCTGGCAGGAAACAACTTTTGGTGCCAAGACGGTAGCTGATTTACCTGCTGCAGCGCGCGATTATATTGCCCTTATTGAGCAAGTGGTTGGAACAAGTATCGATATTGTTTCTACTGGCCCTGATCGCAGTGAAACGATTATCTTGAACGATTTATTGGCCGCTGCTATTTAGTTTTTATAAGAAGTGGGCTGGCTTTTTTGGCAAGACGTTTCAGAATGTAAAGCCTCCCTGTTTTTTTGCGGAGCTGGCAGGGCTACCAGCTAGCTGGATCAACCCCGTAGTAGTCCTGCAATTCCTTATACAGCTCAGGTAGGCGCTCGGCCATGGCGGGGCCTTTCTCAAAAAAAGATTCTGTGGCCACAGCAAAGAATTCTGGCGGCGATACCGCGCCGTATTCGTCAATCACCTTATTCTTTTTGCGGTCTACGCGGCTTAAAAACTCTTCATATTCTTTGTTCAATACTTCAATCCAGTTGGCATACTGCTCGCGGTTGCGAAGTATGGGCATACCATTGGTGGTCAAGTTTTCTTCATCCAGCTTGTGTGCAAATTCATGCAGTACAACATTATGTCCGTCTTCACCATTGAGTGAGCCGCGCATCACATCACTCAAAGATAAGACAATAGGGCCGCCGTGCCATGATTCGCCAGCCCTAACGCTGTTTTTACTGACCTTTACGTCGCCCTCGAATGAAACCTGCTTAGCAACATAGGTGTCTGGGTAGACGAGGATCGTTTTAAATCCTGGAAAAATAGCATCATTCCGATTCATGATCAGTAAGCAAGCGTTGGCTGCAATAATTAGTTTTATCTCATCAGTGACGACTTGACCGTTGCGCCCAACCAATTGTTTATCGGCTAAAAAATAATTGATATGCCCATGTAGTTTGTCTCGTAGTGCGGCTGGAAGGCGCGAGTACAGCGCAACATGTTGCTCGAGAACAGCTGGCCAGTCTGCTTTAAAGGGGCTGGCATATAGCTGCGCGCGTCGTCGTTCCAGCCATGCTTTTCGCAACAGTCGCCACAATAAATAACCGATCCAGGCGCCGGCAACTATTACACTATAAATCGCCAGAGACATGGGTTCGCTACCTATTATTGTTCCGCCTAAAAAATCGCTCCAATATCATTATTGGTTTGAGTGCCTAATCGAAGGTGATGACCTGTCTAACGGCTTTACCTTGTGCCATTTGATCAAAGCCTTCATTGATTTCTTCAAATTTGAGGTGGCCAGTTAACAATTTGTCGACTGCTAGCTTACCTTGCCGGAACATCGAAATGTATCGCGGCAGATCGCGTGCCGGCACGCTCGTCCCTATATAGCTACCTTTGATAGTGCGCTCTTCGGCCACTAATCGAGTTGGCGCTAGCGCCATAGTTTTATCCGGATGAGGTAGGCCTGCAGTAACCGTCGTGCCGCCCCGGCGAGTGATATTGTAGGCCGTTTCAAATGCCGGAATAGCGCCAGCTAATTCAAACGCATAATTTAAGCCGCCCTGCGTGGCCTCGTGAATTTCCGCCACGCAGTCGGGCGACCTGGCATTGTAACAATCGGTTGCGCCCAGCTCTTTGGCGAGGGCCAATTTAGTATCGTCTAGGTCGACAGCAACAATGCGACTGGCACCGGCCATTTTAGCACCGAGTAAAGAGGCCAGGCCTACGCCGCCTAAGCCAACTACCGCCACCGTTGAGCCGGGCTCTATTTTAGCTGTATTAACTACAGCCCCCACACCCGTGAGCACTGCGCAGCCAAATAGAGCTGCTTGATCTAGGGGTAACTCTCTATCAATTTTGATCAGAGAGTTGCGCGATACGGTGGCATATTCTGCGAATGCTGAAACACCCAGGTGATGGTGTAGGCTTTGTTGGTTTCGTATTAGGCGGCGCTCGCCAGAAATCAGTGTGCCCGCGGTGTTGGCTTCTGCGCCTGGCTCGCATAGTGCCGGACGGCCTTCACAGCAAGGCAGGCAGTGACCGCAGCTGGGTACAAAAACCATAACTACATGATCGCCCACTTGTAAGTCATTCACATAAGGCCCGAGCGCCTCCACGATTCCGGAGGCTTCATGGCCTAGCACCATGGGTGTTGGGCGTGCCCTGTTGCCATCAATGACCGATAGATCCGAGTGGCACAGGCCAGCCGCTGCGATTTTGACCAGCACTTCCCCAGGCCCGGGCGGTTGCAACTCGATTTCTTCAATGCACAATGGCCTGGAATCAGAGTAGGGTGCTTGGGCACCTATTTTGTTGAGTACGGCAGCTTTTATTTTCATAGACGTTAGTTCCGAACCAATGAATATTTTTTAAAAAATTATTCGCCAAGCTTGCAAGCCATGGAGCGCGCTGAGGCTATGGATTCTGACGAGTGCAGCCGTTTTTGACCGCTAAATCCTGCTTTAAAAAATTTTATCGCAAAAACACGACTTATACAGCGCATTTAAACCAACTCAGCGCATAAATTTGGCTATGCTCCGCTGCCCTGAAATCTGCTCGCTAGCAAGTCTATCAGCTATTTCAGGTAAGTGGTTTTACCTGTGGTTTGAGGGATGTAGCCGGTTGCGCTTTGTATCGGCTTGATTATGGTTAATTCTGGTAGGCGGGCCTTCAGCATTTTTTTCGCCTAAATTTTGAAACAATAAAGTAATTTAAGCGGACACGTGTTAAGTAAAGGAACAGTAATGGGTCAAGAGTGTATTGCCACGCAAGCTTTTCCGGGTCAAAAACCGGGAACATCAGGGCTAAGAAAAAAAGTAACTGAGTTTCAACAGCCTGGTTACTTGGAGAACTTTGTCCAATCTATCTTTAATACCATCGCTCCGTGCCATGGTAAAACCTTGGTGCTTGGCGGTGACGGCCGGTTTTATAATCATACGGCCATTCAAATTATTTGTCGTATGGCTGCTGCGAACGGTTTTGCCCGTTTGTTGATCGGGCGGGGTGGACTTTTATCGACGCCAGCAGCCTCATGCATAATTCGAAAGCAAAAAACCTGTGGCGGCATTATTTTGTCGGCGAGTCATAATCCTGCTGGTCCAGAGGGTGATTTTGGTATTAAGTTTAATGCCGAAAACGGCGGCCCTGCGAATGAGCAATTAACAGAAGCCATTTACGCGCAAACACTGAAATTAAACAGCTATCACACCGTCGCTACGCCGGATATAGATTTGGATCATCTGGGGTCGTTTTCAGTCAATGAAATGCAGGTGGATATTATCGATCCAGTGGCCGACTATGCCGATCTAATGGAGTCATTATTTGATTTTGATGCCATTAGCGGATTACTGACTAATGGCACGTTCCGCATGCGTTTTGATGCGATGCATGCTGTGACAGGGCCTTATGCTGTAGATATTCTTGAGCGTCGTTTGGGTGCGCCTAACGGAACAGTTATAAATAGCGTGCCATTAGCTGATTTTGGTGGCGGTCATCCAGATCCCAACCAGAAGCATGCGGCTGAATTGATTGCTTTGTTAAGCGGTGATCATGCGTTAAATTTTGGAGCTGCGTCTGACGGAGACGGCGATAGAAATTTGGTGCATGGTAAAAACTTTTATCTCAATCCTTGCGATAGTTTAGCGATTTTGGCTGCAAATGCTGAATTAGTTCCTGGCTACCGTAGGGGTATTGCGGGTGTTGCGCGATCGATGCCAACGAGCCGCGCAGCCGATCGAGTGGCGCGGCATTTAAATATTAATTTTTTTGAAACGCCTACCGGCTGGAAGTTTTTCGGTAACTTGCTTGATGCAGGTAGGATTACGTTTTGCGGTGAGGAGAGTTTTGGCACTGGCTCTGATCATGTGCGCGAAAAAGACGGTTTATGGGCGATTTTATTTTGGCTTAACATAATGGCGGTGAGAGATGAGCCGCTTGGCGATATCGTTAGAAAACATTGGCGCTCGTACGGTCGCGATTATTTTACACGGCATGATTATGAAGGTGTGGATAGCGATCGCGCGGAAAGCATGATGGATGATTTGCGCGAGCAGCTGCCTCACTTTGCTGGGCGCAGGTTTGGCGGCTTGGTTGTCGAGTCGGCTGACGATTTTCACTACAGCGATCCTGTCGATGGTTGTGAGGCGGGCCACCAAGGCATTCGCCTATTTTTAAATAATGGTGGGCGGATTGTGCTGCGGCTCTCTGGCACTGGCACCCAAGGGGCAACATTGCGCGCTTATTTTGATTGTTATCAGGACGATCCGAGTTTGCTGGAGCTTTCTCCGCAAGAAGCACTGGCAGACTTAATCGAAGTAGGCAATCAGGTGGCCCGTATTGCGCATGTCACCGGGCGTAGCAAGCCGGATGTGGTGACCTAGTGTGTGTGGTGTAGATGACAAATTTTTGGCAAGTTTTGGTACAGAGTAAGTGAGCATTTTTGCTGCTGAGCCGTTAAAATAAAAACGGCGAGGTGGGACAGGTAATGCTTCTAACGAAGAGCAAGACTGTTTATTCATGCGCTCGTAGTCAAAACCGCAGACATTATTGGGTGCAAGTGCATCGAACCGCTATTGCGTCCTAAAAATGCGATAGAGGGCACTCAGGCGTCACCGCTTTTGATCACCACAATAGAGTAGAATTGCAGTGCTCAGTTGGGAGTGTCTGCGAGGCAAGCTTGCGGAGTCGTCACTCTGTTCTTTGAGGGCAAAGTGGCAGCGTTGAATGGCTGGCCTGCGGTTATTTTGCGCGGAGCCCCAACGTCTTTTGACTCGGCTTGTGACACAACATACGCGATTAAATTTTTACAAGTACATGTAGAAGTGCGCTAGCGGTTTTTGTGCTGCGGCGTCGATGTGTTTTTGCCACCCACTATGTTGTGAAGTGCTTGCGCGTTGGCAATTTTATTGCCTTTAAGGCGGTTTGCAGGAGAGCGAAGCATCCGTAAAAATTGCGGCTGCTAGCGCGGTCAGATTTTTACAAGTCCGCTGAATCAGCGGTTATAGCACGCATGAATATCGCAGTTGCGTGATGATTTAAACGAAGAAAGAGGTGATATTGTGGCAAACAGCCAACCAATTCGGGTGGGCCTGATGGGCTTTGGTCAAACTGGCCGACAGTTATATGAGCTTGCATCACGCAGTGATGACATAGAAATCGTTGCAATTGCCGATATCGGTGCGCCGAAAATTTTACATTATTTGCTGTGCTCCGAAATTAAAGAAAGCGAGCGGCACGCGCTTGAAGGCAATTTTTTAGTCAATCCTCGGTTTAAGTCGCGCTTAATTCATATAGACCGCCCAGAGGCTATGCCTTGGGATATCTATGGCGTTGACGTTGTTATTGATGCCACGGGAAAATACCGTGAGTCTCGCGATATGCAAGCCCATCTAGACAATGGCGCGCCGCGTGTCATTTTGCGCTCTTTACCAGTCGATTCGATTGATCGGATCATTGTGCCCGGCGTCAATGATCAAGCGGCTATGTTTTCCGATCGCATGATTTCGGCGGGCTCAGCCACCTCCAGCGCGCTGTGTTTGTTGATCAAAATCCTTTCGAGCCGATTTGAAATTGAATGTGCCAGCATGACCAGTGTGCATGCTTACACCAGTGACCAAGCGTTACAAGATTATGCGGGCAGTGATTTTAGGCGCAGTCGTTCGGCAGCTGAAAATATTATCCCTAACACGCACGAGGCTCATTTGTGGCTGCATGAGATCTTGCCTGAGATGAGCGATAAGGTATTAACCTATGTGTTAAACGTTCCTATCCATGAGGGCTGCCTACTCGACACGAATGTTGTCATGAAGGATGCCAAAGTTGGCATTGAGGACGTCAACGACGCGATGCGCTCTGCGGCTCAAGATTATCCTGGCATTGTTGGTTTTACCGACGACCCTATAGTGTCATCCGATGTTATTGGCAGCTCTTTGTCGCTGCTTTTTGATACTAAGGGCACAGTTAAAGCCGGTACTCAAACGATTAAGACGTTGAGTTGGTATGAAAATATTGGCCACGCAGCGCGCCTGCTTGATGTTGTGCGACTGTATTCAACACTCGAAAGTAAAGGGGATGTCGCGTAATGAAAGTTGCTATAAACGGATTCGGACGAATTGGTCGCGCAGTCTTCAGAATACTTGATGATATAGATGGAATCGATGTTGTTGCTATTAACGACCTTTTCGATCCAGATGCTTTGCGATACTTGTTGAATTACGACACAGTTATGGGTGGTTTTGGCAAAAGCTTAACCTTGCAAGATGGTCATTTCATTACGCCCAACAGCCGCGTTAAATTGCTCAGTGAAAGAAATCCTGGCGATTTGCCATGGGCTGATATGAATGTTGATGCTGTTGTGGAGTCTACGGGTGTTTTCCGCAAAATGGCCCAGCTACAGCAGCATATTAATGCTGGCGCTAAGCGCGTTATTCTCACAGTTCCTGCAGCTGAGCCTATTGATTATACGGTAGTGCTCGGCGTGAATGACGCCGGCTTGCTGCCCGAACATAAGGTCATATCCAACGCGAGCTGTACGACCAATTGTTTGGCTCCGATGGCAAAAGTTTTGCATGAGGCTTTTGGCATCGAAGAGGGTGTGATCAACACTGTGCATGCTTATACCAACGATCAGCGTCTAGCTGACGTGCCACATTCGGATTGGCGCAGAAGTAGGGCTGCTGCAGAGAATATTATTCCGACTTCAACGGGTGCTGCCAAAGCTGTCGGTGAAGTATTGCCAGACTTGCAAGGTAAGTTACACGGCATTGCGGCGCGCGTACCTGTGCCAGACGGATCGGTGGTTGATTTGTTTGCCAAGCTAGCTAAAAACGTTAGCTATCAGGATGTGCACGATGTAGTGCGAGCAGCGTCTGAAACTGAAGCGATGCGTGGAATTTTACAGTTTACTGACAAGCCTATTGTGTCTTCAGACATTATTGGTAATTCGCATTCATCAATTTATGACTCGGGGTTTACTGGCGTGACCGGCGGGCATTATGTTCGAGTGCTAAATTGGTATGATAACGAATGGGGCTATTCCAGCCGAGTGTGCGATTTGCTTCAGAAGCTCGCACAATGGTCGTAGAGTAACTAGGCGGCTTGCGAGCGGTTCAATTTTTTGTAGGCCGCTTGAGCGGGTTTGTTTGCCAACCTTTACTATTGTCCATGGGTTCTCTCCCATAATGGGTAGACTTTGATATGAGTAGTGATAAGTATCTTTCCTTGCGTCGCAATGTCAGTTTGCTGGGTCGTCTTTTGGGTGAGGTTATTGCCGAGGCCGAGGGTCAGCCATTTTTTGATAATGTTGAAAACATTCGACAACTCTCCAAATCGGCTCACGATGGCAGTGACCGTGACCATCGGAGTTTGCAGGAACTGCTTAACACGCTGGATAAAAACCAGCTGCTGCCCGTGGCACGGGCTTTCACCCAATTTCTCAATCTTGCTAATATTGCTGAGCAGCACCATGCGGTGTCGCGTGAAATGGATGATGAGTTTTCGGCAACCAACACGTTAGACACTGTGTTCACTCAATTAGTTGGCAGCGGCGTCTCTCAACAACAGCTTGATAGCGCGGTCGACTCTCTTCGTATTGAACTCGTGCTTACTGCGCATCCCACCGAAGTTGTGCGTCGCACGTTGATGCATAAATACGATGCAATTAATGATTTGCTGGGTCAATTAGAATTGCAGGGTCGAACTGAGCGTGAAGAAGTTAGTATTCGTACGCGTCTTAAAGAGTTGGTTAGTCAAATATGGTATAGCCAAGAGTTTCGGGAGCAGCGCCCGACGCCCATCGCAGAGGCTAAAGGTGGCTTTGCGGTAGTAGAGAATTCGCTGTGGATCGCCGTGCCCAATTATTTGAGAAGGCTGGATAGCTCTTTGCGCAAAGCCACCGGGGCCTCATTGCCTTTAACCGCGTCGCCCGTGGCCTTTAGTTCATGGATGGGCGGTGATCGTGATGGTAACCCCAATGTAACTGCTAACGTTACCAGTGAGGTTCTGCTTTTAAGTCGCTGGCAGGCGGCTGACCTTTACTACAGAGACGTTAATAGTCTTATCGAAGAGTTGTCAATGTCCGCTTGCGATGCCAGGTTGATGTCACTTACCAATAATGCGCGCGAGCCTTATAGAGTGTTGTTGCGTGAGTTGCGCCTGCGGTTGAAGAAAACGTTACGCAATTTGAAGCAGCGTTTGAATCAGCAAGCCCCCGATAGCGAAGGGATTATAGAAACGTTAGATGATTTGTGGCAGCCGCTGCTGATTTGCTACGAATCGTTAATTGCCAGTGGCATGTCGGTTATTGCAAATGGTGCATTGCTCGATGTATTGCGACGTGTACGTTGTTTTGGCTTGCATTTGGTGCGTCACGATATTCGCCAGGAGGCTGGCGTGCATAGTTCATTCTTCTCAGAGTTGACCCAGTATCTGGGCCTTGGCGATTATTTAGATTGGAGCGAGGCTGATCGTCAGGCTTTTCTTTACGCTGAGTTGAAAAGCAATCGTCCTTTGATTCCGCGTCGTTGGCAGCCTAGTGAAGGCAGCCAAGAGTTGTTAGCTACATGTGCATTAGTTGCGGAGCATCCTTCCACGGCCTTCGGCGCTTATGTAATCTCCATGGCAAGCCAGCCCTCTGACGTATTGGCTGTGGAGCTCCTCCTTAAAGAAAGCGGTTGTTCTGAGCGACTGCCGGTGGCTCCGCTGTTTGAAACGCTAGATGATCTAACCAATGCACCCGCGGTTGTGAACCAGTTACTCGAAAATTCCTGGTACCGACAATATATTTCACAGCAGCTGATGGTGATGATCGGTTATTCCGATTCAGCCAAAGATGCTGGTGTTATGGCTGCTGCTTGGGGTCAGTATTGTGCTCAAGAAAACATTCTTACCGTTTGTGAAAATTTTGACGTCAATCTAACGTTATTTCATGGTCGTGGCGGCACTATTGGGCGAGGTGGTGCGCCAGCGCATGCGGCGTTGCTATCGCAGCCTCCGGGCACGTTGCAAGGTGGCTTGAGAGTGACAGAGCAAGGCGAAATGATTCGCACTAAACTGGGCCAGCCATCTATAGCGACTAAAACGTTGGCGCTTTATAGCAGCGCTATTTTGCAAGCCAACCTTTTAGAGCCGCCTAAAGCAAAAAAAGAATGGCGTCAGGTTATGGATGACTTATCGCAAAAAAGTTGCGAGCACTACCGCGATATTGTTCAACGACACCCGAATTTTGTTGACTATTTTCGCCAGGCTACACCAGAGCCTGAGCTTTCACGTCTGCCCATAGGGTCGCGACCAGCGCGGCGAGGTAATAAAGGTGGTATTAAAAGCCTGCGCGCTATTCCGTGGATATTTGCATGGAGTCAAAACCGCTTAATGCTGCCGGCTTGGCTGGGTGCGGGGCAGGCGATTCAGGGTGAATTGGACGTCGGTCATGGTGATTTGCTGCAAAGTATGCGTGAGCACTGGCCCTTTTTTGACACGCGCTTGTCCATGCTAGAGATGGTTTTTGCCAAGGCCGATATGGCATTGTCGCTTTATTACGATAGCCGACTAGTGGCAGAGGACAATCAGCATATAGGCCATGAGTTGCGCGGGCAGTTAGCAAAAGATGTCACTACGGTGCTTTCACTTATCGGTTCTGAAGAGCTGTTAGAAAATCAGCCTTGGGCAATGGAAACTATCGGATTGCGAAATATTTATACGGATCCTCTCAATATTTTACAGGTCGAGTTGTTGTTGCGTAATAGGGAAGCCGAAGATACGTTGATGGCAGAAGCAATTATGGTTACTGTTGCTGGCATAGCCGCAGGTATGCGCAATACCGGTTAATGCTGCTGAATATGTTTAACCCACGAGTGGCGCTAGTCACTCTTGGTGTTTTAGTGAGCGCATCCCTTGAAATATCCTCTCTATCGCTTCATTGCTGCCCCTCACGATTCCCTCTGATTGTGGCAGCTTTTCTGGTGGCGGCATGCTGCCCATAACCTTAGCTGCGCCATGGCGTTTCTCCATAATTGAACTGCTTCAAAGAAGCTGCCATGCTTGCTTGGCCAAGTCGTCAATGATTAACAGCTATGGCTGCTGAGAGTGAGTGGGGTCATTTTGCAGTTGATCTATATCGTGGCAGGTATAAAGTAGCTATACCATAAATAATTTTTCTTGAGTCGCTATGGATTATCTTTGGGTATTTGTTGCTTTTGGCTTCGGTTTTTTGGCCAAGCAGCTTGGTTTGCCGCCGTTGGTGGGTTATCTCGCGGCCGGGTTTGGCTTGCATCTTCTTGGCGTGGAGCCAGACCCCTCCCTAGAAACGTTAGGTGAGTTGGGTGTCACATTACTGCTTTTTACCATCGGTTTGAAGCTCAATATAAAAAACTTGTTTAAGTCAGAAGTCTGGGCCTCAACATTGGGCCATATGGGTATGATAACTGGGTTAACCATTATCAATTCGCTGTTTTTAGGCCTTTTAGGCTTTAACTATTTTATGGGCATCGACTTAACAGGTGCTGCTGTTATTGGTTTTGCGGTTAGTTTTAGTAGTACGGTGATTGCTGTAAAAGTTCTTGAAGATAATGGCGAGATGCGTGCGCGCCATGGCCAAGTTGCCATAGGGATATTAATCGTACAAGACATTGCAGCGGTTTTTTTCGTTTCGTTGGCTTCGGATCTAAACCCTTCATGGTGGGCATTATGTTTGTTGGCGTTGCCGCTGGCTCGGCCGCTGTTACATCATTTATTGGAGCGTTGCGGGCATGGCGAATTGTTACCTTTGGCCGGTATATTTTTAGCCTTTTCTGGCGGGCAGTTATTTGAGTTGGTGGGGCTAAAGGCCCATCTAGGCGCGCTTATTTTTGCAGTGTTGTTAAGTACCCACAAGAAGTCTGCGGAGTTAGCCAAATCTTTATTGGGCTTTAAAGATATATTTCTGATAGCCTTTTTTCTTTCGATTGGTTTCACTGCGCTTCCAACTATTGATATGTTAGGTGTGGCACTTATTATGGCTATTGCCTTACCAGTTAAAGCTGCGCTTTTTTTCTTTTGGTTGAGTGGTCTGCGCTTGCGTCGACGCAGCGCTTTTTTAGCCTCCCTGAGCCTTGCGAATTATAGTGAGTTTGGGTTGATTGTTTGTTCAATTAGCGTTTCGCAAGGATTACTGGACAAAGAATGGTTGGTGATCATGGCGTTGAGTATGTCACTCTCGTTTGTTTTTTCGAGCATTCTTAATACACGGTCACACTACTTGTATGGTCGTTTAAGTAATATGCTGAAGCGCTTTGAAAGCCCGCGCATTTTGCCTGAAGATCAATTTTCACAGCCTAAAAATGCAACGGCATTGGTCATCGGAATGGGGCGAGTAGGTACTGGGGCATACGATGCACTACAAGACGATTTGCAGCAAAAAGTTTGTGGTGTTGATGTTGACAGGCAGCGGGTAGCGGATCATGTGCAAGTGGGGCGCTATGTTATTTTCGGTGACGCAGAGGCGCCTGAATTTTGGTCACATATTGACCTTAGCCGTGTGGGGCTGATTATGTTTTCTATGCCCAACCCCAAAGATACTCTTCAAGCGCAGATACAGTTAAACCGTATTGGATATCAGGGCAAAACAGCGAGTATTGTGCGCTATGAAGATGAGCGCGAGGAGCTGTTAGCCGGTGGTATTGATGAGGTTTTTAATTTTTATGCAAAAGCGGGTTCGGGTTTTGCCGAGCAAAGCTTTCATCTTATGCAAGCGAGGAGCACAACGTAAGATCAGTTTTTTGAGAGCTGTGAATCATTTGTTATTGTCCGTGCTTGCAGCGCTACGATTATTTTTTGGTTAGGAATTAAATTAGCAGCGCAATTTGTATTAAAATAGCCATCAGGTCGCCGCGCCCCCGCTTTTGCGCCCCAGGATAATTTAAGGAGATAGTCAATGTTAGGTTTGATGATGAAACAAGAGCTGATGATCAGCGATTTGCTAACGCATGTAGAAGAGGTTCATCCCAGCCAAGAGATTTATTCGCGCGAGTCCGATGGTAGCGAGCACAGATACAGCTGGGCGGAGTGCGCGGTGCGAGTGAAAAAGTTGGCGAATGCATTGCTCGAGGCTGGCGTTAAGCCTGGCGATAGGGTTGCAACCATTGCATGGAATAATTATCGCCATATTGAAATTTACTATGCGGTATCTGGTATTGGCGCTGTGGTACATACCATTAACCCGCGCCTGGATCCTGCACAAATTGCGTGGATGATAGGGCATGCCGAAGACGCCTTTGTCTTTTTTGATACGACTTTCATGCCTATTGTGGCGGGTATTCATGCGCAATGCCCCAACGTGCAGGGTTGGGTTGAGCTCACTGGAAACTTGAATGAATTGAATGAGCCAAAAAGTCTGACCAGCTATGAAAGCTTTATTGCCGGCCATGACAGCACTATTGAGTGGCCACGATTTGATGAGAATACTGCATGTACCTTGTGCTATACCTCAGGGACCACTGGTAATCCAAAAGGTGTGTTGTATTCCCACCGTTCTACTATTTTGCACGCTTGGGCTGCGTCCTCAAAAGATGCGATCGGTATTGGTGCAACGGATACGGTATTGGCGGTAGTGCCGATGTTTCATATAAGCGCTTGGGGCATGGTTTATTCGGCGGCGATGTTTGGCGGGAAGTTGGTCATGCCGGGACCTAACCTCGATGGCGAAAATTTATGTGCAATGATCAATCAAGAACAGGTGACTTTGATGGCGGGCGTTCCTACCGTCTGGCTTGGTGTGCTGGAGCATTGCCGAAGCCATCAAGTGGCACTGCCTAGCGTGCAGAGTGCGGTGGTCGGTGGCTCGGCCCTACCCGAGTCATTGTTGCGTGCATATGAAGAAGAGTTGCACATCCCGATGCATCAGGCATGGGGTATGACGGAGACCAGTCCTATGGGAGTGGTTAACCAGCCCTTACCACAACATGCGGGTCTTTCGTCGGATGAACTAGTGCCAATAAAGTTGTTGGCGGGTCGCCGAATATTTGGCGTGCAGATGCGGCTGGTCGATGATAGTGGTGAGCGGTTACCGCAAGATGGAGAAACGTCAGGGCATTTGCATGTGCGCGGTCCATGGGTTGCGTCGAGTTATTTTAAAGGTGCTGGCAGCGATGCATTTACCGATGATGGCTGGTTTCAAACGGGTGATGTTGCGGTGTTGCATCCTAGTGGTCATCTTGAGATTACCGATCGCTCTAAAGACGTGATTAAGTCTGGCGGTGAGTGGATCAGTTCGATCGAAGTTGAGAACGCAGCATGCGATCATCCCGACGTATTAATGGCCGCCTGTATAGGTGTTGCGCACGCTAAATGGGGCGAGCGGCCGTTGCTTATTGTCCAGCCAGTAGAGGGTAAAAAACCGCCGCGGGAAGAGGTCTTCGCTTGTATTGCAGAAAAATGCGCTAAGTGGTGGATACCCGAGACTATGGTTTATGAGGCAGCATTGCCGATTGGTGCGACCGGAAAAATTCTTAAGCGCGAGCTTAAGTTAAAATACCAAGATGATAAAAACATGGTCTGAGTACTCCTCCTGGCGTTACCGTAGATGAAACTACTGTAACGCTGTTTCGCCCGCTATTGCGTCACAATAGGCTTGTCCAGCAATCTTGCTGGGCAAAGTGGCTGCCCCTTTTTGTATGCGATGATTATCTATTCATTGTGCGGCTCTTAAAATCCAGCGCCGCCTTGAGGGTGCGATAGTTATGGGTGAATCGATGGGAATGAACCGCGCATTACAAGTCAGTTTGCTTAAAGAGCTTATGAGTCAGCTCGATGAAGGAAGAAATATTGACGCGGGCGTGCAATACGTCATGCCAACGACGCCTTATATTTGTCCTGATGTGGCGTCTAAGGAATGGCAGGTGCTTTTTCGAAATCACCCGCAATTGGTTGGCCTGTCTGGCGACTTACCTAAAGCGGACAGTTTTTTTACGTTAAATGATTTTGGTGTGCCTATACTCGCTACGCGCGATAAAGACGGTGTTTTTCATGCATTTTTAAATGCTTGTCGCCATCGTGGCGTACAAGTGACGAATGAAGTGCGCGGAGAAAAAAAGCGCTTTACCTGCCCATTTCATGCTTGGACTTACTCGGCACAGGGCAAGTTGTTGGCTATACCAGAGGAAGATCACTTTGGTGAAATTGATAAGTCGTGCCACGGTTTAATTCGCTTGCCCGCCATTGAGCATAACGGTTTGCTATGGGTTCATCCGCAGCCCGAGGGTGAGCTTGATATCGATAATCTACTAGGTTCGCTCTCAGACGAAATTGCCTCCCTAGACTTTGGAAGTTACATTCATGCCGGTGGTACCGAAATTGATATGAAGCTTAATTGGAAGTTGGCTAACGATACCTTCGGTGAAACCTATCACTTCCAGAAGCTGCACAAAAATACTCTAGGGCAAATTTTTTACGGCAATAACCTTGCCTACGAAGAGTTTGGCAAAAATCATCGCTTTGTGACCGCTAGCAAACAAATTTATACACTGCGTGATAAACCAGAATCGGAGTGGCGACTGACCGATGGGGCTTTCCTCATTTATTATCTATTTCCCAATATTCAAATAGTGGTCAACGCCGGTAGGGTCAATCTTGTGCGTATCTACCCCGACCCCGAAAATCCTGCGCGTTCAATCACTCGCATTAATTCTTATTTTGATCAGGTTGTAGCTGATGTTGTTTTAGCCGATCAGCCTGGCGACGACGTCCCTAAAGTTACAGCCGATAATGTCTATGACGCATCTAAGCCAGTTGGTGCAGTTGCCACCCTTGATGCGACGCTTGAAGTTTTTTATAGCACTGTAGCGCAGGAAGATTATGTGATGGGAGAGTACCAACAGCGTGCAGCCCAAAGCGGATTACTGCCACAAGTTATTTTTGGTCGGAATGAGCCTGCATTGCATCATTTTCATCATTCCTTTCGAAAAGCCATTGGCTTGACACCACTTGAAAAAATAAATTTTTCCCAGCCTCGAAAATGTTAGCGCATTTAAATTTTTTGCTAGTTGCGTAAGTAATCATCAGTAATACTTATAGGCCACGCCATGACCAAAACTGCCCATGCCAGCGCTGATAAAAGCTCTGAGCTATTTACGGGTTGCGTGGCTAATGCCTCCATAATCGAAGTAATGGTGGGCGCGATGTCACCGCGCTGAATGCTTGTGCTACTCTCCCTTGCTTGTTCGAGCATCACTGAAATGATTCGATAAATTGCAATGATTGCAGCTCCGGCTAGCACCGCCCCTAATATTTTTCGTTGCAAATAAAGCTGCCTAAGACTAGGAAAAATAGCCTTGATCGCAGGGCGGCTTTGCGCGACTTTTGCATAGGTGTTGTTGCTCTTCAGTTGGATTTTTCAGGCTATTAACAAAACGCAGGCCGCATGGTTTTTGTTGCGAAGCTTAGTTTATGCTTTTTTTCGTAATTCTGTGTATCCAGTTAGAACGTTGTGTATTATGTGCCACGCAATTTTAACCGTAAATTTTTTAAGGGTAGTATGAAGGTCCCAAAACGAATTCAGCCACTAGTCGATGACGGTATTATTGATGAAGTGATGAGTCGCTTGATGAGCGGCAAAGAAGCCGATGTATTTATTGTGCGTTGCGGCACTGAGATCCGTTGCGCAAAAGTCTATAAGGAGGCCATGAAGCGCAGCTTTAAAAAAGCTGCAGAATATACAGAAGGCCGTAAAGTGCGCAGTGGCCGTCGCGCTCGAGCAATGGATAAAGGTTCTAGTTATGGCCGAAAACAACAAGAAGAGATCTGGCAGAACGCTGAAGTAAGTGCGCTCTACAGTTTGGCCGAGGCCGGTGTGCGTGTGCCAAAGGCCTATGGCTGTATTGATGGCGTCTTACTTATGGAGTTAATTACCGATGAGAAAGGGGATGTTGCGCCGCGGTTAGATGAGGTGGTTATGCCAGCTGAGCAAGCTCGAGAAGATCACGCACTAATGATGCGCTTTATTGTGCGCATGTTATGCGTCGGCATTATCCATGGCGATTTGTCAGAGTTCAATGTGCTGGTTGACGCGGATGGTCCGGTGGTTATCGATTTGCCGCAGGCGGTTAATGCGGCTGCTAACAATCAGGCCAAGGGGATGCTTGCCCGTGACGTTAATAATATGAGCCGTTATTATGGTCAGTATGCGCCCGAATTGCTTGGCGCGCATTATGCCGATGAAATATGGGCGCATTACGAAGAGGGCGATCTGACTCCAGAAATTGCGTTGACGGGCCAGTTCGAGGCCAGCGGGCAAAGCGCAGATGTTGACGCTGTGTTAGAGGAAATCAAAGCAGCGATGGCTGAAGAGCAAGCGCGTCAAGAGCGTATTAACGGGGCGGACGAGTAGCTTTTCCCATACTGTCCTTTAGGTTGCTCAAGTGTTGCCTTTAAGTGGATGTGTTAGGGGAGTGCTTTGACCATTTTCTTCAAATAGCTCTGACTCCAAATCAGCCAGCTTGGTGTGGCGCGGCCCGTTCCTGCATACTCCAACTCGCTGTGCTTGGCTGTAATATTTTCTAGCAGCTGTTGTTGGTTGTGTTTAATGTCAATAAAAAAAATGAGTCGCCCTTGGCTTGTGGCATCTTTGAATTGCGAAAATTCTTGGTTGGGTGTTTGTATTCCGTGTAGGCCAGCTTCCCACATTAAAAACCCACATATAATAACTGCGAATAGTGCGAACGGTGTCCAGCCCGCAGGGGTTTTTGCCCATCCCATCCAATGTGTCATTAATAATAGTATGAGTGCCGCAGCTAGACCTGCTGCGGCGCCAAATAAACCTGATTGCATAAGATTGCGTTTTGCAAAAGAAGACACTTCCGGCAACTCGCGAGCAGCGGCAGCAGCTTCTGCCGGTCCGTCCTCAGGGCTACAAACATGCAGCTGAGCTGACTCAATACCCGCTGCATGCAGCTCGGTTTTTATAACGCTCAAGTCTTCAGTGTTATTACTGATGTAATAATATCGGTCCATGGCTATGCATCCTCTAAAAAGAACTGTTCAGGTTAATTTATTACCATTAACCTCTTTTGACCTTAGTTTTTTTGTTTTGTTAATACTGTTAATGAATAAAAAAATCGTGCGATATGCCTAATACCTCCGAGGGCTGCTCGTCGTTAAGCGCAACAAAGTAAAACGACGCTATTAGCACTACCCGGTTGATACAAACTCGGCAAAATGCATGGACTTGGATTAGCCTGCGGCAGCCTTCACATGCCTGCGTGCATTAGCAGGAATGAATAGGTGAATAGGCCGCTCGTCAGACGCAACAAGCTGTGATGATGCAGCGAGAATGTCATGCGGTTTGGTGTTTTGTCGACCTATGCACCCTGTTGGTCTTACAGAAGGGGCGCTTGATCGGCTTAAAGGCGGCCTTCATGCTAAACTAAGCATACAAATAAGGTTACTTTTGTAAGCAAAGCAATAACAAGGTCGGGTTACATGGTTAACAAAATAGTCTCAAAGACTCCTTCGGGGCGTTTTCATTTGGCCGGTTTGATGGCTGCACTGGTTTTATGGG
>JACLAC010000703.1_pt1 | contig 30709 bp, 24 predicted proteins | sample 8027881 | NCBI WGS metagenome assembly JACLAC01 (sample SAMN15725517, study PRJNA655200) | protist metagenome | isolation source: fluorescence activated cell sorting (FACS) single amplified genomes of... | place: Spain: Blaines Bay Microbial Observatory, Mediterranean Sea | collected 2016-01-19 | reverse complement strand
TATTATTATTGGGCGTTAAAGATATCTCAACAGAGCAAACAATTGCGTGGCTGAAATCTTTTGATGCTGCTCAATTAGAAGAGCTTCAATGCAAAATCTTTATCATTAGCCATCAAAATTTTGCTCAGCTTCGTTCTATCCGAGCCGATCATAATATCCCCTTCCTTTGTCTTACAGACCCATTTGCTTTAGAAGCGCGTAAATTTGGATTATCTGGGCGTCGTCCAATGACAAGAGATGGTATTGTACTCATTTCTCAAGAAGGAATAGTTCATACTGCAAAATGTGGCCGACTAGACTTTACAGAAATCATTGATCTTATTCAAAAAATGAAACATCAACCGTATCGAGAAGATCTTTCTGAGGATTCAGTGTCGATTATATCTTCTGTCAGAGTCCAAGAATATATTCAAGAGTTCCCAGAAACAAAAATAGTTGATGTTCGCACACTTTCCGAGTTTGAGCCAGATCACGTTCCCAATTCTCTACATATTCCTTTAGATGAACTCCCACAAAGACATCCAGAAATTGGTCAAACAGAGAATATCGTATTCATTTGTCAGGCGGGGCAACGAGCATACTCAGCTGCTGAGTTTCTTGTATCTATTGGAGGTAGTGAAATTTATGTTTCAGAAGGAGGAATGAGCTCTTGGACTGGACCAAGACGAACTGATGGAAAAATCTCTTGATAGTTTAAGCAATTCTCGCTACATTAATACCATCTTTCCAAACTAGTTAGAAGTAACACAGGAATAGCCTCCCTCCCTCCTTTGTTATCATATCCTCTCACATCATCCCCAAAGGTATTCCATGCAAATATTTCCGATTCTTATGACGGCAAATATTGAACAGCCCGGCATGTTAGAATTAATATTCGACGCTGATATTATCGTTCAATCTGTTTTACTCTCTCTTTTCGCTATGTCTATTGGTTGTTGGGTTATCATCATTAAAAAATATCGTACCCTTCAAGATGCTCAAAAACAAACATCCGAATTTCTCCATCAATTTTGGAATGCAGCACGTCTAGAGGATATCTATGAGGAACTTGGAAATTACCAATCATCTCCAGTTGCCATCGTTTTCCAGAGAGCCTATATCGAGTTGGATAAGCTCAATCGATTGGACAGAGAACAGCTCGGAGATACAGAATCAAACCTAGAAAGAGCAATGAGGCGAGCGGCCTCCGATGAGCAGACAAAGCTAGAAGCCTTGGTAACATTTCTTGCAACAACCGGATCGACTGCTCCTTTTATCGGTTTATTTGGAACAGTTTGGGGGATTCTAAGAGCATTTCAGAAAATTGGAGCAACTGGGCAAGCCTCAATTCAAACCGTTGGTCCTGATATTGCTCATGCATTGATTGCAACAGCTGTTGGACTTGCCGCTGCTATTCCTGCTGTGATTGCCTACAATTTTATCAACCGAAAAATTCAAGTTCAGCGAAAAGAAATGGAAAATTTTTCGTCTGATTTCCTCAATATTGTGAAACGTTCAAAACTAGCGAGGTAAACGATGGGAATGTCCTCAGGTGATGATAATGGAATGATGTCCGAAATTAATGTGACACCATTTGTGGATGTCATGTTAGTTCTTCTCATTATTTTCATGGTCACAGCTCCCATGATGAATCAAGGCGTACAGGTTGAATTGCCAAAGGCAAACGCCGAGGCCCTACCTACAGAAGAAAAATCACTCATTTTATCTGTGCAGAAAGATGGAAAATACTTTCTAGCAGAAGAAGAATATGAATTGACAGACATCTCAAATAAGCTCAAAGCTATTGCGCTGAATAATCCGGATAAAGAGGTTTTCATTCGCGCAGATGGTAAAGTTCCCTATGAAAAGGTCGCGCAACTAATGGCTGTTTGCACCCAAGCGGGCATAACCAAATTAGGAATGGTTACGGAAACGGAATGATTCGCGAATATCGTATCGAGATTATAGGCTCCATCCTTTTACATCTACTTTTAGTTGGTGTTTTGGGACTATCTCCCTCTTGTCTTCCTAAACAATCGAAAAAAGAGCAGATTACCATTATTAAAGCAGTCTCAATGACTACCATCAAAAAATCTAAGCTCCCCGATCGAGCCGCCAAAAAACCACGAAGTTCCTCTCCTCCCCCCAAAAAGGAAACGGTTATCGATACTCCAAAACCACCAGAGGTAAAAACAAAACCAGATCAAATGGTTATCAAAAAGGAAGAAAAGAAGCCTGAACCGAAGGAAGAGAAAAAACCCAAACCGAAAGAAGAAAAACAACCTTCCCCCAAAGAAGAGAAAGAATCTAACAAGCAATCGCGGGAAGAATTGATGCGTCAGTTAAAAAGAGAAGATGCATTAAAATCACTAGAAAATGCTCCGGATGGTCCCGTAGATCGAGAAGCAACCTCCCAAGAAGGGTCTGAAAAGGTAACAAAAGGGTCTGGGGCTGTAGGACCTACAGATCCCATTCTTTCAGCCTATATTGAAGCCTCTCGGAATACTATTCTTCCGAATTGGACTCCCCTTCCCTCCACTATCGCCGAACATCCAGAATATGAAGTTGTTCTTAAGGTTCAAGTTATGGAAGATGGAACAATGAAAAATCCAAAAATCATTAAAAAATCTGGAGACTCTTCTTTTGATCGAGCCGCTATCATGGCTATTCATAAAACAATAAAAATACCTCCTCCTCCAGAAAAATGGAGAGATTCCGCAAAGTCAGGCATTATAATCACACTTGCAGCCCAAGATAAATAAAGGTAACTATGAAACATATATTTCTTCTATGTCTCTTATTATTCACTCCACTTCTTGCACAGGCAGAAGAACAGATCCATATCTATATTTCCGCACCAGGACGAAGTAAAGTTCCCATTGCACTACCGAAACCAGTGTCCAATCAACCAGCCGCAGAAGAGCTCTATCAGGTAATAAAAAACGATTTGGAGCTATCGGGATGGGTTTCAATTGTTGATTCTGCCACGTACATTGAAAGAGAAGGTACCTCCGCTCGAATGGGAGAATTTAAGTTTGAGAATTGGCAAGCAGTAGATGCTCTCGCTCTCGCCAAAACAACTCTTGATTACAAAGATGAACGGTATCGCGCTGAAATTTGGGTATATGATATTGCTGGAGAAAAAAAACTGGGAGCAAAAGCATTTAATTCATCTTCTAAGCATGTCAGAAATTTAGGACATAAAATCGCAAATGAAATTATCAAACAGCTCACTGGACAAGATGCTCCATTCAATACGCGCTTTAGCTATGTAAATGATGTTTCTGGTAAAAAAGAGATCTATGTTATGGATTTTGATGGTGCTAATCAACAACGGATTACGCGAAACAAAACCATCAATCTTCAGCCAGCTTGGTCTCCTGATAATAACAAATTATCATTCACCTCCTATATTTCTGGAAATCCAGATCTGTATCTTGCTGATTTGCGTTCAGGTCGTATCTTCCAAATCTCCTCCAGAGAAGGCATCAATATAGGTGCAGATTGGCACCCCAATGGCTCCTCACTGGTTGCAACATTATCTCCAGATGGAAATCCAGATATTTACATTCTTTCGTCTCAAACAGGAAGAACTCTCAAACGTTTAACCAGGCATCCAGGCATTGATGTTTCGCCCTCTTTTTCACCTGATGGAGCAAAAATCACTTTTGTATCAGAACGCTCAAGTGGGGCACAAATCTATATAATGAATGCAGATGGATCAAATGTAAAACGCGTTTCTTTTGCTGGGACACATAATACAGATCCAACCTTTTCACCCGATGGCTCAAAGATTGCCTTCGTCTCCAGAGCTGGTAATTTTGATGTTTGGGTTGTGAATACCGATGGTACAAATCTAACTCGTATCACTCAAGATATGGGTGACAACGAAGATCCAACTTGGTCTCCTGATGGTAATTATCTTGCTTTTCGCTCTACCAGAACAGGAACCTCTCATATCTGGATGAGTACGGCAGATGGTTCGCATCAGGTACAGTTATCGCAAGGAAAAGGTAATTACAGCAATCCAGACTGGTCTACCCCCGTTAATTGGTAAAACTTGGAACACTTATGAATCATGCCTGTATCGAATTTAGTGAATATAGATTACTTCTCACCATCATTCAAGAAGATTCTACTCTTATTTTAAGGGAGGAGAGAAGATTTAGGCTTCCCATCCAAAAGCTCCGGCTTCTCAGCAGTCAAGAGATCGACACCATTATCATCTTTTGCAAAGAGCTATTAGAAATCGCGCGTTTACATCAAGTAAACAGCTGGAATGTACAGGGAATTGCTCCCCATAGAGCCTCAAAGATCGTCAATATCCACCACCTTTTCCATCAAATATCAGAAGAACTAACTATTGTATTTAAAATCGTATCCAAAGAAGAACAGGTCGTATATACCTGGTTTGGCCAAACCTCTCTACTCAATTTAGATTCATCTTCAATCGCCACTGTTAATCTGCATTTCGATGGCTTTGAATGTATCTTTGGAGAAAACAATCAAATTCTATATTCCACAGAAATTACCTGTAATTTACTTAAACTAAATCATTCTTGCTTTGGTGGTGATTTTGATCACTACCTACCTAAAGGTATCATCGAAATGAAACAAGATTTGGAGACATCTTCTCTTCTTCTAAAATGGCCGAAAAGACCCCGCTATCTTGTTTTTCAAGGAAGTTTAATCGATTATTTATCCGTTTTGGATCTTTCTAAATTTGATCCAAACTCACCGAAAATTCACCAATTTGATCAACGAAAGCTTCGAAAATGGCAAGATTTTATTTTGAATAGCACTCGGGATGAGCGATACAAAATATCAGACAAGATACAATATCCTAATCTATTTCTACCAATCTTATTCATTGTAGAGGCGATTTGCTCACGCTCTTATCACGATAGTGGGATTATAACGGATGGAGATCTCAGTTATGGCTTATTACTAGCACAATTAGATACCTAAATTTAAAACATTATTTCAATCACTTTTGGAGACAGCATGACATTTTTGCTCTTATTCGCTTGTATCACAGGAAAGACATATCCAGATAAAAATGCAGAGGTCTTTTGTGAAACACTATATCTTTGTATTGAAAACGATCTTATTGAGCTAGCCCTTCGCTATGACAATGAAGAAGACTGTATTGATGAAGTATCCCAACAACTCAAGGAGTCTGATGACTACAAAGATTGGGAAACCGATACAAAAGAGTTTAACAAAGAGAACGCAAAATCCTGCCTCGCAGAGCTAACAGAAGTCCAATCAGAAGCTGAGTGTGATGGCACAATGGATCCTCTTAGTTTTACCGTCGATGTTTCCTCTGAGGATTGTTTTGAGGTTTATCAATAAGATCAAATAACAAATTGTTTTTCGTTATTGATCATTCAACCGGAAGCTGCTCGAAATCCACTAAACATAATACTCATTATTCTCGTGGATCCTTCATCACCCCTGCTTCCTTCAAATGTAGCAGGAGCATTACAATCCTCGGAATGACCTCGTATTTCTCAGGAGTTTAATATTTCCCACCATCCTTGATGGACAAAAGCCTCTTCGCACTGAACTTGTTGCCGATGAGAAAGATATTTTTTAAATCGAGAAGAATTCCAAGCATCCATTAATCGCTCAAAACGCTCCACATGTAAGCAAAATCTGCGGTGACCATAATCTACTGCACCACCAGTCCGAATTACGAAGAGCCAATCAGAAGCCTGAAGCATTAACAGCTCCCACTTCAAAGCTTGAAATAGCTCCCAACGCCATTTTCCAGATATATCTTGGTGATTCACGATATCAAAAAATCTTCGTTCGCACCCATAAATAACACTCCACATCCACCTTGTTTGTTCATTGAGCCAGACACGATGATCACCTCCCTCACCCCAAGTTGATTCGGGGATCCAAACAACATTATTGGCTGGTTTTGAGTTGACACAATTTTCAGCCGAGATGGCATGTAAGTGTTGTCGGTGTGCAATTTCTCGAAATACGTACTCCAAAAATTCTGGTCCTTCGAACCACCAATGCCCAAAAAGTTCGGCATCAAAACACAGAGCAAGGTGTCCTTCGGGCTTATCTTTCAACGTCTCTTCCATTGAATCAACATAGTGTTTGGCATGATAACGAAGAGCATCCATTGCCTGATCTCGCTCGTAAAAACCTTTATCGCCTAAATCAACCTGACGAGAGGTGACACGCCAGAAGCGAATCTCCCCTTCCTTTTTGTGAAATTCAAGATAGCGTCCATCTCCGGGATAGCCTCCATCAGCAGCCCACACCTGAGAGCAAAGATCTGGATGACGTGCAAAACAATGGATATCAGCCTTCTGTCCAATCGTAGACACGCGGTAAGGCTTACAAACATCCCGCCATTCTCCTTCATATTTATTTGCCTCTTCCCAGCTTACCTTCTCAAAATTATCGCCGTGAATGCGGCCCTCCGATCGATTATTCTCTAGCGCAGAGGCTTCAATAAAGAAGTGAGATATTCCATTTTCAGCCAGGATCCGATCAACGCCCTTTCGCCAAGGAGAAGAACCATCTATCGGACTTGATCTCGTTGTTTCTGGAAGAAATGCACACTCTGGTAACCAAAGACCTTTGGGTCTAAATCCCAGTAGCTTATCATAAACCTTTAATCCCTCTTCCAGCTGCTGCTCGAAACTCTGAGTTGATGAGAGGAGAGGTGTAAATCCATGTGTAGCAGTAGATGCAAGTAGCGAGATTCGCCCGGAACCATCCTCTTGTACATATTGAAAAAAAGCTTTTGGAATATCTCTATCGATCTTAAGAAAGAATTCCTTAATCTTTGTAAAACGATCAACCCAAAATTCAGTACGATGACCATATTTTTCTCGGTAATTCTCTGCCTCTGTAAGTCTTGAATTCAAAAATTTCTCAAATCCAGATTTAAAATCAGAGTGAGAAAGCTGCATCATCAAAACAGGTGTCAATCCCAGAGAAAATTGAGCCGGAATCTGGTCCCTATCAAGATTCTCTAGCATCTGAAGCAAAGGAATATATACACCAACAGCGGCTTCATACAACCAAACATCTCCATGTGGCCAATGTCCATGATGTAAAACCCATGGCATATGCCCATGTAATACAAAAGATACTGTCTTACCCATACTTACTCTCCATTAAACTCATTACCCTCAATGGCAATTTTTTATCAACAAGTTAGAATAAGCCCTAATAGCCCATTGAGGATAATTTGCAATGCCTTCACTCGTTGATCTTTATTGTCCATATGTTCACGAATCGCCCATCACATCAGCCAGTTATGAGGGTTATAACCAAACGAAGGCGATTGGCGATCAAGATGGAAATATCGCAGTATATAGAGGAACAACCCAACGACCATTGGCGACGTTCTCAATGGACGCTAGTGTAGAAGCACTCAATATAACGCCACAGGGACACTTCTTAGCTGCCGGAGATAATCAGGGATCTATCCGTATTTTTGATTTAAACACCACATCCATTTCTTTTGAGGAAAAACGAGAAGGTAGAAGAGGACAATCTAGAGCCTTCCGTGCAGTGACAATGTCCCCTTCCGGTTCGATGCTCGCCTCTATATCCATTGATGGCATTCTTCGTATTTGGGATTTAAGGACAGGCGAACGACAAAATTACAAGGGATTTGTAGGATCTTCATTAGAATTTGATGCTCGTGGAGAACGTCTTCTTGTCATTGGAGAAGACTTACAGCCAAAACTTTTTCATTTACCGTTAAATGAAATCCATCCTCTTGAAAAGGCTTTTACATCTATTGAGCATGTACGCTTTACCAAAGATTATCAATATATTTTTGCGGCCGGCGTTGGTGGCTTCGTCCTGTATCAAACGAGTTCTCTTCGTGTTTTAAATGGAAAAGCTGCCCAAAAATCTTCCGGGCTACTCTCCATTCAGGTCAGTCCGATCGAAAATAAAGTCGCTGCTTTCTCAAAACGATCTGTCTATCTAATGACCACACCTGATTTAGAGATTTACGACCAATTTGCTCATAAATCGCCGAAAGCTACGAACTCTTCTATTTGGGACCATCAAGGAGTTTGGATCGGTGGAGCGGACGGTATTATGCATACTAAGGGAGAATCACTCGCAACTCCTGCCACACATTTTGTTAGCGGAAAAGGAGAATATAGAGTTTCCTGTCATGATCATATGGTGGCTATTTTCAAGAAAGATGCACGTATTCATCTTTTCTCTGTCGGTAAAACGATCAAAGAAGCTTGTATCTCTCGCAATGGGGATTTTCTTGTACTTAGCCTTTATAAGGGACCAATGCAGGCTTATCAGCTAAAAACCGGAAAAATGATTTTAGAGGCCCCTCCGGAAACACAGAATCCCAAGTCGATTTGGTGTTCTCCCAACTGTATCGCTATCGAATTAGAACAAGGTGGAGGGTACTGGTGGTCTTTTCGCTCTAATAATGGCATGCAGATTCAGTGGGCGCGAAACATTACACTTACAAACGGTGGGAATTGGTTAGGCACCCTTACCCCAGAAGGACGCATCCAAATTATTGACTGTCATACCGGTAAGAAAGCGCTACCCGATCCCAAACCAACATCTCAGGCTGAGATTGAAAAGATTGCTTTTATGAATAAAAGTTCCAAGCTTGTTGCGATTGATTCCGATGGATATCTCATATCTTATAATCTTGAAGAATCAGGGATAGATGGGGCAACAGGGAAGGATGTGATGCAGATTAACTCGAAAGTCAGGAGACTCTGGGGACTTCAACAAGGAGATTTCGTCGTAATAGAGTTAGGAGATGAGCAAGCAAGGCAACTCTTGTACCTTGATCTATCAGAAGAACAAGATCCGCAAATCATTGAAAACCTTTCTCCTGCAATCCAAGTTGACAATATCAGTGGTAAAATCTTACAACCCACAAAATGCTCTTCTATCCTAGAGTACTCGATGTTCTTGAAGTCAGACCAACAATCACGTCTCCAATCAGAGCCTTTTGAGGCCAAAGTTTATCGTAACCTGCCCAATAAAGAATGGATCATCTTCAAAGAGAATTCCATCATTGCTATCAGCCCAGAAGCGCATGACTATTTAAACTAGACTCAACTTCATCACATGTTAAAGCGATTTTATCTCCTTCTATTCATCTTCTCAGGCGCTGTTCTTTCTCCCCTTTTCATATTTCCTTTGGGGATTGAGTATGACATCAGCAATATTTTATTTTTACTGTATGTATTCCTTCCCTGTATCTCTCTAATTATTTTGTATCGAGGTAATTTTTTAGTTCTTTGGAAAAACCTCAATTTTTCCAGAGGACAAGCTCCTTTTCTCGACACGCTAAAATCGTTATTTTTTTGGAATGTTCTTTTTTATGGTGGTCTGTGCTTCGCGACTCTTTTGGGTTTCTATTCTTGGGATTTTGAGCAAGAAGGATTATCTAACTGGATTTCAAATCAGCTGAATGAATTCGCGGAAACTAACCAAGTTCCAATTCCTCTTCTCCCCTTCACGACCAAAGAAATGGCACGATTAGGTATCATCACTTCTGTATTACTTCCATTTTGTGCTTTTCCTTTCTTTTTTCTGCAAGAGCTTGTTTGGAGATGCTGGCTTCCAAGTCAATATGATCAAAATTCACTGACAGATCTAGTAAAACTAAACGGAATATGGGGAATTTGGCATATTCCCTTGATTTTATCCGGAAGAATCTATGGAGACTCTGTGATTGGAGTCCCAGCTATTCTGATCTCTACAATACTTCAAGGAATTTTACTTTCCTTTGTCACGCGGAAAACAGGTTCAATTTTTTCAGCGACGGTAGCAAGAGGTTTTATCTTTACTTCCGCTCCACTCGTAATTATATTTCATGAAACCGGTTCTACCACCAGTCCTTTTATCGTTGGTCTATACGGAGTTTTTTCTTGGATATTGATGGGAGTAGCCATCTTTTGGTATCGAGATATTTTTAGGAATGCATCCTAATATGTTCAGAGTCTTCCTGAATAATTTGATACTCCACAACAGCTAATTCTTTTACTCTCTCTTCAATTTCTTGTCGAGAGAATATCGTTGCAGCAAGATCCAAATAGCTCTCATGATGCCTTGCTTCACAGGCAAGTAACCCTCGATAAAATTGTGCTATCGATGGATCTTCATTCACAAATACTTCAGATAAAATTTTCATTCGTTCACAGGAGCGAGCCTCAATTAAAGACGAACAAATTAACAGGTCTAACATTTTATGTGGCTCATGATTGCGAGCATGCTTCACTAATCTCTTTGCGTATTCTGACGGCACCTGCCGTTTAAAAGTCCAGCCGCGCTCTTCTAATCTTTGAAGGACCTGCTCAAAATGACGTAATTCTTCTCGAGCCAGCTCTGATAATGGTTTCATAAATTGTGGATACTCCGGATATCGAAAAAGAAATGATATCGCCGTCGAAGCTGCTTTTTTCTCGCAATGAGCATGATCTAAGAGAACGTCTTCGAAGTTTTTTAAAGCCTTTTCTCCCCAATTCTTTTCTGTATTTCCAAGCAAACGAAGCATCATTTTATCCTATTTTAAATTCTCACATTTGAAAATAAGCAATATAGTGTAACTATTTAGAATCAATCCACAATAACCTGTTGCCGAGTAAAGCGAAATCTAGTAGTTTCTAAAAGGAAAAATATTTTCATTTTAAATTCTAACGCAAGGAATAATTATGTCGGCAACTTCTTTCCCTTCTATATCAAGTATGTTTATCCATCGGGTAGAACATTCACCTGAAGAGAACTCCTTTACGTATCCGGATAAAGATTACAATTGGACAACAGTTACGTGGAAGGAAACTGGAGATTCCGCTAAGCTTGTCTCTGGAGGGCTTCTTAGTCTTGGTCTGAAGCTAGAAGAACGCTGTGCTATTTTCTCAAACACTCGATACTCTTGGGTTTATATTGATCTAGGAATCGTTTGTGCAGGTGGTGCAACTACAACTATTTATCCTTCCTCCACAGCAGAAGAAGCTGCTTTCATTACAGCAGATTCAGGTACTCGTTTTCTCTTTGCTGAGGATCAAAGTCAGGTCGATAAAATCTTATCTCAAAAAGACACACTTCCCGACCTGGAAAAAATTATTATTCTTGATGGTTCTGGCTCAGATGATGGTTATGTGATTACCCTTGCTTCTCTCGAAGAGATGGGGAGAAAGTGGAATGAAGAAAATCCAGATGGTTTTATGGACCGCGTAAAAGAACAAAAACCAGAGCATCTCTCAACCTTAATCTATACATCAGGTACAACTGGACGTCCTAAAGGTGTTGAATTAACACATGACTGTTGGGTCTTTGAAGCCGAAGCTGTGGATAAATTTGGTCTTATCTCAGCAACGGATCGTCAGTATCTCTGGCTTCCACTCTCTCATTCTTTTGGAAAAGTACTTTTAGCGGCAGTTGTACGTATCGGCGTTCATACCTATATTGATGGAAATCTTGATAAATTAGTCGAAAACCTATCCTATGCCAAGCCAACATTTATCGCAGCAGTGCCTAGAATTTTCGAGAAAGTTTATAATAAAATTATTACAGGTGCAAAAGAGAAAGGCGAAGATTCAATGAAGTACAAGATCTTCAAATGGGCTGTAAAAACAGGTCTGATGGTATCTTCATTCAAGCAAAAAGGTCTTGAGCCATCTGCAACTTTAAAGCTCAAATATGCCATTGCTACCAAGCTTGTTTTTCAGAAAGTCAAGGATATCTTTGGTGGTGATGTTCGCTTCTTTATCTCTGGCTCTGCACCTCTATCCAAAGACATCGCAGAATTTTTCCATGCTGCAGACCTTTTAATCGTGGAAGGTTACGGTTTGACTGAATCCTCAGCAGCTGCTTTTGTGAATCTTCCTTCAAAATATAAATTCGGTACTGTTGGAAAAGCTCTACCTGGAGTCGAGCTCAAGCTACTTCCAGTTGCCGGAGAAGAAGAAGATCCTAAAGACGAAATCCTCATTTCAGGCCGCGGTATTATGCGTGGCTATTACAATCTAGAAGAAGCATCAAAAGATGTTTTCTATATTGATGAAGATGGGAAAAAATGGCTTCGCACTGGTGATGCAGGAGAAATTGACCCAGATGGTTTCCTAAAAATTACAGATAGAATTAAAAATCTAATTAAAACCTCTGGTGGAAAATATGTCGCTCCTCAGAAGATTGAAGGAAAACTGAAATCAATTTGTCCATTTATCTCTGAAGCATTGGTACATGGTAACAAGAGAAATTTCTGCTCTATGCTGCTAACTCTCGATCAAGACTACCTCAAAAAATGGGCTAGTGATGCAGGTCTGTCTGGAAAATCCTATGAAGAATTGACAAAATTAGATGCAGTACACAAGGTACTCCAAGAATATGTTGATGTTCTGAACTCAGATCTAATGAAATATGAAACGATCAAAAAGTTTGCCATTCTACCAAAAGAATTCTCAATCGAAGAAGGCGAGCTCACTCCAAGTATGAAACTCAAGCGTAAAACTGTTGAGAATAAATATATGGATGTTTTGGATGGTTTCTATACCGATGCTCTAAAACAAATTTAATCTCGGAAAATACATGTCGAGTCGTTTACCGGGGTTCTACAGGAAAACTATTTCGGAGCGCGTAAAAACCCTATCTTCAAAATATAGTCTTTCGAAAGAAGAAGAAGAGCTCCTACGCTCTTCTGCGCTTTCTGCAGATCAAGCGGCTGTCATGGTTGAAAATGTCATCGGTACATTTGGATTACCACTGGCCATTGGCGCCAATTTGGTTTGTAATGGAAAAGAACTTCTAATTCCAATGGTTGTAGAAGAACCATCTGTCGTTGCTGCAGTTTCAAACATGTCTAGACTAGTTCGTAAATCTGGCGGTTTTCAAACAAAATCCACCGCCTCAATTATGATCGGACAGATACAGATCTCGCCCGTCAAAGATATCGCTGGTTGCTTGGAAATTTTAGAGAGTAAAAAAGATCTTTTATTAACCAAAGCCAGGCATCTTCATCCACGACTAATTGAAAGAGGTGGTGGTTTACAGAGAATTTATTTTCGTCCTGTACGCTACGATGAACCTGGTGAAAATGCAGTTGATATGATTATCCTTCATTTTGAGATTGATTGCGTTGATGCAATGGGCGCAAACATGATCAATACCGTGGCTGAATTTCTTGCCCCATGGGTAGAGCACTATACTGGAGAAGAGATTAATCTTCGTATTTTGAGTAACTATGCAACTGAACGTTTGGCGACTGCAACCTGCTCACTTCCCTTTTCAGATCTGGAAACACCAGATTTATCCGGTAAGAAGGTTGCTCAAAAGATTCTTGACGCCTATCGTTTTGCCTATGCAGATCCATGGAGAGCAGCCACTCATAATAAAGGTATTATGAATGGTATTGATCCTGTTGTCATTGCAACAGGCAATGATTGGAGAGCTATTGAAGCGGGTGCTCATGCTTGGGCGGCAAAAACAGGACAATATCGCTCTCTAACAAAATGGTGGATTGCAGAAGAACAGCTCCATGGAAAATTGGAATTACCGATGCAATTGGGAACCGTAGGAGGCTCTATTAAGAACCACCCTCAGGTTCAACTGTGTCTAAAAATTCTTGATAATCCCAAAGCACAAGAGCTAGCAGAGATCGTTACTGCCGTTGGACTAGCACAAAATTTAGGCGCATTGCGAGCTCTAGCTACAGAAGGAATTCAGCGTGGTCATATGAAGATGCATGCTCGAAACATAGCTGTTCAAGCCGGTGCTTCTCAAGCTGAAATCCCAAATGTAGTCGATTTCCTTTGTGAAAAAAGAGATTTTTCTACCCGCACAGCTTCAGAAGCATTACGACTTATTCGTTTGAAATAATGACATTTAAGAAGATTTCTGCATTTGCCCCGGGTAAATTAATTCTATCCGGAGAGCATTCTGTGGTGTATGGACATTATGCAATTGCAATGGCAGTTAATCGAGGTGTATGGGTTACGCTAGAAGAGGTAGAGGGAAAATCTTATTGTGAAAACGGCGACTCCTTAATTAACAAAGCAATATCATCTTTTCTCCCTCCGATCGGAATCAAAATGAGTTTCCAAACTGATCTCCCCTTGGGAAGAGGAATGGGCTCCTCTGCTGCCTTATCAATAAGCCTTGTGCGAGCGCTTGCGAAATGGAACAATCGTCAGTCAGATTTAAAAGAAGAATTTGAACAGGGTCTCAAGCTGGAGACTTTTTTCCATGGAAATCCTAGTGGTTTGGATCATACCGTATCAAGCCTTGGAAAAACATTACTCTATCGAAAAACCAGCTCTATCCCTAAAATTACCCCCATGACCTCCTTCTCTCTTTCTCTTGTGATCATTGATTCAGGTTCCACGGGCAATACAGCAGAAATGGTACAAAAGGTGAGCACCAACTATTCTCAAAACAAACACTTTATTGAACAAATGGGTACCATCACACTTCAAATTAAAGATCTATTAATGCAAGACGTACTAAATGAAGAGCAACTTGGCGAACTCTTTATTGAAAATCAAATGCTACTCAAAAAAATTGGGGTCAGTACTCAGAACATTGATGTTATCATTAAGCAGGCAATGAAATTAGGAGCATTGGGCGCAAAATTATCGGGTTCTGGCGGTGGTGGCATTGTTATGATTTTAGCAAAGAATCCACAGCAGATCTTAGAAAAAATGAAACAATTAGGCTATAAAGGTTTTATTATTCGCCCCTATCTCAGTTGATACTATGATTACCTCTACAGCCATTGCCCATCCAAATATTGCTCTAATCAAATATTGGGGAAAACGAGATATCTCTCTCAATCTTCCATCTGTTCCATCGCTTTCTCTCACACTTTCGCAGTTTTACACACAGACAACAGTTGTCTGGGGCGCGAAACAAGATCAGCTAATTCTGAATGGAGAAAGGATTAGAAGTTTAGAGGCTCAGAAAGTTTTTCAATTTCTTGATATTATCGATGGGTCTCGTCCTCCTTGTAAGGTAATATCAGAAAATAATTTTCCGACGGCTGCTGGATTAGCCTCTTCAGCCTCTGCATTTGCAGCTCTTGCACTTGCAGGAACATCTGCAGCGGACAAAGACTACTCTCTACAAGCGTTAAGCGTATTAGCTAGACAAGGATCGGGTTCAGCATGTCGGTCACTCTGGGGAGGTTGGGTCGAATGGCTTCATGGTGACAAAGAAAATGGCTCGGATTCTCATGGGATTCCTCTGGCTCCACCAGAACATTGGGATATTAGACTGATTGTTGGTGTTGTATCTGATCAAAAAAAGCCTATTTCTAGCCGAAAAGCAATGAAACATACTGCAAATACAAGTCCATTTTTTCAGGCTTGGTGTGACACTGCTCAGGAAGATCTAGATATCGCGAGGCTAGCCGTCCTCAACAAAGATATTCAAACACTCGGAGAACAAATGGAACACTCAACAATGAAAATGTTCTCCACCATGTTCTCTGCAAAACCTTCAATACACTATTGGAAACCTCAAACACTGAAAATTTTAGAGATTGTTGAAACATTACGACAAAAAAATATCTCCTGCTGGGCGACGATGGACGCTGGTCCAAACGTGAAAATTCTATGTTCTCCAGAGCATAGTCACATGATCGTTGAAGCAATAAAACCACACTGTCTCAAAACGCATGTTTTATCTGCAGGACCTGATGCCAAACTCATCTAATTTCCCCGTTGGGACAACGATTTATGCTCCGGGTAAATTAGTCATCGCCGGAGACTATGCCATTTTAGATGATGCGCCTGCGATTTCTCTTGCCATCAACCGAGGCGTAAAATGTGAGATCTCATCTTTCCGAAAAAATAGTCCCATTTGCAACACTCCAACTGGAGATGATCGGTTTGTATCTCCAGCTCTAAAAAATATCTCCAATCCTCATTTTTATAATTTCCAAGACTGGAATCCAGTTTCAGAGTTACACGAAAAACAAAAACCTGGTTTTGGAGGCTCCGCAGCAGCTTGTGTTGCATCTTGTTATGTCGCCGGTATCCCTCTGAATCAAGCCTTCCAGATTCATCATCAGGTTCAAGGATCAGGTTCTGGTATTGATATCGCAACAAGTATTTATGGAAATATGATCTGGGCTGAGAATAAAGATTATCGTCAGCTTCCCCCTCTGTTACCTATCGTAATTTGGACAGGTAATTCAGCAAAAACAGGTCCAAGAATCCGAACATATCGACAGTGGAAAAATAGAGATTTCTTCTTACAAGAATCAAAATATTGGACGAAAAACTTTGTCGAAGCTCCGGTCCTCGCTACTCAAAAACTCTATCAGAATCTCTGTAATATGGCACAAAAGTCAGGCCTTGACTATCTCACAAAGAATATCGTAGATATCGTCGATCTCGCAGAATTTTATGGAGGAGGAGCAAAACCATCTGGAGCAGGAGGTGGGGACTGTGTTATCGCTTTCTTTCCAGATGAAATGACGCAGTCTGAATTCATAAAATCCTGTCAGGAAAAATACCCTATCATTCCAATTTCTATTTCAAAAGGGGTTCACCACATGTATCCTCAATCTAATTCTATGTTATGAGTAATTTAATATGTCTATTTCAACTCGAAAATCCGACCACATTCAGCTTTGTATCGATGGTGATGTTAGCTTCAAAAATAAAACGAATTTGTTTGAGCAAATAGAGCTTATACATGAGGCCTTTCCAGAACTAGATCTAGATGAGATCAATCTCGAAACGGAGTTTGCGGGGAAAAGGCTCAAAGCCCCACTCGTTATCGCAGCAATGACGGGAGGAGTTGAGCGAGCAGATGAAATCAACCGAGATCTCGCCTCACTAGCAGAAGAACTTGGTATTGGATTTGGTTTCGGCTCTCAAAGACCTCTTCTCCAAGGAATCACAGCTGGTTATAAGGTCCGAGATGTAGCACCAAACGCTCTTCTTCTTGGTAATCTAGGCATGGTGCAAGCAAGAGATTGCTCTTTGCAGCAAATCGAAGATATTATCGGTTATTCTAATGTTGATGCGCTATGTATTCATCTCAATCCCGCGATGGAAGTCATTCAACCCGGAGGGGATTCTGATTTTAGAGGCGGTTATGATTGCATTGCTAAACTACATGAAGAACTATCTGTTCCCATCGTTGTCAAGGAAACAGGATGTGGATTCTCCAGAAGAACTGGAGTCAAGTTAGCCCAACTTGGAATCAAATGGATGGATACGAGCGGTGCTGGAGGAACATCTTGGGTTGCCGTTGAAACGCATAGATCTCCCCTCACCGAGAAGACTGTTGGAAAGCGATTTTGGGATTGGGGTGTTCCAACAGCCGCTACTCTATTGCAGAATCAAGGTTTAGGATTTGGGATCTGCGCGACAGGAGGCATGACAGATGGTCTTATGATTGCCAAAGCGATTGCACTAGGCGCAGCATGTGGCGGAATGGCTCGCCCAGTACTACAGGCCTACGCGCTTGGAAAAAAAGAGAATGCTCATCGCTTCTTAACAAATACACTGAGAGAAATTCGCATCGCAATGTTACTCACAGGCTCAAAAGATATCTCGTCTCTTCAAACACAAGAATATATTCTGGGCTCCACCTTAGAAAGATGGAAAGCAAATTCTTAGTGCTCTAAATTTTTTGTAAAATACAAGTATTTTGCTTCTACAGTCATAAAAACGATCACTCTTCAGTTCAGATGATCGTAAACGATCACCATTTTGATCAGTATTTTTTCTTTTGGATCATGCTTAGCTTCTAAAAATACAATCTGATAACCTTTTGTTTTTGCTATCTTTTATTCAATCTCTATTGACACACCAAATGTTTTGATAAAAATTACTGCTAACAGATCCTTCAAAAAAAAAAGTAAAAACAAACAATATCCTAATATTTATCTCAAAAATAGACGAAAATAGATGCACATATTAATATTTAGTTTAAATCTTTGACATGATTTTTGTAGGGGGGAATATATGTCAAGTTTAGCACTTGCGTCCATTGCTGGATCGCAGCTGGCGGCCAATGCCAGCAATGCCCAGAATAATGTTCAGAGATCAGTAAATCGGATCAGTTCAGGTACTCGCCTGGGTCATGCTGGAGCTGATGCTGCTGGTTACTCAATTTCAAGTCGTCTTCACAACGATCAGGTCGGCATTAAAAAGGCCATGGAAAATACCCATCAAGGTATTTCAATGCTTCAAACTGCCGAGGGGTCTCTCAGTGAGATTTCAAGTACTCTCATTCGGATGAGAGAACTAGCTGTACAGGCAAGCACTGAAACATACTCGGATTCAGACCGTTCTATGTCGAACTCCGAATACACTCAGCTTTTCAGTGAGATTGATAGAGTTGTACAAAGCTCTACTTTCAACGAAAAGGTTGATTTGCTTAGTAGCAATGATTCAGCTTTTGTTATACAAGTTGGTTATCTCTCGGATTCGGATCATCGTATTTCAATCGATATGACTCAGCTTCGCTCTGATACGACAACGCTTGGAATGAATGTAGCACCAGATATATCGACGCAATCAAATGCCATGTCTGCACTCAATACGATTGACTCAGCAATCGATGCAATCAACACTCGAAGAACTTTTGTTGGTTCGAATGTTAATCGTTTGGAGTCAACTTTATCAGATGCAGCTAATCTTCATGAGAATTTAATGGGCTCAGTATCAAGAATCGTAGATATCGATTATGCAACTGAATCTGCAGCTATGACACAAAATCAGATCTTACGTCAGGCCTCTGTTGCTGCTCTTGCACAGGCAAAAAATGTTAACGCCTCGCATTTCCAGTCTCTTTTCGCCAATTTATAAACGCTAAAAAGATCCAAATGAGATATTGGGAACGATAAATGCTTCGTTCCTCTCCTCTATCTGACTGGGGTTGATTCCAAGGTCGAAGACAATGGGACCGATTACGGTTGCGTATCTTATCCCTATACCGATATTCCACCGGAACAATGGATCTGCTCCCACAATTTCTGAATCGGTCTGATTAATATTAGAAATAAACTGAAGAGTACCAGCATCAACAAAACCAACTAAAGTTCCAGAATCAAAACCAATCGAAGTCATCGGCCAGTGTAACTCTAGATTGACTAATCCATACACATCTCCCCCCGTATGTATCCATCGTGATGACTGTCCTACCTTCCAGCCTTGGTCTATCACCTGGTTAATTTGACTAGGATAATCAAAATTAGACCACATAACCTCATTAGCCGGTCCGACCTGATTACGAAAAAAACCACGTAAATTATTCGGCCCGCCTAGGAAAAAACGCTCCTCTAAGGGTAATGGTGTTTCATCTGCAGTTCTCCCTAATCCCCATCCCATAGAGCATTTATAGCGAAACCCACCAATCGGTTGAATAAACGACAAATCTCCTATCAATCGAACAGTAGGTACTTCATTGATAAAACCATCTCCGATATGGATCTTCCCTGACCAAATTGAACCAGCTGTTGGGTTAAATGGATCATTTCGATAATCAAGAACTAACGATCCTTGCAAACCAGACCACCAACGCAGGTTACTACCCGAATTAAGAACATCTTCCCAATATTCTCCCTGAACAATCAAACCTTGATCCCAATCATCGAGCATCATCTTTTGAACACGATACTCAAAGAGAAGATTCACATTTCTTCCTGGATGAAGATTAAAACCACCTCCTCCTCCAGACTGTAGCATACGATAATTTGGCTCTTGAATAATTTCTCGTAAAATAGCTTCTACTTGAAAATCAGAAAAAGAAAATGGAGTCCTATCAGCTGAAAACTGAGATACGACTCTCCAAATCGGCTCTTCAACATCAAACCGCCACAAATCATCATTCCAGGAATAACCAAATTGACCAAAGACTGTAGCAGAATGTCCTTGACCAAATAAATTTCTTCTTGTAACAGAGGTCGTCGCAAGTCCCCCTACATCAGTAGCTAAGGATCCCCCTGTACCAAAGGTCCAAGACGCCCTCTCGTCAACTTGAATTAAAACATCCTGATAAGCATCATCTTCTCCAACAAGATGTACATTAATCGTCTCAAAAAGATTCAAATCATATAAATTTGCTCTCGTATCTTCTAGTGCCTGAGGCGTTATCGGCTTTCCTACTTCAATCGCAAGAACAGAATTAAGAACTTCTCGTTCCGTATATTGATTACCTCGAATACCAACATTTCGTAGATAAATGAGTTCGTTTTCTTCGACCTCAAAACGAATATTGGCTACTGAATCTTGCAGATTAACCAGAGTATCTACCTTGATATTGACAAATAGATATCCTTGAGATTGATATTCCTTCTCTAACTCTCCAATTATCGTTTCAATTTGCTTAGGACGATAAATACCCTTTTTATTCAATCGATCAATAAACGGTTTATGAATTTCTTCAATTCCACCAGCCACCTCAACTCTTCCGATCGTGGTTTGCTGTTTTTCAATGATTTTAATACCAATATCATGTCTTTTGCGTTGGCGTTCACTTGAGATCTCAATAACACCAACTGACACTTCGGCATCTAAGAATCCTTCTGCATAATAAGCCTTCTGAATAGTTTTAGCCCCAGCTGTTAGCTCATCTCTGTTGAGCTCATCTCGACTCAAGTGATCAGATCCAGAGAGTAGGGTTGATAATAATTCTTCATTCGTAAAGAATTGATTTTCCTCGAAGATTATTTCTCCAACGCGATATGGCTTACCTTTATCAACATCGATTTGAACCAAAAAATGGTCTCTTTTTTCTGTAACTCGTACAGATACATTTGCCTCTAAGAATCCTTTATCATGATACCATTGACGAATTCTTTCTGTAAATTCGACCTCATGCTGAATGGTTATTCGTTCTCCTTGATAGATTCCTAATATTAGAAGGAGCTCATCTCCTCGTGGTAAATCACGATTTTGAATATCGAAAATTGTTCGATCACCAGGTGCGAATAGAATACTTATACTTTCTTTTCCATCTGGATCCGTTTGTAGCATTAGCTGAACTCTACCTTGCCACCACCCTTGTGCAAATAAAAGCTGGTCGAGTTCTTCTTTGGTTTTTTTGAGCGCTTCTAGACGGACTCGTTTTCCCTTTTGGATGCCAAGTCTCCAGAGCTTTCGTTGCACTTTTCGCTTCAGTTCTTCTGGTACTTTACTCAATCGAATCTCTGAAAATTCACGTGGCTGTCCTAGATCAATATCAATATTTAAATATACCTTGTTATCAATATTTTTCTGTTCGAAATGAACCTTTGCCTCATTCCAACCTTCTGCTCGAAGTCTAGCGTAAATTCGCTTTTCTACTCGCGGCAGCTCGAATTCAGCAAAAAACACCTCTCCTTTTGATAATTTACTCTCGGACAAAACGTCTTCTTTTAATTGAAAATTTAATCCCGAGATTTGAATATCTGTAAGCCGTGGTGCTTCTTGTATCCGAAAATCGACTTGAATCAGTTTTTGATCTAGATCAATTGATCGGATATCAACCTCCACCGATTCAAATGATCCTAAGGTATAAAGCGTTTTTACATCTTGACGAAGTGAGCCTACAAATAATGATTCACCCACTTGCGTTTGTAATAGCTGATGTAGATCACCACTCGGAACATATCCTTCTGTTGTCGCAATCGAAATTCCAGCAATTTCTTTTCCAATATACCAAGGAAGCTCAGCGAGAGCGATATTTGTTATGAGCGATATTAATCCAATTCCCACTGTAGCTCAAACTCCGCTCCAAATGCACCATTTGTACTCAAATAGCGTCCTTGTTGTTGTGATGACCAATATAACCGCGTATAAAGTCTTTTGGCAATTTGTTGCTCCCAGCTAACAAATATATCAGAAGTTTCAGTCACAGATTGCTCTAATCGAATAGTACTTTCGCCGATGTCCTTCTCTGCTAAAAGTCGAAGGGCTGAAGAAACATATGCCGAATTTCTATCTGTTGCTCCGGAGATTAAATCAATGCGATCTAATCGTAAGAATTCGGACTGAAATATACCTTCCCCCACCTCATTAAAGCGCTGTACAACTCCAAATTTAGACACCAAGAGATCGGAACCTTCAATCGCTAAAGCAGATCCAAGTCCCCCCTGAATCTCTAACTCTTCCCTCGTCATACCAAACAAAAGCAGTGCATTAATATCCGCCTGCGGTAACGCAGGATTAGAGGATGTATGCGTTTGCCAATTACTATAATAATCGGTCACATAGTATTCAATCTCGTAATCTTGCGCACCCGTATTTACAACTGTCTGCATCGCGATATCAAGAATCGGGTCAAAAGAAAATGGATCTTCATAACGCAATGCTCCTCTTAGAATTTCAAAATCCCTCTCTTTAAATAACGCTCTTCCATTTTCAGAGAGCTGAACTGTTCCAAGCATTCCTGGTTTTGCTAAATCACCTACGAATTTCAAATCAGCAGAGGCGTACATATCTGCAAGATTATTGCGAATTCGAATTGAATCTTCTGCTTTTAGATTAATATCATATTGAAAATATCCTTTTGTTTCTTCTGAAGATCCAGACAAAGCGGAAGGCGCAAAAGTAATTATAGTATCTTCCCAGTCTATTCTATCTGTAAAATTCATTTCCTTAACCTGAACATCACCAGAGATCATTGGATACGCAAAAGGGCCCGTAACTTTCAGCTGACCGTCTCCTAAAACTGCAGGAAGCCAGTCGATCAATTGCACTCTAGAGTCAGTAAATTTCATCTCCAAATCAAATAACTCTGGAGTTAAATCTTGCGCCTCAATCGAGCCAGACAAATCAATCTCACCACCTCCGATACGTGCCTGAAGTGCCTCGATTTGATAGGATTCATCGAATATTTGAATCGAAGAGGAGATGTCCTCAATACTATGCGGAAACCATGCTCCCTCTAAGAAGCCTTGTTCTATGTCCAGATTAGCGATCAGTCCTCGCTGTCCCAAGCTAGCTGTAAAATCAATCAAACCATTTGCTCTATTGGTATAAGGCATGACCATCTCTAGGACTCGCATATCGACTTTTCCACTTGCCTGAAAATCATTTTTTTTCTGTGATCGCTTTCCATGAAAGACAAAATCGGTTTTTCCAGAACCAACAATATGAACCGGAGAGAAATCAACTTCATCTTTTGCCCACGTCATGCTCCAAATTTCTGGAGAAGAAAGTGAACGCTCTTTCCATTTCACTTGTAAATCGGTAACAGAAGCATATCCTGAAATTTCTTGCTTCTTTTGCTGTACATACCCTTTTGCAGAAAGCTCACCTGTAAGCCAGTCTCCATTAAAGGACTGTTGAGTCACAACGTGAACAGGAAAATCTTTTGATTGAAAGTAGAACAAGTAATCTTCATCCAAAGAATAACCAGAACGTCCGTAAATCTGAAGGGAATCCTCCATCGTTAGCTGATATTCCATATGATCATCTTGCTCGAAAAATAAAACTGTCCCCTCACCTATTGGTTGTAATCCATACCAAATATCTCGAATCTGAATGCGACCTGATGGAATAAATGACTCTCCTTGAATTTTAGCCAATAGATCAATTTTCCCTCGAATAGGTGAATTCTTTTCAGCCAATAAAGAAGAATACTCAATTGGAATTGCTCCAGCTAATATTTCAAAATTATTATTTCCATCTTTCCTCGTTCCTCGCATAAGGACAGATCCAATACCATCATTACGCTGTAAAGAAATCTCTTCAATCGTCATTTGTTCTTTATTCATACGAAGATGAAATTCACCAAAATCAAATGGCTCTCCCCATAATGTGGCATCTTTGAGAGTAAAATCAGCTTCGATATTGAGATTTGAAGTTGGACCGTTCAGCGTCAATTGACCTCTCGTAGTCGCATCAACATCTAATGGTGTAAAAAAAATACTCATAAAATCGTTTGCAGAGCCACCATCGGTTTCAAATTTTCCCTGTAAAACAATCTCTGGTCGAAAAGAAATATGCATCTCACCAAACATTGGTGACTCTTTTTTTCTTGCTTTTGGAATAAGAAGCTCTATCTCTTTGAGACTCTTTCCTCTTGCCTTAAACTCAAGTTCATCGGCATACGGGATGCCTACCAAGGAAAACCCTCTTACTCGACCATAACTTTCGACGGATAGTTTCTTTGCTGGTCCATATAATCGACCATATAAAGATCCCACGCCACGAAACTCTGAACCACCCAATGGAGCCATTTCAGAATAATCAAATACAGGAAAATTGTACTGAATATCAGCTATATTTGGATATTTAAAGGTAAATTCAGCTCGAAGTGTTCCTTTCGTTTTTCTCAATTCAAAATTAGAAAGATCATAGATCATCTTCTCTCTATCAATATAAAAATTTCCGTCTAATTTTACTTGAGGTATGGTTAAAAGAGCTTTTCTGGCTTTAATATTACCACCGGCTGAATTAAAATCTTCTCCTCGCAGATGAAATTTCCCCTCCAAGGAAAATGGAGAGTAAGAGCCGGTAAGCTGTAATGAAGAGAGAAAATCCATTTGAACCCAAGGAGCATCGGACATATCTAGATCTTTAAAAAGATCATAACAATTGGTGCCTTGGGTATTTAAATTAAGAGTCAATTCCTTTGTTTCTGGAACGGCTAAACCGTTCATCAAAAAGACTCCCCCAGCCCAAGGCCATTCGACATGATGAATATACACCTTTTCATTATGCCAAGAGACATCTGAGGTGAATTTGGATATTTCATGATGGATTATCCTATCACGTCCCTGTCTCTCAATTGTTATGTCCTGTATTTCTGAATGAACATCAAATGCAAGATCAGAAAGGGTTCCGGTAGGAGAAATTTGGAGCTCCAAAGATCCATCAGCTGAAATCTTATCATGTTCAATCCAATGAGATAATCGCGAAAAGATCTTTATTGTTCCAGAAAGAGAATCATCTTCGATTTTCACATCGCCAATAATATCTAGAAGAGATGTTTCCAAAAATATATTTTCAAAATCAATTAAATTTGGCTCAACTTGAATATTTTCCCACCGAAAAGGTAAAATACTTATCTTTCGGTCTGACGCTTCTAATCTTGTTTTGTCTTCCGTCCAAAAATCGACCATACCTTTGTGATAAACCAAAGACAAGCCGGAACCTTGATACGTAAAATCCTTAGCTTCAAGTCGAATATTTGCATTCTTGATCTGAAGATTGTCAAAAGGAAAATTCGTAGGGAGTGTAATATCTTTTTTCTGTTCATTTTCTGCAAGTAGCACATGAATATTTGGATCGCTTAACACAATAGAGCGGATCAATGGTTTGTTCATTGGAAGTTGGAGTCGAATGAAACTCTTTGGAATAACCGTAATTGCCCCTGAAGTATCTTTAATTGAAACCCCCTCAAGCTCTACCCCAAGACGAAGAGGTCTAAGTTTCAGTTGAACGATATCAACTTGTTGTTGTAGCTGTTCATTTAATTCATCTTCGACGATATCTCTTAAAATAACAGATACGATATCAAACTGAGAAGCAATCAGAAGCAAGAGAAATGTAAGTCCAAATCCACTAGCCCAGCTCCGAAATCTTTTGCGTGAGAAAATTGCGCTCATGAATAAGTAAAGACCAGACTCGAAATGATTATTTCAATAATTCTAAGCCTTTTCTCCACAAACGCACATCTGCTGTCCGAAAATTTGTATCTAGATCTTCTATCTCATCTAAAACTCGAGTTGCAGAACGGACTTTACCTCCTCGGGTATAAGCTTGTCCAAGTTCCCACAATGCGAACAAGAATAACGGGTTTCCTTCATTTATATCTTCTAGTTTTTCCTGTAACTGTCGTATAGCAGAACGATGATGTCCAAGGGCGATTTGGGCTTGCGCCAATAAAATTCCTGCCTCCAAACTATCTTCTTCTTCCAGCATTTCCTCTACTTCATCAAATAGACCAACTAATATTTTCATTTTGGCATCGGAGAGGCCCTCTGAGATCTTTGGCTCTGCTTCACTTCCAAATAAAGCGTCCTCTCTATCATCCTGAAAGATTGGCTCTGCTTGTGAAGTATTGTTCTCAAGAAAATCAAATGAAAAATCAGTATCGAAATCTGTTTTCTTTTCTGCAAAGATATCTTCTTCTGGGGAGGTAAATATATCCTCTTTTTCTTCTACAGAAGAAGAGTCATCTAATAAGAGATAGAGTTCGCCAATACGAAGGCCAGCCTGCTCAAAATTTGGATCCAAAGCTAGAATCTCTTCACACAAACTAATCGCTTCCGCAACATCACCACTTGAAGCCAAGTGCTCAACTCTTTGAAACATCTCTTCTACTTGAGAGGAATCGACCTTAGTTTCTTCCCAATCATCATCAAGCAATTCATCTTCCAATAGATCATCATCGATCAGCTCTTCTGAATCTTCTTCAATTACTCCAAGCCCAAATAATCGTTGACGAAGGTGATCTTGGATCATCTCGTTGGAGGTCTTATACTGAGAAATAAAATCAATCGCGGCAGACTGATCTAGCAAAATAAGAATCTCTGCTGTCATCGCAAAGATAGGTGGGCGTTTCTCCATTCCTTCCGCTTCTAAAATTGCTTCGTGTGCTTTTTCTAAAAAACCATACTCCATAAGTAGGTTTGATTTTGTAACAAATCGAAGTTCAGCTGTAGACTTAGGCTCTGCCCAATCTCTATCAAATAATTTAATATTATGAGCATCATAGGCATAGCGAGCTTCTTCAATCTGTTCCTTAAGCTCCTCTGCATCAGCGCCACACTCCAATGATCTCTCGTAAGCCAAGAAGCATCTGTTGGGATCCTCAAAACGAAGAGCTGCTTGAAGCCACAATTGTTTTGCATTTGCTTCTTGTCCAACTTCCTGCAGACCAGCTGCCAGTAACGCTAAAATTCTAGGCTCTGTTGGATAATCTTTATATACCGCTTGAATGTACTCTAGAGCTTTTCGAGGTTCTTTTGCTCGCAATCGTGCTTGTGCTGCTTCTACCCTCGTTTCCCAGTTATCTCGTAACAGGAATGCCTTTTCTAAAGCTCTTGCTGCCTCTTTATCTTTCTCTAAACGTCGATTTAACTCTGCAAAACGCAGCCATTCATCTGAAGCTTTATCCGTCCAATTTGCCGTTTCCAAAAGCTCTGCAAGCTTTCTACGCTCCCCAATATTTTCTGGCTCTAAATCAATCACCTGTCGCTGTACTTCTTGAGCGATATCAGGCTTTGATCTTTGCGTCATGGATACCGCATTTTTGAGGTGAATAAGCGCATCTGTTGGAAAGCCAGACTTCAATAAACATTTGGCGATCTCAAGGTGCATCTCATGATCCTTTTCCCTCATCTTAATCAGCTCACGATATAGAGGAATCGCTCCTTTGAATTGCCCTTCTTTTACATAAGCTTCCACCACTGTCATATAATAGCGCTCGGCATCTTTTTGCTGTCCTGTTTTGAGGTATAAATCTCCAATCGTCTTTCGAATTCGGTGGTTCTTTGGACTATGCTTCAGAATTTTTTTATATTCTATAATTGCAAGATCAAATCTTTCTTTTTGAACAAATTGACTCGCTTTTACCTCAATCTGATAAGTATCAATTGCCATGAGTTCCTCTTAATTTTTATATTCAATATAATATAACTGAGCCTTGAAGGCTTTGGTTTTTTGAAATTGTCTATTTTGTCTTTTTCTATTTACGATCCAGTTCTAAAAATAGATTATCTGTAAAGATAAAATCGAAGAAAGAGGACTACAATATCAATCCTTTAGAAGACAATAAATAATTGCATCTAAACCCAGTACGTATCCTTTTACACCAAATCCTGTAATTTGACCAATCGCTATATCTGAGAAATAAGATTGCCGCCTGAATTCTTCTCTAGCTTGTACATTAGATAGATGAATCTCAACAAAGGGGATCTGCGTCGCCAAAAAAGCATCTCTTAGTGCAACTGAAGTATGAGTGTAACCTCCTGGATTACACAGTACTCCATCTACTCCTTCTTGATATGCCTGATGAATCCTCTCGATTAGCTGTCCTTCATGATTCGACTGGAAATGCTCTACATGAATAGAGTATTCTTCTGCCTTTATTTCCAATGTCTTTTCGATCATTTGCAAGGATGAAGAACCATAAATCTCTGTTTCTCGAATACCCAAGAGATTTAAGTTCGGCCCATTTAGGACCAAGATTTTCATATATAAACTCTATATAGTGATTATCAATTGGCGTCGGTTGTAATCATAAAAGCCTGAGAATCCCAGCCGATATTGACATTAACGGAAACATCTTGAATGGTCGGCTCTCCCCCTTGATTTGACAGCACTGGCATTGAATCGATCAAAAGATAGGCCCGAACCAATCCCGAGCGATCTGTTTCTGAAACCATATATGTCGGCGCATAAAAATAATTATTTCCGGCTGTGTCTTCTTCATAATTATCTGCATAGGTTCCATCAAACTGATAAAATTGAGATGTTCGAGTATCCCACCACCAAGCACACCACTCCTCATTCATTTCATAATTACCACCCTCATCAGAGCAGGCAGCTTCTACATCTGCCTCGGAGGTAATCCCGGGAGGCAAGCTTGGGTAATCCAGAACCCCAACCGCTTCTTGAGGAATTAGATATACACCGCCATAATTCGAGGTGATCTCAACTTCAGTAAAAGGCAATGGTTCAGAGGTTCCGGTGCTTTGATTTGTTCTAAAAACACCAACATCAAATGGGATTATCAGTCCGCGAAAATCAACATCATTATTAGTAATTGACCAAGAGATCAAGACATCCTCAGGAACAGAAACTTGAGAACCAAATGGTGCCTTTTCATGATCCGCTAGACAAGCAAATGAGAAAGAAATGCTTGCTAACAATCCCATCTTTACTAAATTTGTCTTCATTTTTATTCTCCTAGAAATAAGTGCTCAACAATCTCAGGAATCTCTTGAATTGAGAAATCTAAATTATAGACCACTCCTATCTTTTTTATTATTGACAGAGTTATCATATCATATTTACGCTTTTTATCGAAGGAAATTGCCTGAATACATTCCTCCTTACTAATATTGCCGATTTCTATTGACATGTCAAGTTCTTTAAGTATCGCCATAATTCGGATTACAAGAGCATCAGATAGGTAGCCCCTACTGACCATCCATCGCAACTCCGTTATCAAACCAATCGCTACGGCGTGACCGTGCGTAATCCCCCTATATTTGAGTACCTTTTCAATAGCATGACCAATTGTATGACCTAAATTCAGCACCTTTCTAAGGCCTTTCTCTTGCTCATCTAACATCACAATTTTGCCTTTCACAGCACAAGAACGTTTCACTAATTCAATTAAGATCGAGGATTCTTTTTGAAGAATTTGTGGTGCATTTTCCTCTAATAGTTCTAGAATTTTTTCGTCCCCCAATAGCCCATGCTTCACAATTTCACCTAGTCCGCACTGAATCTCTCTTGTGGGTAATGTTTGTAAACAAGCGAAAGGCATAAAAACCATCTTCGGTGGATAAAAACTACCCAAGCGATTTTTTCCCTCTTTTGTATTAATTGCCGTTTTACCACCAATAGAAGCATCAACCATAGCCAATAAGGTCGTCGGAATTGCAATGTAATCAATCCCTCTCAATATCGTCGAAGCAACAAACCCTGCAATGTCTCCAACAACGCCACCTCCAAAACCAATAATTAAAGAGCGTCTGGTCACCCCCAATTCATCAATTTGCTCGACGATATCTTGAAATGTTTTCCAATTTTTATACTCTTCTCCATCCTCAATTACAACCCAATGAAAATCGACTCCTTCCAATAGCTGTTCTAATTCTGTGGCGTATAGATGATAAACTGTTGTATTTGTAATTACGAATATCAATCTATCCTGTAAATCAGCTGAAATTTCATTGTAGCAGTCTGATAAATTTCTTTTAAAAAACAGATGATAATCAAAATATCTAGAATGAATTAACATCGACTATTTCCTTATCTGGCGCACAATTTCTTGAACAATCTCTTCCGGAGATTTTCCATCAGTATCAAGCTGAATTCCAATTTTCTCATAACCTATTTTTCTATTTTGGAATAAATCTTTAGCCTCTTTTACCAGAGGACGATTAGAAGCCACAATTCTTTCTTCTACGATATCCCAAGCCGCTTGTAAGGTATAAATCTGAAAATATTCCTGTACATATTGCACATTTTTTCCAAAATGAAGAGTACCTCCGCCTAAGGCTAAAACAATATCTTCTCGCTTCAGCATCAATGTCAACACTTCTTCTTCTTTTTCGCGAAAATATTCTTCTGAAATTTGAAAGAGAGCAGGTATGGAAGAACCAGCATGTTTTTCAATCTCTCGGTCTAGATCAACAAATTGTAAACCGATCTCCTCTGCTAACAACTTCCCAATTGTACTCTTTCCTACAGCCATAAAGCCGGCAAGAGCAATCTTCATAAGAAACTACTTTTTAATCTTTAAGAACAGTTCTCGTAACGATATGCGGAGTGATAAACACCATCATCTCATTTCGACTCATCTGATCAGCTGAGTTTCTAAATAACGCACCCACAAATGGAATCCGATGGAAACCAGGAACGCGATCCTCTGAATAAGATGTCTCCGTCGAGAATACTCCACCAATCACCGTCGTATCTCCGTTTCCAACAAGAACATTAGTCTGTGCTTCTTTGATCTGAATTGCTGGCTGTCCTTGTACGAGCTGAGAGAAGTCTGGACGATTATTCGTAACCATAATATCAAGGAAAATTTGGTCATCAGAGGTAATGTGAGGTGTTACATTCATCTC
>JACLAC010015445.1_pt1 | contig 30712 bp, 32 predicted proteins | sample 8027881 | NCBI WGS metagenome assembly JACLAC01 (sample SAMN15725517, study PRJNA655200) | protist metagenome | isolation source: fluorescence activated cell sorting (FACS) single amplified genomes of... | place: Spain: Blaines Bay Microbial Observatory, Mediterranean Sea | collected 2016-01-19 | reverse complement strand
GTTTTGCTGAAGGACGGCGTCTCAGGCGTCGCGCAGGCGTGGGACAGGCAGAAGGCGATCCAGGTGCACAGACAGATCGTGATTGACTGCATGGCGTGCTTGACGCGGATCAATTTGGAAGCGTTGCAGAACTTGTGCGAGCGCGAGCAGAACTCTGAGGTGTGTATCACGCTGGCGCTGGGCAGCTTGTAGTAAGATTGCGACAACTTCAGCTATGAGAAGCAGTGGCGGCTTCGGCGTGCCGAAGTGGAGTGTGCGCCTTAGCTTCTAGTAAGACGTGATAGTGAACTCATCATGAAAATGATCCAGCAGAAGAACGCGGCCCTCGCGGCAGGGGGAAGCTAGTGATTGATAGTAACGGTAACGCGCCGTGAGAAGAGCTGCGGTCGAACTGTCTCAGTGTGATCAGCAATCTGATGCAGGCGAAGTGGCAAGACACCGACTGACGCTAGTAGCGCGCAGTTCGTGCAGGTGGTGGTCGCGCAGATCCAGAACACGAGCTCGAGCAAGATCTTTTAGTGACTGCTGATGGTGACTGTGCGCGCTGACGAACGGCAACAACGCCGCGATCCAGGAGGTGAAGCCGCAGTTCCTCTTGCAAGCACTTGAGTCGTGCGTGGAGCAGAAGAGCGCGATCCGGCCGTTCATGGTGATGATTCGCCGGGTATGAGGGTTGTGAGGCATTGCGGAGCTGCTGAACCGGTACGTGTGAGGGTAGAGCTAGTAACATGGAGTTCGCCATCCACCTCTGCTGGATCATCTAGTGAAGATCCCGAAGATGAGAAACTCAGCTGGGTCACCGGGAGCAACGACAGGTAGGTGCTGTAGTAAGATCTTCGAAGCGCTTGTGAACGTTCTGCAGGCGTTTGGAGACAGGGAGATAGTGGTGCAAAACGCGGTGAAAGCGATTGGTAGACTTGGGGAATTGCACTTCGACCCGCAGGTATAGTAAGATCATGGCTGATGGCTTACGTAGTGACAAAGGAGTTGGCATCAACGTGCGGATCGACACGCTGGAGGCTTTCTGCAACTTACTGCTGAAACAGGGTGAGAACGTGCTCCACAGCTACGGTGGGGCGGGTCCAGGCGGCGTGAATACCTAGTAGTGACAGCGCTGGCAGCAGTGCGACGCAGGTGCAGCCGCGGAGTGCGGAAGCGGTCCAGACGCACGCCATCCTGGAAGAAGTGTGAAGTTTCGTCAACCAACAGATCATGTCCGGTGCGTACAACAACTACAAGGAGCTGGGCCTGTGACTTCGGCTGAAGGTGATACTCTGACCACTGAGCATCAATTGAAATGCGGTGAAGACGAGCAACGGGTGACAGAGACTGACAGAGGAAGCGTACTTCAGCTGCATCCAGGAGATTTTGACAAATCAGTTCGCGCCCATCATATCAGCTCTGTTAAACTAGTAGCCTGAACAACGTGGTGGACGCAACGGGAAGTAATAAGTGAGACAAGGCGAACATCGCGGACCTGTGAAACCAAAACAGTGCGACGCTTTCCTCCTCGCAGTCGCGCAAACTACTGAGTCAAGTGAGATTTCCGGCGCTGTGCTTCGGTCTGGCGGACCTGTTCAACGACGAGCTGTTTCCTCTGGAGGATGTTCCTGCGAAGGCGCATGACATGATTGCCGAAACGATCTGCCGGTGCCTGCAGCTGTTCGTGCCGTCAAACGAACTGGGACCACTGCACTTGGTCGCGTAGATTGAGGTGCTGGGGTACAGCCTGCCGAATACGAGCTTTGATGGGAGCGAGGTGAATAACAATAATCTCAATGGCGTGCAGGGTGCGCAGTCTTTTGACATGGCCAACAAGAACAACAACTCGCCCGGTGGCGGACCGTGCGCTGGCAGCGGACTAGCGTGTGGTAATTAGTGACTTCGATCAGATGTTGTCCATCTTCGTGGAAGCAATCAAAAAAGTGCGGATAGAAAGGAACGAGAGCGTGGTCCAGATCTGCGGGTGACTGAACGACGTGATTAAGAAAAAGCCGTGCAGTTTGGTGCGGTTGCAGACGCTAGGGCTGGAAAAAGTGGTGATGGAGTGGATCCGCGCGCTGCCTGACAACAAGTAAGTGCAAGCGGAGGCCCTGCTCACGCTCGGGCTGATCACCAAGAGCTAGTAACACTATCTTTCAGGTGATGATGGCGATGACCTTCTCCTTCTACACCGCCCTCGGCGGCGTGAAGGCGCTGTGCGATTTAGGGCGGTTAGGCTACGCGTTTACGGAAAAGGAGGTGCAGGAAGGCATGGAATTGTGACGTGACTCGCTGCACACCTTCCAGCACCGCTAGTAAGGACGACGACAGCCTGGAGACGCAGTGCGAGTTGTTGCTAGGCTTGCTATAATAACCGCGTGCAGCGTGCGAACTTCAAGTTTCCGTAGTAACTCGGCCCACAACGTGCCCGGAAACGTGAGCAGCATCGGAGGCGGAGTCGGTGGTGTTGGACAGCAGGGCTCGATGAGCGTGCAGGGGTCGCCTATGGGGAATATGAACAATAACAATAACAATATGGGCATCAGTGGAGAGGGGGTGGCGAAACGCAGCAGCTACAGTTTTGGCGGTGGGTCGCTGACGATTCAGACGGATTTGGCGAGCCCTAACCAGCAGGGACAGGTGAGATAAGCTTGTCGATGCTCTACTTTTCATTGTGCTATATTGGAGCCGATGGTCCCGGTAGCACTTCTCTTGTTAGTTGATTTCAACATTATTTCAAAGGTATCCTTTTATTCAGCTTTTTCGATTCAAAATCGTATTTGGCTCCAATTTCTAAAAAACTTTTTTTTATGCCTGTTGCTTGTCTCCTCATATAATCACACTCATTGACATAACAGATAAAAATCGCCATATAATTAGCATTATCCCGGATTTGTATCTTGAGACCCACACCCATGCTACATAAAACCAACGCACCGACCTCGTGGCGCGTTGGACGACATGCATGGAAAAGCAGAACTGGATGACCGTGTTACGGGCTGTGCTCATTATAGCGTTGCTCGCGTCAAAGCGTCTCCGACAATTGAAGATCCTTCCACTTCTTTCTCTCGAGTTTATCACGACTTTATCTTTAAGCATCGATACACTTACAATTTTCTTCAGTCTACAGAAATTCTTATTCGTCCTCATTCGATTCGCCTCCAGAACTCCAACAACGGCATGATGTCCAAGCAGAACGGCAACAACGTGATGGGAAATTTTGGCGGCGGCGGTGGCCTTGCATTTGGCAACATGGGCGGGATGGGCGGCATGGGCGGCCTCAACTCCGGCTTTTCCGCGTTCGACGGCTTCTCCGGTGCAGGTGCGTTCTAATAGCAGTTCTAATAGTAGTGGCGGGCTGGGTATGGGTGCTGGTATGAGCATCAACGGACTGGGAGGCGGTGGGTTTCAAGCTGGAAACCCGATGAGTCCGGATCGCCCAAGCGCGAACAATAACTCTTTTGAGAACAATTCTGAGGGCGCGAACAGCCCGTTCGCTGGCAACTTTAGCAACAGCCCGCCGGGCAGCCCTGGTTTGAGCTTGAGCGCGATGAACATGCGGTTCGGCGGGTTCTAAGGGCTGAGCGACATATATTAAGCTTGAGCTAAACAAGCTAAAGCTTACGAGTTTGAAACGACGTTCTAACTTTTGAAAGTAAGACGAAGTTTTGCGATAGACCGAGAAGAGGTCACGAGTGTAACAATTTCATAATTAATAGTGTGCGTTCTGTGCAGTTCTGCATCTGCTGGGGTTCTAAACTACTTGAAACTTTGAAATTTCGAATGCACTAAAAACAAGTGCAGCTTGTAGTTGAAATTTTAGGCGCGCTTGCGTGCTTGAATGTTTTTTTCCGAAATACAAATAGACACAGTCAGCAAAGTTGTCTATCTCTACTGAATAAACTATTGATAATCGAACTGGCAGTGTCGTACGCGACATGCCTTAACATACGCATACCGCATTGTACTTTTTCAAAAAAAAAAAAAAAAATCATACTAGCCATTGCCATATGTTGATTCTGAAAACCGACTTGCGAACGCAAATAAATTGATGTTGATACTGATACGGGATCTGAATAAATGATGATTGTTGTCTGTCAGATGTTGTCAAAACTGTGATTGAGTCCTCCCATCTCCACTTTCAGACATCTACATCAAAGGGAAGATTCTACTACGTCAGGATCCGAAAAAGTTTATCCAAATGGGATTGTCTATCAGTCAATGGCAACGCATCGCTCGATCCTTCTGCCTTCACATATCATATAGCCATAATCAATGAATCTCTATCTCACCGTCACCTCCTTACTCAACACATCATCTTTAGTCAGAGGTGTCTGACGCACATAGAAGTGTGAACGTGAAGTATTGAAGAGTTACAGCCTGCTTTACGAATTTCCCTGCGCGAGCCGAGTAGAAGTAGTGTTGTACACCAGTAGGTAGAAGAAGAAGTAGACGAATTACAATTAGGTATAGACGAAAAAATTGAAATTCCACCAGCACCATGACGGCGTCTACCGCGATGCCGCCGGCGTCGCGCCCCTCGCCGTCCGCCAACCTGAAGCGCCTCGACGGCGACTCGAAGCCCTCCAACATCGAGCTGGTCGATGAAGTCTACCGCAAGCCGAGTGACCTGCAGATCAAGCACGCCGAGCGAGAAAAGAAGAAGAAGAAGAGTGCTGGCGGCGGTCTGGGTCTCTTTGGCTGCTTCAGCTCCAAGCCGCGTGCCGCGAGCGCTGGTGCTGGTCCGAAGAACTCCAAGCTGGCGGTGAAAAAGCAGCACCATGCGGCGAAAGAGCAGGCTGCTGCTGCCAACACTGAAGGTGAAGATGCAAATGCTTCTACTCGCTCCGTCTCGAAGGAAGCGAACCGCGCGAACGCCATCAAGGTCGTGCAGGGGCTGAAAATGAAGGAAGTCGAGCGCGAGCGCGAGGCGGAAGACAAGCGCGAGATGGTCGAAGAAGCCAAGTACGTCGTGCACGAGCTGGGTCCGGCAGCCGTGAGCGGCGCGCTGTCTCATGGTCAGGGGTACACGCCGCGAGGTGGCGGTGGTAATACGCCGCGTGGCGGTCCTGCGCACGGTGGGTACACGCCGCGTTCGCGCATGGCTGGCGGCTACACGCCGCGTTCTGGTCGCAACACGCCGCGCAACTCTACGAGTTACCACGGTCAGGTGAAGGGCTACACGCCGCTCAACTACCGCATCACGCGCGGTGAGTCCAAGGAAAACAGCAAGTCCTTCGCTTCCGGTGGTGTGTCTCCGTGCAGATCTGGCGTCGTTGCGACGCAGAGCGAACTGATGCCGGTGGTCAACACCAACTCCAAGGGCAAGGGAAAACCGTTACCGCCCATGCCGCCCACGTCCGGTCTCAAGGCCAAGCAACACGCCGGTGAGAAGCTGGTAAGTCAGAAGGGTAACATCAACAGTAGTGTGCGTCAGATCAACGTTGAGGCGGAAGAGTTCGAAGACGACGGCCCGGCTTCTGTCGAAGTGGTGGAACCTGTCGATTCTGTTGATGGAGCGGTGCCCGACGTGACCGTGCACAAGTGCCTGCCGACCGCCGAAGAGCGTGAGGCCGCACGCAGCTACGCCGAGCGCGAGGAAGAAGCCTACGTGAACGCCATGATCGCCACCGAACAGGCCGACGTGGGCGCTGGTGTTGTGCCCGTGGTTGTTGTCAACGACGACGCGCTGCTGCAGGAGGTCGCTGCGCAGGAAGCGGAAAGCGCAGTCAAGCCGCGTGAGCGCCCGTGCGTGGCCGTTTCGCCCAGCGACGGAGACTCGGATGCGGTGGAGGACGAGGACGTGAGTCGCATGATCCAGATGGAGGCAGAGGACAAGGCGGATGACGCCGAAGCTGTCGCTGCAGATAATGCCGAAAAGGCTGGTCTACTCCCGCTCGCGCCGGTGGAAGCGATCTTCGATGTGGAAACTGTCAGTCACGCCGAGCTCATCGCCGCCGAGGACGACGTCGACGAAAACTCGCGGTCCCAGGACATCAACGCCAAGTACAACGCCTATAGTACGGACCTGTTCGACAGCAGCTTCTTCGACCACGAGCTGCAGAAGAACCGCGAAAACATGGAGAAAAGCATGTTCAACTTCATCATGAACGACGTGCAGGTGCCAAAATTTGACTACATCTTCGACAACATCGTGGGGGACAGCGACGAGAAAGAGGTGCCCAAGGAGAAGGAAGAGGAAGACAGTGTTGCAGTGGAGCAGGCCTCGATGGCGAACAACGGCGGCGACCAGACGGGGAAGGATTCGGGTAAGGACGAAGTTGAAGCCGCCGCCGCTATTACCGTCGAAGAAGAAGACACTGTCACGAAGGAGGTTGTCGCTGTCGATGTTGAGCAGGTTCAGATCGAGACCGCTGAGGTTGTTGAAACCACTGAGCCCGTCCTGAAGGAGGAAGAAGTCGACGTCAACTTCCTGCGCAATCTAGGCGCGCAGTACCAGGCGTCGCAGCTGTTGCAGTCGCCGCGCACGCTGGCCATGCCCACGCTGCACCACAACAAGTTCGAGTTCAAAGCCTCTCAGGCCCCGGGTAACGCCGAGGTTGTGCGGAGGGCGAGTATCACGAGCAACGGTGCTGCTGGTGGTCTCACTATGCCGGCCCACAACGCGCTTATGGCTGCGTCCGCCGTGAACCTGAGCAATCCTACCGTTGGTGGATCCTCTTCGTCCACTGCGCCTGCCGACTCTGCGCCTGCGCAGGCGCCGCAGCTCGCCCACTCCGGTTCTGAGAAGGCTTTCTTCAACTTCCAGCCGCAGCTCATGATGCCGGGCAGCAACCAGGCCATCGGCCAGCCCTCTGCTTCTCCGATCGTTGGTCAGTTCACGCCAGTGGGCCAATTCCGCACGCAGGTACCTGACCTCAAGAACGTGCTGCGGCCGCTGAATACTCCGCAGCTGAGTCTGGGCCACGGGGGTGTTAGCATGCTCGGGGGAGGACTGCCGCCGCTGCCGCCGGGTGCGGGTGCTGCACCCGGTGCCGGTGCTGGGGGGCGGTTTGGGATGCCGTGAGTTGGCTTGTTATAGTGATTTTCTTTGAGGCTCATTTTGGGCTCTTGGCCAGCCGGCTTTTGGGCCAGTCCATTGTGATGATAATCTGGTGAAGCGGGTTATTGCCCAACCTAGCTCCTTAGTCAAGGACGACGTGAGCCAGATCTAATCTCACCATATGATGGCCAGTACCACCTCTGGGGCTGCCGGGTGTCAGGGAACAAGCGTAGTGGCATATATACAGACAGACAGACAGACAGACAGGCCGGCTTTAGCGGACATCAGGTAATTAAAATCATCTACCCCGTACTGCTGCGCCGCAAGGAACTCGTTGTCCACTCACTTCACAAAAACTTTTTTTCAAACCTTCAACACTATCAGTAAGAGTCGATATGTGCTGTAATTAATATTTATCAAGTATTCATCTCGACGAACGATCTCGTGTTTCTTGACCGTAAATTGGTAAGATTAGATGATTGAGATTGTACCTCACTTCATAATTGTCCATCAATTCTCAACCTCAGCGCAACCTTTCAAGACACGCCGCAGTCCGCCATGCCGATGCACAAGCCTGGCGAAGGCCTGAACAACACCGGCGCCATGAATATCAACAACACTGACGGCTACACGTACAATTTCGGTGAAGCCATTGCTGAACGTGAAGCGTCGGTGCGGGAACCCACGCAGGACAACACGCAGGAGCCGCAGACGGCAGACCTCAACAACAACGGCACCGCTCTGTACGGCGCTCAGCAGTCGTTCGCGAGTCACGTGATCGTCGGTGCCAATGGTGCGTATTCCAACCAGCACTCGCCGGCGAAGACTCCGAACTATACGGTTACGGTGCAGCAGCCTGAGGAAGAACACAGCCGGATGCAGCAACAGGAAGAACACAGCGACGCTAGTGCGAAGGATTCCGCGAAGGATGAATTTTCGGGCGCTGTGGAAGCTGAAGACAGCAAGAGAGAGGAGGAGCGTGAAGCCGCGGCGGAGGTAAGCCTGAATGGTCTGCAGGGGGATTAAGCGGAGTAGTTCATCACCTCCAGAATACGCTTAGCAGCAGTTACTCCTAGGGATTAGGGTAATTTTCAATGTGTTTGTGTTGTGTACAAAAGTATTGTGATCATGTCTTGTGTGTATGATAGAAGAATAAATTCAGAAGTGTTGATTGTAGATAGACGAGTGACGTCATCGTCACAAAGCGAGGAGGGAATTCGATGCATGTTTTGTCGCAGAAACTCGCGCCATGTCGATAGTGTTTTGACTGCAGACTACAACTGGCCGTGGTTGACGCGAGTTTTTTTTGTGAGTGTTCAATGTTGTCGATAGGCTTTTTGCCCCGAAGGTGTAAGATAACATCGTGTGTAAATAACTGGGAGACCGATCTAGATAAGCAAAGCCAAAACACGAGGGAGACCAACGACTGAAAGCTATGTATAAAATGTGTTGTGAGTTCCAGTTAGACAGAAACACAAAGTTCAACCTCAACTACAGTATAAGTATAGTGAGTGATGTCACCGTACGGTGCGTCTTTTTTGCACGTCGAGTGTAAAAGTACAAGTAACCTCGACACTGCATAAACGAAAGTTCTTAACAATGTCATGATGCAGTCGCGTTTAGTTTAGTTACTCGTGCGGCAAGATCAGAAACAACGTTGTCGTTGCCTATTTGCGTAGTTTTAATATGCTCTTGCTAGTGCTGGTCTGATTGATACTAGAGGTCGTGTTTGATCATGTACGTTGACGTGGGTTTCTGTATTCGTTTCTCTATATCGAATCGTTCGTACTACAGGGCGGGTAAAGTAAGATGACTAGTCTTTTTTTCGAGTCGCTCGTGATTACCTTACACTAGAACTGCCAATGTAATAGCTCGGTAAGTGTTTCTGGGGCGGGATATAATTTGAGTGATTTACTATTACTACTTAGCTAGCACCATAACCATAACTTCAAGATAAAGATGGGCAACGGAATCGCTCGACCCTCGCAGGAGTTTGTGGACTCTCTCGAGTTCCGCAACGATCCTTCCCTAGAGCAGGCGCTGACGTTCAGCAAGTACGGGCGGCAGAACGACCTCGCAAAGCTCTTCTACCGGAAGATCTGGGAGGTGAGATTAGGTTTTAGGTTGATGTTGTGCTTGTGATTGACATTGATTGGCCGCCCCCTTGGCCCTACTTCTTAGCGTTTTACGCGAACACTCTGTCTTGCGCTCGACCCCGTTCTTGAATGCGTTTTACGCGGACTCACGAGAGAAAGCGGAGTTCACCAGCGTCTTACGCAGTGGCTCGTCTGCTTCACCCAGTACCCGACCCCAGCACCTCCACTCGACCCTTGTTCCTCCACTCACCCAAGCACCTTTGACCTGACCCGCCCCCTCAACCCACACTCACCCAAACCACTACATCAAGCATAGAATTAGCCATACAGTCTACAATCTCACCCTTGTCCTCCGGCTTCAGGAGCAGCTCGCCCAAGTCGACAGAAAAGGGGTCCGCCTTGCCGCTCGCCGTCTTGCCCGTGCCGTACAGGTTCTTGTTCAAAACGGTGGGCATCTCGCGCGTGTACACGTCGCAGCGCACGAGGCCGCGCTCCTCGAAGAACTCGTCCATCTCCTTCTTGGTGCCACCGGAGTACCTGTGGTTAGTGAAAGTGAACGTGAGTGTTGTTGTTTGTCGTGATAAACGGTGAGTTATGCTTATGCTGACGGGCATAAAGCCAGGAACAGTATGATGATGCAAAAAAAGTCTTTTGTAAAGCTTCATAATGAGCATTAAAAACGGATAGAAGATCAACAACATCATTTATAAGTATCTTCATATGACGCTGATAATCCGCACCGCATGCTGAACACTATTGGTCGTCTCGCTGATGCTGGTAACGCTATTTCGCTGGATACCGATTACCGTTGAGAAGACTTTAGGTTCTGCTTTATTACACATCAAGCTGTCCCGCACTGGTATTTATGATTTATTATCTTCATATGACCGTGTGCTTACCCCGCACAGGGGCGAATGAGGCACGTATTACAGTAAGATACCTCATCTACCTACCTTTTCCTTTACCTACCACATCAAGCATTATTTTATAGAGATAAACTGAAACTCACAGCATCTGCAGCTGCGTGTGCTTCTTGACTGGCTCGGCGGTCATGAACAGCTGGCTGCCGTACGGGTCCACGTCGCGCTTCTTCCAGTCGCCGCACCAGAACCTAGTGCGTGCGAATTTGAATGTGTGATGATTGAGATTTAAAAGTTGTTGAAGATGAAGATGATGACGAGGATGAAGCTGAAGTTGTGCTGAGGGGCAAAAAGCTTTTTCGGACAGATGGAACCGTATCGGCTGCCGCTTTTCCTGCTTCGCCTTCGTCCAACATGAACAACCGTATGGAGGAAACTTATCTTGTATTTTACACTAGACTGCTAATAGTACGCTTAAGCTAGAGGGACTAAATATGGCAGGTAGTAAATACACACCTCTGACCATCAATTGCACCTAAAACTCACACGTCCCCCCACTGCGGCGTACCGTTGATGTCCACAGGACCCTGGTGGCTGTCCTTCGGCGAGACCAGGATGCGTCGCTCGTGCGGGCCGGGACACTGGCTGTACTGGGCCTGCGAGCCCTTGAATCCGCACGGGTTGATCACCACGGTGGTGCCTGTAGAATGAGAGACAGAGAACAGAGCGTAGGACGAGAAGCAGAGGTTGTAAAATAACCTCCAGCACCAGCACGAGGTAGTAGAAGTACGAATACGTTGCTACTTAAATCTAAGTACTGTAGTTTAATTAATCAGACTATATACTGATTAATCATCCGCCATTAAACTATCAGTGCCCCCTCACCATCCGCCATCTCGTTCTCGAAACCCCATTCATCATCATGGTCGGCGTTGCCATCCTCGGCCAACTGCTGCGCCAAGCCGAAGCTGGAGGAGTAAATACAAAAAAAGGTTTTGTTGGTTGTATGAGATATAAGATAATATACAGTCGGAACTTGAACCGATTTCTTAAAACTACTCGATATACCAACGCGAGTGCGACCCATTCATACGTTGTGAATCCGAGTCTATGTCTGCGAAAATGCAAATTAGCAATATGACATAAGTCGCTGGTGAACTGGAAAAATGATTGTAGGAAAGTCTGGGCATAAAACTACATACAAGGTAGGCGACAGCTCAGACCACCGGGGTCAATATGGCTTGTCATAATAATAATAAATACTAAGTAGGACGTCCATCTACAAACACGACATTTGATCGCAGCACAATCGTCTCACAGCCCCATGTAGTAGCCCTTAGGCAGGTCGCGGTTGGCGATCAGGGTCTGCCCGAAACGCGGGTGCTTGGCGATCAGCAGGGACGGGTCGCCGGTGCGCATGCCTGAAGTGTATGAATGAGTGTCATGTAGAGAGTGGTAGTGCGAAGTTGTCAACAAAAAGTTTTTTTGAATTTAGTGCAATTGGCGCCGACTCCGATCAAAGAACAATTAGAAATTTGATAAATATCATATGTTGTAGAGGGCTATGTACGTTTAGCCCCCACCCCCCAAAAGGCATCTTAACTAACTAATACTAAAGCAGAAGCAAACGCACTTGGACTTAACCTTTAAGTAAACAGCTTCTCACAGTCCAGGCAGTACGGCACGTAGCGCGAGTTCTTGGGCTTCATGCACGGCTTGCCGTCCAGCAGGGTGGCGCAGCACAGCGGCGACGCCATAGTGTTCTGGCCGCTCGGGTACGTCTTCAGTTCACCGCCCAGGTACTTGGACGCCAAATTCTTCAAACTAGCGCTAGAGGACGAGGAAGCAGCAGCTGCACCAGCCTTCGCCGGATAGCTGTACACGCCCAGTTTGTGCAGGTCCAGCACCTTGTACTCCTTGGTCTGCAGACGCTCCTCGTCACCACTCAGGTCGTACTTCTTCGCGTCCAGGTCCACCTGGAGGATGCTCTTCACCTGCAGGCCGTAGTTGCCGCCGGTGGCCGGCTTGGGCAGCTTGGGCGCGGCGTTGTTCTTCTTGGGCGCGGCAGGCGCCTTCGTGGCGGCCATCATGGGCTTCTTTTCGCCCTTGGCGACGGGCTTGGCCGTGCTCGACATCGACTTGGAAGACATTCTGTGCTTCTTTTTCTTTGTTCTTCTCTACTATATCTATAATAGTTTTAAACTCACACACACTATAGACTAGAGTAGCTAGACAAAATCGTTTGCTTACTTACCTAAATCAGAGCCCTATTGCTATTGGCCACAAAATTTCCTATCTCAAATTTCCACTAGTGAAAAACTCCTCGACCGACTCGAGTACATAATCATGGATGAGTGACATCAGTGAGAATTGATGATTAGACTTTCTGGACGTATGCTATCGCATTCTCCGGCGTTACTTTATTCCCTTATCTTTGTGCTATAACTCTACGATTCCCCTTAACGGTACCTTCCGTGTATTTCTTGGTAAACGCACAACACAACCTCTATAAACCACCTATCATCAACATCTAAATCTTGCAAGCACTTCTAAGAGCAGGGGTAGGTTCAAAGTTCAAAAAATACAGTCTCAAGATCAAGTGCACGATTGTGTTCCTGTTCAGTCTTGTTCGGCAGTTACACCGCGTCGATTTTGCTCTTTTATCCTACCTCATTGTGCGTGAGCACACGACGATTACGATTTCCCTGCTCAGTCCAGCACCTCTTAATCCAGCAGCCCCCTGATCCCGCTCAGCACCTCCCCATCCACCAGCTCGTCCAGCACTCGTCAGCTCTCCTTCTCATCCCTCAAAATTGATATTTTGTCCTTCGTGTTCTCGTCCAGCACTCACGATATGATCTTGTACCCATAATCAGCGAACACCGGCGCGTTGAACACCACGCACCGCCAGATGCCGTCCGGGTAGTGCCGCTCCCCGAACTCGCCCAGAATCCGCACCATGATGCGGATGTAGCGCATCTGCCACGCGATCATACTGTAGTTGATGTCACTAGCGTCGATCAGTCACAATATTCCGGTACTACTAACACCTTCTGACGGTCGCCTCCTTCCGGATCAGGTAGGTCAGATATGCCCGCTCTACCTGCTCCTCCGTGTACGTCGAAAAGATTCTGGTCAGGTCCACCGTACTACACTTCCAGTACTCGATGGGTGTGCCGTCTCTACTAGCGAAAACAGCCGTCACTACTTGACGCTACTACGGTAATCAACCTAGGTCACTAGAGGTTGAAGAAGGTGCCGACGACCGGCAGCATGCGCTGGCCCATCAGTCAGTCCAGGACGCACTCATTATTAGGCCTTCTTCTTCGGGTACTCGACCTTGTGGAAGACCACACTCTCACTACATGCGGTCTAAAGTAGACTCACTAGGAGAATTGCGGACTCTAGATCCTACTAGAAGCGCAGCACCGCGAGTTCACTATCACCCGTACAGGCCGTTGAGCTCGCAGAAGTCGAGGACCCACTCGCGCAGCTTTCGCTTGATCTTACTAGGCCGCTCACGCCATCTATTGGGGTGAAAACTTGGGTTGTTTAGATACAGCTCGTAGTGATGAACCGCCGCCGAACCAACCCACGGAAGTAGCTGTGGTCTGCTTGCTCGTAGCCTCCACTTCAGAACCAGGTTCAGCACCAGCAGCGTCCACAGCATCAACAGCCGCTCCCATCGGCGCCCCCGTGCTTCACAACCCGCCTTCGATCTTCTATCAGTACTCGTGGGTCATCCGCTCGATCAAGTTCGGAATGCGTTTCCGTATTGCTCACTCCAGCACTCCAGCACTCTGAATGTCCATGATCAACGTGCGGATAAACGTGATCTGCTCACTAGCTCAGCTCCTTCTAGAGCTGCCGCTGCACCACCTCGCTGCAGATACGAAAGTTCTCGAACTTGACCACGCGCATGGGCATTGGTAACGCTCAGCCTTGTTACCCACCTGGTACGAGAGGTCAAATTTGCTGCACTCAAGCCGCTTTCGCTTGGTCCAGGCCAAGTCCTCACACGCTGCACAGTCACTGCCTGTGCGTAGCCGACGGACTGCTACTATCATATCGTGAACTTTTGCAGTGGTGGCTGCCCAGGCGACAGCGCTGGCATCATCATCGGGTTTATCAGCGGTCCAGGACATCCGCCCGGCGCAGGCCGGCCGAATCCGAAGCTGCTAGACGAAGACGACGGCGTATTGCCGTTATTGAATGTTGAGAGTGAAGGCGGACTGCCCGTGGGTGCCATCCCTGACGCGCCGTCACGAGCATGAAGGCCGTTGACGGCGCCGGAGAAGCCGCCGGTGCCGCTGCTATCCTTGGTTTCACCACGCGCATCTCATGTGACATTCACAACGTCGGATGGCGAGACCACTCCGTCCTCGATTATTTTGTCACCAGCATCGTTACGAGCAGCTGCACCGATGCCGCCCTTACCAGGTGTAGTGTAGTCACTCGGCTCGAGCTTGTTTCAGTTTCAGTTTCAGTACGAGTTATTCAGCGGTCCAGCGTCAGACACAAAACCGCTTCCGTTGCTGTTGCTTCGCGCGTGACCTCCACTACTTGCGGTATACGTGCGTGCGTGCGATGGAACCATTGCAGTTGCACCAACACCAGCAGCATGATCAGGATGTCATCCAAACGCCAAGCTGCCCCGGTAGTCCGGCTCAGGACTGTGCACGTCAAAGAAGCGATCCCACTTCTCGCCCTCGTTCTACGTGATTTCTTCCAACAAACTCGCCATCTTCTTGGTCTACTCACTACCGATCAGCGAAGTCGCGCTCAAAGTCTTCTCAGTCCAGGTCGAGATCTCAGTCATCGAGCACGTCTTGGAACTCCTCCCCATCCGTGTAGTACCCATTTTACCCGTTCCCGCTGTGTCACGAGAATCACGCGCTGTACGCGCCCGTGCTGTACGCGCCGGGCGAGCCGTATCCGAAGTTGGATAAATTATTAGTTGTGATCCGAATTGGAATTTACGTAGCCTGGCGTGCCGAATGCACCAGAACTCAGGCCACCCGGTGTCCCAAATCCACCATACTGACTCTTCGAGTTTACGCGAGAGTCAATGTGTCGCTGAATCATCTCCTGATTAATACTGAGTGACGAGGATGATCATCAGGACGCCTGTATTCAAGACGTCTGCATTCAGTCGTGCAGCTGGCCCGAAGAGCCTCACGATCAACCCGATCACCTGCCCGTCAAATCAGTCACGCTCGGGAACGGCTGCAACGGTCACTGATCTGCTCCCGGTACTCACAGACTTTGCGGCACAGCGTCCATCTCCAAGTCCTCTGGTATCTCTTTTCCTATCAAAGTTTTGATCTCGTGCGTCTTCCTCTATATGTAGTGGCGCTGCAGGCCGTCTCAGCCGCTCTTCACCTTGCTCCCCGACTGCGTGAGACCGTTGAAATTGACCGACTTGTTCTTGCTACTACGAGTGCAGGTTTCAGAACGTGTTCTGCGCGTTCTACGAGAGGTCCGCGAACATCGGTGTGGCAAAAGGCACGTCGATTCCCGTGCTGGTTGCAGACCCATCGCCTCAAACTGGGTAACCAGTGTGCACACCAGAGGCGCCAGCAGCCTCGTCTCACTGAAACTGAAAGGCAAAATTTCAGTTGCTCGATGACGACGAGGAGGAAGACGAAGACGCCGTCGACACACTCTGAATCGGCAGCGCAGGCGGCACTTTGAGCGACACGCGAGGTACGCCTGCTGATCGCTGTGAAGGCGCAGTTGCAGTAGACGCGCCAACTCCAGGTAAAGCACTACCAGCCTCCATATCTTCATGCAGGGGCACAGTTGATGATCCCCCGCTCACGCGTGCCAATTCACTTCCAACTGCACCTCATCGTTCCTTGCTTCTCTCTCGCTCTCTTCACTCCCTCTCTCACTGCACCTGCAGTGCCTTGAAGTCTCACTCTGTCTCTCACGCGTCTCACCTCGGACTCAGCATCTTAACCTGTTTGTAGGCACTACTACATCGCCAATCTTTCTTCTTCCTCGAGTTCCATGAGTTATTCTTCGAACTCCTACACGACCCCGCCGACCCACTCGTAGGTGTGGCAGCACAGTCAGTCGGGGTTGTCACTAAAAGCATACAAAATTTTCTTCCCAGACTCGATGATGAGGACGAACCTATTAGACCGTAAGCTACTTGCTACTACTTAGATCACACGCTACTAGCTGATCAGTAATGCGAGGCTACTACCATGGGTGCTGCAGCAGATAGTGTTCGCTCTTCTTCTCGAAGCCGAGCATGCGCTGCAGTCTGTCGACTCCGCCACACACCGCGCACACCGCTACGCCCACGCACCACAGCCAGGCTCATATGTTACTAAAGCCCGATGCTTCACAGCAGAAACTTCTGCACCCACGGCCGTCAAAACAGAAAGCGGTGCTCGTGCGAGGTATTCCTCAGCGGCCCGTCGTCGGAGCGTAGAACGCCCAGACCGGCGCTGCCCATGGCCATGCTACTCATACTCATCTCTTGAGAGAAGGTTTGCATACCGGATGAATAGCCGCCTGAGCTACGTCTGGAGCCTATACCTACGTTGTCTGCGGCGGCAGGACCGCCAGGTAGGATCGAGAGCATCTTCCAGCTTGTTTTTATTGATTGATAGAAAGATAGTATGACTAAGAGTATCACAAAAAATTCCACTGACTTCAAGTAGTGATAGACAAGTTAGTTGTACTACAGCAAACACTCACGACACTTTGTTCAATTCTATTTACTTTTAAAGTTCAAACAGAAGTCTTACAAAATCGCCAGCTGATGAATCGAATCGTGCTTAGAATTCGCACTACGATCTGGCTGAGACTCAAGTACTCTACTGCTTAGCACTATTTACTCACAGGTGAAACAACTACTATACTATTCGCGTTTGCCGCGGGTCAAACCCCACAAAGGAGGAGCATCAGACGGAGACAAGCGCAATTTTTTAGCGAACTTCAGTCTGTCTTCTTGTCCCACCTACATGAACATACAGCTTTGCATCCCGTGCCCACAATGTAAGTAACTTACTTACTTCCACAAAAAGCGGCCCACAAAGTGAGTGGTGCTGGTGGTCACGTTCGTCATTTATTATATTCAACATCAACCTCCACCAACGCCGACTGCTTGGTTGCACAACAATACAAAGATTATTTCAAATGTGAAGAAACATTTCTTGATATGATACCATACGGTTATAGTTTAATATAGTTATAGATTAAATTTCAAACAGCTACAGTACAACATCAAGTTCTGCTTCTGGCAGATGCATGGTTTGCCATCACTTTGAACTCCTTCTTCTTCTTGGAACCACGTATAATAACCTAAATCGATGCCTGCTAACTGTAACGATATTTTATCATCATATCCATGAGATAGTTAGAGATTGAGAAGATATGAATACTTTTTTAAATATATGATCATGGATATGGATCGATTTCGATAGAAAGGGAATATTCAAGTTTTATTTCGGTATCGCTATCGGCCTCAAGTACAAAACAGACACGCACCAGGCACTATTATTTATTATCTAGTAGTCATTACTCTTGGCCTTGCCTAAAAAAACTGTAGATGTAGTACGATACGTACGAGAGATAATACTAATTTAGTACTACTTTATTTACTTAAAACCAAAATTTACTAGTCTACTTCTTCTTGCCCAAGCAGTACCTACGTGAAGCCTTGTTGAAAAAAACAAAAAAATTAAGCCAATTTTTTTTTAGAACAACGATTTATAGAATGTATAATCATGACACTTTTAACAAAGGGCTTTCCCTTTCACTTCGTTACTTCTTCAATGAGTCGAATCTCTTTCGAAATCGATTCTATGGGTGCTAGTGAGGGATCTCCCAAAAAGGCCTTAAAGTTAAGAACATCAAGTACGTCCTTCTGCGGTTGCCCTATAACCGGAAATCTATCGCGCCAATACCGGACACCTCCAAGCGTGAGCCACCGTGTGACATGCCACGCCACCTCTAATTCTGCACGGTCCAGGGTCACGTCACCATATCCCTTTTCCTTATTGTTAGAAAAGAATCGTCACCATATCCCTTTTCCTTTTGTGATACGACCCAGTTCATCTTTTCAAAAGATGAACTGGGTCGTATCACAAAATATGAAGACCGAAGATACGAGCGCAGGATTATTCGCAGCGGCACGCAGCTCGCCCACATTGACCTGCGGGTTATGTCTGTATATTAGTTCTTCAAACTTCTGCACAAACGTATTAGGCTCCACGTTCACCACCTCTTCCTTTCCAAAGAGCTCATCCATATCACTCCGCATTTTCGCCACAAGACTGTTTGCTTTCATCTCCTCGCGCAGTCTCCAGTTCAGATCGTTACTCATCCCTGGAGATGTTTCGTCTACACGCGTTTGCGGTACAAGAGTCTGTCCGCTGAACTTTACTAGTGCGTCGACAGAAAATGAAGCCCACTGCTCCTTTTTATTATCCGCATGTTCACGATCACGGACCGTGAACTTGTTGTAGAATTTTTTGGCAGGTGTCTATTCATTCACCCCAAACCAACTATTCATTCACCCCAAACCAAAAAACTCGACGTTATTAAGCACATGCGCGTATACGGCGTCCTTTTTTTTAGGCTCCGTGCAACTAAGAACGTCCTCCATTTTGTACTTGAATTCCGGAAGGCCCAGCATCTACGGCAAAATATGAGCGTTTACCATCGCACTTGACCATGCGTTGCCCGGTTTCATATTTGATAATGATTCGAACGGTTTCTTCATCGTGTGTATGAGGACGTAAAACGGCGGAAGACCGCCTGGCATGCGACCTTTTAAGACTAACCCTTTTTCAGGAGACTTCCAACCCACGACGTCGGATCCTCTGTACCAAAGCGGAAACGTGCCCAGAAAGCCGCTCGAATGGAACCACATCAAACGCGGCCCACGCTCCACGGGACTGCGATGCTTTGCAGGACGCGAAACGGACGCAGCACGCGAAACGGACGCGAATGACTCTTTGAGGGCAGTGGTGCTCTCGAGGTTAAAGGAGCCTTCCTTCAGCATGCCAAAATTATCTAGTCCTTCGCTTTGTCACAGATACGTCCGTCACGCCTTCCCAATAGGCAGCAGCCGGTGTCTCACTATACTCTCCTCATATTCTTGGACCCAGCCGCCGCCTGCTGATGAACCTAGCCGCTGCAGCCTGTTCCAAGGTTTCTCTTCCCAGTGGCCCTCCGTCGAGGGGCGGCCCGTCACCGCATGGCCCTCCGCGCCGCCCGCTTGGATTCCCAAACGCTCCGCAATTAGCAAGTAGTCTGGCTCGCAGTCGCGAAGATCGACAGTACTGTGAGTGTGACTGTCGTCATCTCGGCCTGGTGTACAAGGCTGCTCACCCCCAGAGCATGCACAAGGCGGCGCTGCGAAGACCCGCCGGAAAAACACAGCGTCGAAAAATTTGCGCAGCTGGCGCAGACTACAATTTAAACCGGCGCCAGGTGGCGGAACATACGTGTTCTGCGGAGACTCGCGCTCCTTGTGGTGATATGTGAAGTGACACTTGTTCGTCTCAATGCCGAAGGTGTGTTCGAGCACAACAGACACGATGTTTTTGAACGACATGCCAGCTTGGTGGTTGCGGCAAGGTGGTTTCTCACTGCCAACGTGATTTAAGAGTATCTGGTCCACAGTCTGTGCGAGCAGGGACAACTCTTCCTTGAACATATCGCTGAAAAGAATAGGCTCACGCTCAGCCTTTATTCAACGTGCTTGCGCTGCTCAAGACTTGGTCTACCTATTACAAACCGATGTGGATCTGAATTGACGGCAGACAAAGCTCACTCTAAACATGTTCCGAATCTTCAAGATTCTATAGTGATATCTTCCTGTGCGCAGTGTCCGCTGCGTTCATGATTTCCTGGTCGCCTGGTCCTTGTAGTCTTGCACTGCTCTTCCCGAGCAGAAGTTCTAGTAAAGCCGCATCCCCCTCAATATTCCCGGCACTATCTTCTACTCACTTCTGTCTACTAACTCACGAATCACTTACTAAAACGCCCGCAGCACACCGATCCACGCATACAGCCCCTCGATGACGGCGCCTAGCAAGTACCACCCTCAGTCACTAGTAGTTGAAGCGGCCAAACTGCACGGGTCCGTGAACACAAGTCTCATGCCACGAGTAGTCCACTGCACAACCGACCATGCCCCCGCCCTCCGCCTCCACACTCTTCTCGCACAGATCTTTCTGCTGCACGCCCCACGTCCTTATTTTGTTCTAATCCCAAAAGTGTACGTCGCCCCCCATGGGCACGAAAGTTCAACCGCACCCGGCCGTCTGCGACAGCAAGTGACCTAGCGTCGTGCGTCACAACCTCTCCTCACACTTCAATTTATCACTATTCAATTTTTCTTTCCTACAGAGAAACGCCGGCTGTATCAACATCAGTTGTGATATGGGTGTGTGGTCGTGAGAAAATGGCTCATGTCGGTCCCAGGCTGACCACGTCTTCGTCTCTTCCGTCTCAGAAGTATATCCTGCTGCAGAAGCAGATAGAGGCCCAAGTCCACCATGTTTGCTCTTCGCCTCGTATAGAGCTTCTCGCATATCCTCATCACCTTCAGCTTCACTATCGCGAAATGAGTTCCTTCTGCAACATACGCACGATGTGCAGCAACTTCACAGCTACCGTTGCGCTTACCTTTTTGCTCACGGAGGCCTTGATTTGCTGGACGTCGAGAACATCGTCAAGCTAGTTTGTGTTTGCTTCATCCACGAGATTGATTCCTTTACCTCCTGAATCTACACCAGCAACCTCACACGCTTCTCCGGTATCCAGTCGGATCATCATGTAAGCACCTGCTTTACTACTGATCATTAAACAACGCGCTCTCACTATACGCTCTTGCATAACGCATTCACTGCAGCTTGCGGCTGGTCGCCCGGAACGACCTGACCACCTACCAAAAACGGCTCCTCTTTTGGTCGAGGTTTGGTTTTGAAAAGATGCTCACTATCACGAGAGACCTTGCTCACTATCACATCTTGTCGTTTATCGTGCGGATGCGGGATTCGGACTCTGAATCAGGAAAAGTTTCTCGAGAATTTGCACGTGTTATCGCCACTATTTCGTCATTCTCATTTCATGCTTGTTCTTGTTCTGGATCAAACTCAATTGCATTGTCTGGAGACACACCTCCACCTAATCAGGATCTTATGTGCTCCAGTGTAGCACCTCTACTAGCCAGCTCCTCGCCCTCTTAGTTGTTATTATACTACCCCCGACTGCGAATCATCTCCTCCCTTGATACTGGATACAACGATCTTACACAAAACTTGTAATGTAAATGTTGATGAAGATGGCTCTGTTCTCTTTACTGCATGTCAAATTTCAAGAATCGAACTACTATGCTGTAGTGGACCAGCTGTAAACTGTAGTGGTTCTTCATCAGCAGCTGGTGTGTTTTCAGACACTGGCTTTTCGATTGCTCGCAGCGCCTTCTGTTTACTCCTCAGTTTCTTCTTGTTTTTCATTCTCCGCTGCAACTTACGCCACTTCTTGCCTTTCCGTTTCCCCTTTTATTTGCCTTCTTTCTTCTACTTTTTATTTCCTCATGCGCCGCGAACCCCACCCCCACTCTCACCCTGGACGTTCTCATCCTCAACCTCAGGCTCTCTTATGCACCACTCAATAGTTTCGTTCTCGCGCAAGTTCACGCGGATTTTATCACTATTGTAGTCACTAAAGAGTGGCCAGTTTCTCTTCTACTTCCTCATCCGTAGTCCTATCAGGCAGATTCATCACGAAGTCCACACCGTCGATGGCGCGCTCTTGTGCAGTCGGCTAACCTATGTCCATATTTATTTCCTTGCCTGCGGCGCGGATGTGGTCTACCTCTTCGATATGATGTTGCGTCTCCACTCCTACTTATAACTCTTTCTATTGCGAATCATTCGCACCCCATCCACGTCTGTACAACATCGCGCGCAAAAACCACAGTAGCAAAGCGCTCCCGCACCCTGCTAGCAGCGTTGCGATTAATCACCACATGCACTTCCGCGAATGAGCACGCGAGCGTCCTCCCCGCCCGCTGGATCGTCTATTACATAGCCCGACTTCAGCGGCTGATCGTATCACGACTATGCTCCGTGTCTTACACCGATGCGCCGCGACTCATTTTGTTATTCGGTGACTTTGGCCAGTGTGCGGCCTACACTCCATCCTCAAGATCAGAACCGTTCTAACCTCAAGAACTTTGACACCGCTCGGGTGCACGGCCTTGGCCGTTTGAAGCACGCGAGCCACCGCGAGACCCTCCGCGCGTACCAGCCGTTCGGCGTCCAGATGGCGACAAGTCCCCGTCCACTCCATCCACCGTAGCGTCGCTGTCGCGGTAGTAGTGGCGCGAGTCGGTCGTGAAGCCCCCCATGGACGCAGTTACGTTCACGTAGCTTCAGATCGTCGACCAAAACTTGTCGCCCCTGCTCTTCTACGATGAAGGTGAAGCTGAAGGTAAAGATGCCCATGTAGTTGTTGCTTCATCTGGTTCTGGAGTCGCTGCGTATGGGTATGGATCATACTCAACCTCGTCAGCTTCACTCTTGCGTTCACTTCTGCGTTCGCCTCCGCCTCCGCGTTGACCTCTTTTGCTGCTGCGAACGCCGTCGCGATCGTGTTCGTTTTCTACTCCGGTCATTTTGATAATATATAAAATCTTAAACTTAACCCCCTGGATGGCGAGACAACTGCTCGCACGATAGTTGTAGTTAAAATCTGAAAATTGTTCCAAATTCAAAGCTGCACTTTCTTAAAACTTGTATGAAAACAAAATATAAGCTTTATTTTTATAAAAATAAAAAAAAAAGCCTCTCTCCGTCACGTTTTCACAAGCATTTTCAGTTTGACTCCACTAAAAAATTTTGGTCCATTTTGGAAAGACTTGTTGACATAAACTCAAACACAAATTCATCGTATGTGTATGTCTTGCTATAGTGACGACATGGTCATGGATAAGCTAACTAACGGTTTGTCTCTGTTGTATAAGAGTGAAAGTGACAGTAGAGATTCAGTCAACGCCGCCTGCACAACAAAGATTATGTCAAATGCTTATAGATTAAAACAGTTCAACATCAAGTTCTGCTTCTGGAAGATACGTGGTTTGCCATCACTTTCGACTTCTTCTTCTTCTTGGCACCACGTTAAAGTATGTTGTCATCCAATATAAACATAAAATGATGCACTCACAACTCGTTAGCTTTGCTTCACACAAGGTGTGTCCGAAAGGCACCCAGTGGTCTAATACTGAGGACTTACCCACTATGTTGGTAAGTGCTCGCTATGACTCGTTCTCGTAGTCGAAACAGTAATTTTTAGATTGTCCAAGCACGATACCTTCATCTGTAGTGCGTTTACCTCCTGTATATATTGCATGGATGTGCGCCGTCTTCATCCCGCGTACTACAGAGCTAAAACTTCGTCTGAATGCTTTTCTATTTTTGTACCTTCGCAATAGAATTTGAACATAGCACGAGCGGGTAAGACTTACTTATTTAGATGATCGTTAACTTACTATACGTGCGCAATGTACTATAGGTGTACGTGTAGTCTATCTAGTCGCATCAATATTATCACTTTCGCCTATGTTTATACTTTTTTAGGGTACCATACTCATACTAAATTATTGTACTTCTTGTTCTCCATCTTCTTGTACTGCACACGCTTATATTTCACAGAGATAGAGAGTCATCTCTCTCTCTTACAAATTTCTAGAAACATTCTGGCACACTTGCACTATCCGTTGATTTCTCCACGTAGAGAACTTATGACTGCAATACCATAGCAATGCAGCCATAGCAACAGCGGCGGTAGCAGTAGAGGGTACATTAGTAACAAGTATCTTGGACTTTACCGAAACGCATCAGAATCTACTAGCACTAAAAGCTGCTGCTCCAAAAATCAGTGGTGCCTCCGGCGGGTACTGATACAGCTGCTTATTTCACGTAGAAACTTTTCTATATTACACGTTTGCTGCGGTTTTGGTAAGCGGTGGTAGGTGTAGAATCCTGCTAAGCGCTTCGCGAGTAAGCCTGAAATTCAAACAGTCAACATCAACAAATATATACGAAAGAAACCGTCAACTAAAACCTTGCTTAACTTCTGTCTCTGCTGTCCTGTCGCGTTATACGCACACTCGTGCGATACGTAAGCGCGAGCATCATCATTCCGACCTGTGGACCTTCCAGTTCCCAGGGCAGGCCCCGAAAGGCCGCGAGTCGATCGTCCTCGTTATCGTTCACGTTGTTGGTGCTGTGGCACATGTCGCATCGGGATCCTTCGTGGTCGTCGCGCGCCTTCGAGTGCGCACAGATTACGGTTTCCGGGATCGCGATGCGAGCTCCAACACCAACAGGAACAGAGTCAGTGACGTCTTTCGTAAGCGTCTGCGACTGCTACTGTGTCTGTGTCTGCGTTTCGTCCTCAGCAACAACTTCAACCTCTACCTCCGGCTCGGCGAACGATATCGAGCTCAGCGTCTTGCTTCTCCGCGAGACGAGACTAGAACGCCTCTTGGAATCGATCGACTCAGAGAACGAAAAAGTCTGCGTGCGCGTGCGTTCGAGAGTCATGGTCGTCACGCACGAATTTGCCCCTGTGTCGTCACCCCGATCGGCAGAACAATCTCAATCGCGTTCGCCTTCACGTTCTTCCTCACTGCACTCTCACAGCGGTGGCAACTCGATCGGCGTGATGAGACCCAGACTGGCTTGCGTGCTGCGCGTGAGCCTGTGGTACTCTGGTGCTTGCGCCTTTGAGCCCGACAGAAGTAGCGAGAGCTGCGTAGACGGGGACGCTGAAATCGATCTCTTAAGAGTTGTGCCTACACCTGCAGCTGCAGCTGCTTCTGACATATCACTTTCGACACCATCCACAGCCACACCGTCACCGCTAGAAACCATGACGCTAAAGCCCTCTCCGTCTCACACCACGCTGTTGCGTTGATCATCACACCCGCCATTAACTGAGGTACTACTTGCTCGTCCTGTTCTTGATGTCCTTGTCTCAGTCGCTACCGCACCCGTAGCACTACCACTTCTCAGACTCCACCTCTTGGAGTACTTGCAGTTGCACAGGCACGTCGTCGTCGTTATTTCGATTGACAAAGTCGTCCTCGTCAATCTCCCTATCTGCAGGGAACAGGCACCACCGTCATGCCGGGCCAATAGGCGGACTCGGAGTCTTCAACCCGTTAACCCAATCCACGAACGAGGCGTTCTTCATTCCAACGGATGGTGGCGTGCTCACAGGTGTACCCACAACTGAATGTGGTATGGACTGAATAGACTGGATGGACTGGACGCTTCAGCACCCTTGCCCGTGACTGTGGACGGATTGGACGGAGAGGTTGGACTGCAGCGACTGAACAGAGACATTCGAGGCGCATGTAGGAAGTTGTGGACGATCGCTGACGCTAGTAAGAGTCACAGTCTTCTTAGCCGTTACCAAAGTGGATACACCAGCAGTCACCAAAGCAGATGGTCAGGCTCAGACTCAGACTCACGTACAAGTCGGACGTGATGTACCAACGCCCGTATCGGCCGCCGCTGGTGGCGTAGCCACTGGTCGCATCTCTCACTCGTCGAAGTCGATACTAGAGTCGCTCCTCAGCTTGTAATTGTAAGATGTAGACGAGCCCATGCAGCCCTCAGTGTCAAGTTGCGCGTCAGACATCTCGTGGAATGTTGGTTAAGGTTACAACTACTTTTACAATTCCACTACTAGAGTACATACAACTTCAACTTTACTTCATCTTCTACATTTTCTTTATTCACTACGGCCAACCATGGAGGTGAGGAAACGGTTTACTACTTGCCGAAGATTATCGCACTTGCTATACCTCAACTTCTTGCGAGAATAAAGATTGCTTGGCGAAACGATACGAACAAAGTAACCAAGCACAAACGATACCGCAATCCCAGCGAGAGCGATATACTACAATACTAACCCAGTACATCAACAACAACATCAATCTCAATTACAATTACTACAGTAAATTTATTAATACAGCATGTAAACGGAAACGGTTTAGTACACGAGTATCTTTACATCTTATCGTCTTTCTTGACTCAAACTTTTTGAACTTACAGCTTCATTACACGATGCTTATGCTACCATCTACGCCGTTGCATCGCCACGTAAAGTTGCAGCTGCTGCCGCAGCCACAGCTACGGTCAACAAATTTACAGAAAATCCAAATGATACACGACACTGAAACAATATACCAGGGCCAACAAAATCCGCGCCTTCTCATGGATGTGGCCTAGCTATTCCACTACTAATTTTTTATTGTAGTTGTAGTTCTAAGTAGCAGTTCTACCAAAATATAGAAGTGTTGAAGATTTAATCTTCCTTCATCTTCTCTACTCCAAGTACGCGGTGCCCTCCATCCAAGTCGTATTCCTCCGTCTTACACGGCCTGCGACCACCAACGCCATTTCCAACATACCGACCATTAGGATGATTTCCAAGACTATTAACATCATCAATGTACTCTTCTTCTTTCCGCAGTCCGTCGACAAACGCCTCGAGGCTCCAGGACACCTTCCGTTCCAGCGTCCACACGCTGTAGTGTCCTGCACTCATCTGAAACTTACTGTCGTTGCCACTATGCACCCACTTGTCTTCAGTGCCCTGAGTATATTCTACCGTTTCCCGCCGCACGTTGCTGCGCACCAGCCCATTGCGTGTCACGTGGCCCTCTCTGCGTCTGCCGCAGCAGATCAGTAGAGATAGTTTCATGGGCTGGTGCAGCACCGGCTGCCGCAACGGGACACCTCACAGGAACAGACGCAGGTCGCGCGCTGCTTCTGGGATGCGCACGGTGAAGCCGTGATGAATGACGAAGAGTGGAAGAAAGACCCCCCAGAACACGAACCACGGGATGTAGATGAGGACCACGAAAACAAAAGCCGCGAACTCATGGCAACACGTATCTTTTGTATTTTCCATAAGCCAGCACATTAAGTACCACGGTCCGTAACGCTCAGGCCCAAAGAATGCCCAAGTAGCGTACGCGCGTAGTCCGTTCGTGACACGCCACGGCCAACACCACTTGGAAGGTGTATTCAGTGGTGTGAACCAACTGCCGTTGGTTTTGCACTGCGGATCATGAGTACCTCTCAACTTGCGTCTTCCCTTGAGATCGTCGAGGACCCGCTTCTTATACCAAGATTTACCTGTGCCGTACCAAGCATTATACTCGGATTTACCTGTGCCGTTCCATTCTTTCTCTATGTTCACGATATATGCGTGGTCGAGCCGACGTAATACGTGTTCTGCGGACAGAGCCCATATAATGCTGGCCGGTCGCGGGTAGCCTTCAGCGTCGTATTGAACACTGTACTCTGACTCATAGTGCTGCCTTATTACGTCCTTTCATGTCAGCGGAATGAACGGCTCGTAGAGGAAGCACAGCAGACAGCCGAACAGCACGAGCGCGAGTAGGCGCAGCGTGACGTTCAGCAGTGCACCCAAACAGGAACTTTCGAAAATGCTACCGAAATTGTCTACGAAGCGATGAGGCTTGTCGAAGTCAAGGAAGGCGGCGTGGTTTTGTTTGGCTTCAGCGCCGCCGCCCTTTTCGTCCTTTTCCGGTGGAGCCGTGATGCCGACCTCCAGTTTGCTACCGTGCCCAACGCCCATATCGCGTAGAGAGGGACAGGAGATGCAACTCTTGACAGGCACGACCACGTCGCTTGCACCCACTTCGGCATCGTAAGTATGAGCATGACCGTAGCTACCGTGCCCGGCTGCGTTGCGCCGATCGACGAAGAGAGTGCCCAGTCGCGCGTTGTAGAATGTAGGCAAGCTATTTTCAATTTCACCCGCCGACCGCAGACTAAACCCGCACCTGTCGATGTCCTACTGTGTTCCCCACTTGCCGGTGTCCAAATAATACAGCAGGTCTCCTCCCGACGGCGAGGTGCGCTTGCACTTGTAGTCCTTCAGGGTCAAACAACCGCCCATCTCGTTCTCGCCACGACCCCACCCGCCGAGGCCCACGCCGAATAGACTCGACTCGCTGCTGCCGAAAGGCCCGTTGTCAGCCAGCAAGTTGCGCACCGCGAGCGAGACCAGGCGCAGGGGGCAGTTACTAAGGCAGCACGAGAGGAATGTTTTCCAGGTGGTGCGTGACGCGAGTGGTCTTGCTCGTGCACTTGATGATCTGGCCGCCACGCTTATTTCCAAACCACCCGTTCGCCGCGCACGCCCTGATGTAGCGAAGTGATCCCTGCTTCGACGTGTGGATCGTGTTCCCGATCTGCTTGCTTTCCACGTTACTATCGAAAACAACGCGACCCTCCGGATCCATTTTGCTGCAGTCTTCCCAGACTCCAGAGACAAAGACGATGACCAGACCCTTCCGCTTCAACCGTTCAGCGCCGCCCATCGCTTCTTCGAGCGGCTAGAGGGCGTTGGTGTAGGCGAGTTGAGAGGCGGTGTTGCCGTTGATGCCGTTGGTCTGCGGCTCCGTCGTTTTCTGCGCCTCCACGAAGTGAGCCGCAGTCGCACAATTCGCAGTACCATTTCTCGGATTAGCAGTGCCAGCGGCACCGTAGTCTTCATGCGCGCGCGCCTGGAAAGCGACTGCGTCTTTGTCCACCTCTGCTTCTGGAGCGACGCCCATTTTGTGGATTGCGTAGTTCTAGCGCTTGATTTTGGACGAGGATGCCGATGCGTCTTCGTCTATCTATTTTTTTCACTAATTACACTTCGACTTCTAACACTAACTATCTAGATGTGATCTATGCAAACGTATTTTCTTGTGACGAAAGTAGTCATAAGTGACAGTGAGTGATGTAGTTAAGCAGAGCAGTTGACTTAAAGTGAAACATGAATCAAAGAAATCGAATAAAACAAAGACGGAAGCGAACGATGTAAGTAGAAACGAATACGAATCGTTTGCAGAAATTTATCAAAATCAAATTTGAAGCTTTAGGTTTACAATGTTTAGATGAAGTCACGTCAAAAATACTAGAAGTCACAGTCACATGTTGTACGACCATTGTCCAATTAATCCGAGTCGCTCCCACTGCCGCTAGAATCGCTGTCACTTCCCCCACCTCCACTATCCGAACTGTCGCTCGAACTGTCTTTCTTCTTCTTCGACTTCTTTTTTTTCTTCTTCTTCTTTTCGCCGCTCTTCCTCACGCCTTTTTTCCCTTTGGCTTCCTTCTACTTCTTCGCCTTTTTCTTCTCTTTCTTACTACTGCTTCTTCTCTTCCTTCTTCTGCTTTTTTAACGCCTTCTTCTCCTTCTCTTTAACTTTCCGCTCTTTCTCCGCTCATTCACTACTGTCGTTCCATCGCTGCCGCACGCACGCTCGCGTCCTGCATGTAGAACTCGTCGTCACTTGAGTCGTCACCCTCACCGCTCTTCTTTTTTCGCGCAGCATTTACTATGCCAGTCGCACCTCAGCCTCAACCTCAACTACTCGAAGAAGATGATGAGCTACTACTAAGATGATGACGAACCACCCACACCAACTCCCACACCCGATGCAGCTGCAGCAGGGTTCTTCCGCATCTGCGCCTCCCTCCGTCGCTCCAGCTCTTCCTGGTAGTTCTGCTCCTTCATTAGGTTACTACCGCCCCCTATCACCCTCCTCGTATCCGTCAGTGCTCGGACTGGGCGTGGGCTTGCCGCTCGCTTTCTCCGCCCGCATCATGGCCCAGTAGTCGGACGCGACGGCGTCGGCGGCGGCCTTCTCGTTTTTGTGGTACACGGCCATCTTTGATTTGTTTGTCTTATTATTTTTATAGATATAGTTAAGTATAGTACTATATTGCTCGTGAAACTGATACAATAAAAAATTCGTAGTGGTTCGGCTGAGAGTGAGACTGAAGAAAAGCACGACGACTCGCGGCAAGGAGAACACAGAATGAAAAGAACTTACCTACCATTACAGAAAATAGATACTCATGAAAAAAACGTATCAAGATCAACTTCGATCAACATCAAATTTTTCATTCTAGCAAAAGAACATACTAATTGTTGTTGTGATCATTTCGTCTTTTTATAAACCTGTATTCGATCGCTGCTTGATGAACGTGAAGTTGTACTATCGATATTACACTGCCAGCCGCACTTTGCAGACTGCGCACAGAAACGTTCGTTCGTAGTATTACTGAGTATTGAGCGGTTATCAACACGGCTATGTGAGCTGGAACTACTTGGAGGTTCAAGCAGCAGTTACGGTTTTGGTTTTGCGCGTGTGGTTGTCTTCACTTCTACTTCGTCGTCTATACAAATACATCAGAAACAACTTCTTCTTATTATAGCAGCCAGCAGCTAAAAATAATTGCAACATACAGTCAAATAACGCACTTTTTCTAAAAATTCCTAAACGTCAGAACTGAAACCTAAACTTATCATGATTATATCGCAGTATATACAACGTATACCCTGCGTATACTTAATTCAAAAGCCACCTCGTGTTTACAGCAGCGGTTTTCCATCCTCCTTACCACCCTCTTTTACCTTGTACTTCGCGCTAAACACCGCCACTCCTCCATCACTGTCAGTGCCGTTGCCGCTGTCCAGCCTTCCGCCGCGATTCACACCAGCACCACCATTTGTCGCCTTCACGATGTCGATAGGTCATGCATTCGTATCCACAATCTCGATCTCGTCGTCTTCCACCGACTCGTTCGACGCCGGAAACCCGCTGGCCTGTGAGTTCGCGGTTCGCGTCGTACTCGCGCCGCCGGATCCGCCCGCGTCCGCCGCGTCCACTACTGCTGGAGGCGCCTGCCCCTTGG
>JACLAC010003809.1_pt1 | contig 30765 bp, 15 predicted proteins | sample 8027881 | NCBI WGS metagenome assembly JACLAC01 (sample SAMN15725517, study PRJNA655200) | protist metagenome | isolation source: fluorescence activated cell sorting (FACS) single amplified genomes of... | place: Spain: Blaines Bay Microbial Observatory, Mediterranean Sea | collected 2016-01-19 | reverse complement strand
CCCACACAATGAAAGGATTAGAAAACTTCGCCGGTAGTGGTACAGCAGGACAGACCACGACGTCAGCACTGGAGGAGCCGCCATCCCCAGGAAAGGAGGAGCCTGACGTGCCGCCCATCCAGATGCCTGCCTCGACCACGCGGGATCTGAGCCACAAGAAGCTGCCAGTATACGTCAAGCACAGCTATCCCAATATCAATATGGGTCACAGCGAGTATACAGGTTTCCTCCCCAAGGTCCCCGGAGCTGAGGACAACTACGGCATGATGTATCATCAGCCGGAGACTGAAGCTGAGAAGCAGATGCACGAGCTCTGGTTGGCCCGCAGACAGCAGGAAGCGTTCAACTGGAAGAGCCAGCAACATATGGCTCTCGTTATGGACCGCCTGGCGCTCCATAAGGCCCGCTTGGCCTCCGATTCGCTCAGGCGACAAGAATCAAACGCCTTGCTCCGAGGACGCTCCGCCGGAGGGGTAGACTCCAGACCCTTCTCTGCGGAGCAGATGAATAACAGCCGTTACAGTGGGCAAAATTTGCGACCGTCGAGTAATGAAGGCATGCGTAAAGCGCAATCTTTGCGAAGCTTTGCGACGGGACCGAATTCCCCAGATAGCTCCCCCGAAGGCAAGGCCAGGGCGTTCGCGACCAAATCTATTTCAGTGACGTTGAACAACCAAGGGCAGGAAGTACCAGCGGACGTTCCGAAACCAGGTCGCAGTGGATCACAGAAGGCCTTGAAAAAGGCCAAGAAGTTGCCTGAACATCTTCCTATGCGGTACAAGTTGGAGGCACCCGAAGCTTTCAAAAGCAAGTACGACACAGGTCAATTCTACATGCAGCTTTCAGATAGCGATGATGACGACAAGCCCGTGAAAGAGCTCAAAGGAGTCACTGCGAAGGTCAAAGGTGGTGGCAAGAAGAAAGATGCTAAGGCTAATGCTGCACCTGCTGCGAAATTCAGAAGAGAAAAGCCTCTTATCCGAGAGAGACCTGTTTCGGCGACCCGGTTCCGTGACGTGGCTACGAACGATACGGAGCTCAAAGTGCACTATAGACACACTAATTATCGTCGTATGCCTCTAACCATGCAGCAAGAAGCTTGGTTGGAAGAGCGTGAAGGTGAGCGCGAGAAAAAGTCTAATGAGCTCGCGGCCACCCTTGTTGAGGCGGTAGAAGCCAAGAGTGGAAAGGGGAAAAAGGACGCGAAAGGAGGCAAGGATGCCGGGAAGGACGCTGGCAAGGGGGGGAAGAAAGGGGGAAAGGCTGTAGAAGAGCCAGTGAAGCCACCCAGTAAATACACTAGTGCGGCTCATTTTATGAGCGTGGCTTTTCCGAACTTTGAACCTGACGACGACACAGACACCCAAGGACCAATGCGAATGATGCAGCTCGTGGAGTGTGCTCGGATTATGGGTGCGATGGATGACTTCGGTATGAAGGGTGCCGTTACTGAGGAAGCTTTACGGAAAGCGCTCCTCATTCCTCAAGATAAGCCTGAGGCCATTTCCTTGGAGAATATGCGCAAAACTGAAACGGAAGGTCTTATGGAGAACCCAGCACCTAAGGAATATTGGCGACAGGTAAACTTCGCATCCAAGGGTGGCAAGAAGGGTAAGAAGAAGTGAGGGTCTGGTGTCGCATCTATTCTATAGTTTTTATTGGACAAAAGTGTACAAATATAAACCAGCATGGTGAATGAAACCAGCTCGCTTATTCATCCTGCTGAGGCAACGGGTAACGATCCAACAGCTTCGCCATCTTTTCGTGCATACCCAGGGAGCTCAGCGTGTATGTCCGTCGAGACGTGGGTGCTTCGGCTGCGGCCAACTGCTTTTTGAGGGAATTTACTTCGCTCAGTAAGTGCGCTTCTGAAGTTCGGGCCGCTTGAAGATCCTTCTGCACACTAGCCAGCAGCTCCCTCTGTTCCTCAGCCTCCGCCTCAGCCTCGTCAAGCTTCCGTCGAAGATCTTCTAGTTCTTGGTTGCTTGCCTCACTACTAGGAACTCCTGCTGAGGCTTCATCTAGATTCAATACAGTGCCCTTTGCCCACGAGATGGAAGCGCGTGCTCTAGAAAGGATTCCTCGACTCCTAGGCGTTTGAACTTCATCCGCGTCGTTGACATCGTGAGTGCCGCTGTCATCGTGTGCTTCTGCCTGTGTAGGTGCACTCACGGGTGCTGGATTAGCAGAAGTGGTCCATGATCCGAAGATGGAACCTCGGGGTTTATGAACCTTCACACCGCGCGAAACTCTCGGCAAGTCCTTGATCTCCTCAGAGATGATATACCCTTCCGAGAGATTTTCGTCGACGTGGGTTTCCTCGTTGTCATCCAGGTAACGCCTGCACATGACGATAGGTACTGATTCTTCTGGAGGCACGCGGAAGGAGCTCAATCGCTGCTGCAACCTCGACAACGACCAGTGCTGAACAACGTCGGTCCCGATAGAGTAGATGGCGTCGTGTATTCGCAAGTGACCCCTAGATACGCTTTCGGGCGAGAATTTGGACGCTTGGATCACGCGCTCATTTATGGCGCTGATGCATATCCAACCTGTAGTGGGACTCTTCGCTGCAGTGAAGCCCCACCGTCCGTCCTCGCTCTTCGTCAGCTCACAGTCATATTTGACATTTCGGAAGACATTGCTGACGGGATCCACGAAGTGCTTTTTGTAAACCGCATAATATGCTGTTTTGAGGGAATGGAGCTTTTCTACAACTTCTGGGTCGTTAGAAGACTTGCCGCCGCCAAGAATTGCCTGTTTGGCTCTTTGGAAGATCTCTACCAAGTGCGACTCCTCCAGCTCGATTCCGTAGCTCATTTCTTTCGTCATCCCCAGGGTCTGGTAAAACCCCACCTTTCCAGTGTAATCAAAAGATTCTGGGTTGGAAGTGAGAATAATACTTGTAAGCTCCTGTATCCAGTAATTCAATTCTTGTGGCGTTTCTGCGGATAGGTACCACGAGTCATGCTCATCGTGAGTCAATATGAACGCATTTTCGCGCTTGTCATCAGTAGTCACCCTCCTCACCAGCCAACCTTGGTCTATTTTTCTAGACTGCTTCTCGAACTTACCAACACGATCATTGCTGGAGTCAAACGTGTCGAACATCCGCAGGGTGCCATCGTCTTCAAGGATGAACCAGCGCCGCTTCCAAACACTCCCAAAGGTCCCATTACTTCGAATCGAGAGAAATCCTTCCATATCTCGGCAGCTCTCCGATTTTCACAATGTTAAATACTCGTGCAGCGCCTTTTTCAATCATTTTTTTAACGAGACTGCTGGTTGCTGGTTTTGCTTTCAGCTTTCGACTCCTGGGAAGAAATCGTGATTCCTATATCTCATGGTGACTAATTCTCGTAGACCTTATTAACTTATGCTAGAGTTAGAATTAGTGAGTATTTAATGCCGGAGAGTTGTGTGGATCCTGCGGATCCTGCGAATCCTGTCTTCCTCCACTTCAGGAAGCTGCGAAAGTGCAAGGGAGGCGATTCTGTTCAGGAACTGAAAGCAGAGATTATCTCCCTGATAAATGGAACTCATAGTACCTCGCGAGATATAGTGAAGACCTTCAAGTATCTTTATGGGCGAGGACAGGCTCTCGTTGAAATTTGTGACACCACTAGTGCGAGAGATGCTCTAAGAGTTTTGTTCGAAGCAGGTCATGAACACATTTCCTTGGGTACAGCAAGATCAAGACGAGACAGTTTCAAGCAACTACCGAGCTCTCAAAACGCAAGACTGGAGTGCGAAAGGGCACTGGCAGCAGTCATACGAACTCTGCTTACCCAGGACAGTCGCGAACGATGCTTGGCCAGGCGTCTGCGCAAGCGCAGCCATAACCGACTCGTAGAAAAGACTGTTTCCAAGCATCCGGCTGCAAGTACTTCTGCTGATGCCCCTCGATATAAACGCATATTCAGTCTCCTCGGTGGGCCGGAGGCTCTGCCTGGACAAGAACAACCAGAGCAAGAACGGGGACAGCGAATCGGGCCGCTCGCCTTGAGTGAAGGTTCGCTCACCGCAAGCAACCGCCAGGAGCTCTGCACTCTCATCAGCAAGTTGCACACCCCTCTGGACAGGCGCTTGCGGCGGCTGATTTGCTGGGAATCCGTGAGAAGAGGCAGTAGCAGTTCCTGTACCGACGAAGCCGACGCTTCTGGCTCTGTTTCTGGCTCCACCTCTGAGAGCTGCCGGGAGCAAGAGTGCAATCTACTGCATGTCTCCAGACCTGTCTCGGAGCTGCCCGCTACTATGCGGGTGTTCATCACTGAGGACTCCTTCACAGCGTCTTCTGAGTCAGCGGCGGTCAAGGAACAAGTGAATACCTTCGTGGCTTCGCGGGCGGCCCTGGTGCTTCAAGAGGGCGGCAGCAACAGGTGTTTGGTGCTGGATGGTAAGCAATGCAACACCAGTCGCGCTGTGCTGCGAGCTTCGCCAGCTGGTACTCGATCTTCCCGAGATATTATCGTACCAAACTACTGCAGTGACACCGTGTCGCTTATTCAAAGCAAGCACTCAGATGTGTGTACTGGGTACTTCGGTTCCGTTCGCGCCTTCCTAGATGAATTACACTACTCTGCTGCACTTGTTGAGGGTGAGTCCCAGGATACGAAGCATCAGCCCTCAAAGAGCATTTCAAAGGAGCCTTTTGGCTTAGTCTATTTAGATTATTGCTGTACTTTCTCGTGCGGCTACCGCAGCATCGAGCAGTCCCCGCGGGAAGACCTGCGTGCGCTCTTCTCCTATGGCCTGCTCAGTGACCATGCCGAGATCGTTCTGTGTGTGCACGTAGAACGAGTAGATAAAGGACAACCAGACTCACTAGTGTTGCTAGAACTTGCGCGCCTGGCCGAGGCCGGCGGATTCCTGCTTTCAGCAGCGCAGAAGAGATTCGCATACGGTGAGCTGGAAGTGTTTAGTGCCGTTGTGCGGAGGAGAGATAAAGTGATGTAGACATTGTGACTGTGATTGTGATTGTAATTGAATTGATTGTAATTGTAATTGTAAATGTGATGAATGCGAGCAAGAGAACGAGTAGAGTCGGTAGAGCTGGAGCAGGGGAAGGGCAGTGTGCGTGGGTGGTCTGTTTAATGTTACCGATTGTAGTCTCTATCCTTTGGACACCATGGCCGTATATACATCAGATAGGGGCGGAACACGCAACTGCAGCCACACAAAAAAAAAATGGGGCGAAGCTAAGAACTAACTGGTGCAGACAACTACTACTTAGTTGCGTTGTCTGTAGCCGTCGCGGTTTCCGTAGGACGGCTTGAAGTCGCCTCCGGGGCCGGCCTTCTTCTCGCGAGGCTCGGGGGCACCAGTGGGGCGGGAGACAGTAGCAGGCTGCTTCAAGGTGGCAGGGATGATCTCAGCAGGGAGAGCCAGGTAGCCCCTGAGGTACTCGATGCCCTCGTTGGTGAGGTACCAGTAGTAGTACTGCCAGTTGAAGGTCTCGTTCACGTAGCCCTTGGAACGGAAAGATCTCAACAAACCAATAACTTCAAGGTTGGGGACGTCAAGCTCGTCGGAGTGACGGTCCTTGAAGTAGTCCTTCTTGGCCACCATAGTACCCTCCTTGAAAAGGTACGTGTACACAGCGATTCTGTTCTTCTTGCTGACAAACTATGAGTTGAATACAGAGTAGATAATGAACAGTTAGCATTTGATCATAGGAAGGGCAGTAGACACACCATACGCAAGCCACATCGCCCCCAAGCACGGAATACCCTGGTCTTCAAAACCAGTCGTCATTTCGGGCAATGGCACAACTTTTTTACAATAAATGTACAATCTTACGATAAAGCTAAATGTCATAATAAGCTTAATCTGTGGTACAGCGCATTGCATACTTACCATCTTCACTAAAACTAAGAGTGTCGGGGAGGAGGGGGAGCGATGAGATGGGTTGTGGGCCCAAAGTTCCCACAAAGAAAGCTCACCAGTGTTCTTTTTTACATTCTTCACAAAAATTCTTCAAAAAAAAGGGGGGGGTCTTTAATTTCCAATACCCCGCTCTTCCTGTAATAGCTCACGAACGCCCTTCAGTCTATCTTATCCTGTGTTATCCTGTGGCCATCGTTCACCGCTAACCGCTCAGGCAGCCCTCTGGATACTGCGCTGGCTGCTGGCTGCTGCCTAGCTCGAGTCCTCGCCGTCGTCAGCTTCGTCCCCCTCTTCATCGGAGCTGTCAGCTCTGGAACGCTTGCTAGGACTAAATATGTCCCATATACTGGATTTCCGCTTCCGCGACTCTTTCTCCGCCGCCTTGGTATGATCTAGCTGCGTCTGGATCTCTCGATGCTCTGCGTTGAAGTTGTCAATGATCTCCTTGAGCTTCTTGTCGTGTGTGCTTCGAATTTGCTTCTTCGTGTAGTCTACTTCCTGTTTGTGTGACGCCCTGAGTTTCTGTCGCTCAGCTTTCCACTCTTTCGCCAGCTCGCGCAACACGAAAGCCAACGCATCTTCTTGCTGCATCAGTCTCCTCTCGGAAAGAACTTTAGTTTGGACGTGATGAACTTGAGCCTCCAAATCTGCTTCGTATTGCGCCTTAATGCTCTTCATCTTTGCTTCGTATGCAGCTTTGCTATTCTCCTCGCATTCCTCGAGCTCTTGCCGCCGCTCCGCCTCCTTGGCACTTCTCTGCTTCTCAGCCTCCTGCATGAAATCCTGGAGCTTCTGTTTCAGAGAATTCACTTCTGCAAGTTTTTGTTTATGTTCAGCTTCTAGAGTTTTTATGAGCTCCACCCCTTTCATGACTTGATCTAAATCTACTGTCTCTGCATTCGTGCTAACAGGGGCCGCTGCTGCATTCTCGGCACTCGGTGGTGCAGTCACAGATTGAGTATCCGCTGAAGACGACTCTGGTCGCTGCTCATTACTAGTACCTTGCCCCATACCTCACCCAGTCGCGGTGACAGTCTTCAAAACTCAGTTTACTCAGGTACCTACGTACCTACGGCGACAGTCGTGCGCCAGATCTCAAAAAAAATTCTCTCTTTTATTTCGGCTTGAAGTTTTCTTGAAAATAGGTTAAGTACACATTATATAGTATGCATATAGGTTAGTTACGCATTGACGTCATAATCTGTCAGTGGGATGAAAATCAGTAATTATTCACAAAAGCATCAAAATGACATAAACCACTCACTCCTCATCTCATCTACCACATACTTCTTTCCTTTTGTTGCTTCAGCAGCTGCTTGGTCGCACGATTGAACTCAGATGCGGCTTCGTTCATCTCCCTCGCCTTGTCGTTTACTTCGTGTAGCTTCTCACCGCGCTGCACCAGGGCATCCATGGTCTCGCTGGCGACATCTCTGGGGGAACCTCCTTTCGAGCTACCTGTGTCGCCACTGCTTCCCCAAGAAAATATCGATTTCGACTGGCCACTCGAAGCGTTTTTCGATGCCTCCGCGGCAGCACGAGAGTCGTCCCTCCTCTTCTTCTCAAGGATATTGAAATCTTTCTTGCGGCAAGCGTATGAGTGGATGAGCTGGTTGAAACACGAATCACACACTCGCACGAGAGCAGCATCACTGCTTCCAGGCTGCGTCAGTCTTTTGGTTGAGCACGCATCACAGCATAAGATTCCGCAGTGACGACAGTGATGGCGACGGTTATACATGGTGAATGGCGCAATACAAAGTATGCAATGAGATGATTCCTTGTCGTCAGCCCACTTCTGGTGCCCTTGGGCCAGATTCTGCACCTCCACGAATTGAAGGAAATCATCGGGAGCGACCTGTTCCAGCCACTGCTTTCGTGCCGTAGCCACAGCTTCAACAAAGGAAGCTCGTAGGACACTCATAGTCTCATCCGAGTAGCGACCACCCCTCTTCGCGATTTCCATCAGGACTGGCAGGGTCTCCATCGCGAAGTCAGCCGTCATATCCATGTCCATGGAAATCGGGCCGTGACCGCCACCTATGCTTTGCATGCGCATATCCACGCCGTGTTTGGAAGCAAATGATTGCAACATAAGATCGATGGCATTGGCCTTCCCAGGAGTCAATGCATTAGGGAATGCCCCTCGCTCCAGCAACGTACGCACTGTCTCCGGGTCGACGTCAGGCCTAGAGCAGCACATCTGCAGCGGGGTCAAGCCGCTGCGCTCATGTGGCTGGTTGACATTTGCTCCACAGGCAATGAGAAGGTCTATCGCATGCGGCAAGCCCAAAGATGCGCACACGTGAAGCGGTGAAGCACCCGAAGAATCGCACAAGTCAAGTTCGACACCCTTGGTGAGGAGTATGTCAAGCATGACTTGCACGGAGCTGTTGCTGTGTGCGTAGATAAAAATCAGGTAAAGAGCATCTCTGTCTTTCAAATTCCGCAAAAATACATCGGCTCCGCGTTCTACCAAGAATATAAATACATCTGCGTGCCCGGCTGCCGCTGCCATCAGGAGCGGGGAGTTGAGCCCATTATTCAGAGCGTCGATGTTGGCCCCAGCATCGAGAAGCGAAGCGACATTCACGCAGTTTCCTGTCAGAGCGGCCCAGTGCAGAGCCGTCATACAATAGTCATCCACATCATCTATGTCTTTGCGCTTCGGACCCAGCTCTGAAATCTGCTTCTTCACATCTGAAATGTCCCCAGAGCACACGGCCGAGAAGAGGCTTCCGCCAATGGCTCGGTGGTGCCAGCCCGATGCGAGGCTCAGCCCTGGGGTTTGCAGGTAAGCTCGTATGGCAAGCTCGATCTCTTCACACCAAATGCGCTTGTCACTCTCCGAATCGGCGATCAGGTGGAAGGGTCGGTCCTTCGTACGCACCTCGAAGCCTTGCTGCTGCTCCGTTTCGTCTGTGCTATTGATGTACGGCACGAACATGAGCTCGTCAAGGGGCACCACCAGGTTAATGACCAGCATCTCCGAGCTGCTCAGATAGCTCGCTTGGGGGGGTGGCCATCATGAGGCAGTCGTTGAAGAGGACGAGTCGCTTTGCAGTGTGGTGCGTGACCATGCTGTGCATGCTCTTCTTGTTCACCTTTCCTTGAAACAGAATGGTGCGCGGCTTGTCCAGCATATTGAAATCACTTACCACGATGGCATCGTCCTCATCTTTATGCTTCTTTTCCTTCGCGGCATGAGTCACCCGTGACGCAAGTTTTTCCAAAGCCTTTATTTGCGCATCAGAGCGATCAGGGGCGGCACCCCTCTCACGCCCATAGTCCTTAACGGTCATGGAATTGGTATCCAGACCAAGCATCTCTAGCATCGAATCCGAATCATGGTCGTCAAGGAATGTTTCTTCCAGGTGGTCCATTTTGCGCTACCTATCGATAGGGGTTCAAGACTTACGATTTTCAGATTCTTAGAAACCTCGCAAAAAACACAATATTTGGCAAACTATTTTCACTCGTACAGTCTTGATGGCTGCAGGAAGCAGGGAAAGAGTTGTTTTCTGGGGGATAAACTAAGAAGAAAGAAGAAAAGAATTTCTTTTATAAAGAAATTCCTCGTAGAATCTTTTTTCCATTTTTTTTAGCCCTTTCCTCCCTTTCGGGTGTGTTTATGGGGAATGCTGCAAAATATTCTTGTTTATAACGATCTTTTACGTCATATCCTAACTTTTGTGACAGCAGAAGAATCCCTATTTCAAGTTTTATGCTCCTCGAAGTTGAGCAGAAAAATTCTAGGAAGGAGTTTCGGTTTTTGGTCTGATGCGGCTCGTCGAAAGCCTTATGAATGCTCCCAGGCTGTTATAGATCAATCAATGGTGAGCGATTCGGTCGAGGAAAACTGTCGCTCATTGCGTTTGAAGATGGTAATGCTGTCCCGAGTGATGGCGAAGATAGCCAGGAGCTCTGACGTCATCTTTATTGTGAGCTGTCTCGATGCGTTCGATTATTCAAAGGGAGCCCTTATTTGTGTCATGAAACGGCTCGGTACGCTCGTCAGTCATAGTGAGAGCTTGCGCTTCAAATCTCACGTTCTGCAAACCCACGTTCGGATTGCCCAAGTGGCTCGGGACAGGTGGCTCGAGCCAGATGGTCGGCAGAACTGGGAATTGCAGGAAGCTGGAATGCACGCCCTGTTCTCCTTGTCTCGAAACTTCACCTTCATTCGAATCAGCCCCTCAATCTTCGCCAACTGCAGCTCTGAGATTTATATCGGCGTGATTATGCGCGCCATTCAGAGCGTGCACTGGGGAGTCTCAATGCGGGCAGCAATGACGCTGAGCAGCTGCCACAATTATCCCGTGCTATACGTAAAGTTCATGGCTGCTGGTGTCGTGGAGCAGCTATTAACGCTGTGTGAGAGGCTACTAATGCAGATGAGGGCGGGAAGTCCGGGTAGTCCTTCTGCTGGCAATGTGGATGCAGCTAAGAGAGAAGCATCGGCGCTCCCGCCTTGGAAGGAAGTATACCAAGAGATAGCCAATTGCACGGGCTTGTACGTGTCTTTGTCCTCTGGGCGGCACAGTGACAGTCAGCTGCGCAGATACACCCAGCTGTGTGCTGAATTCTTGCAGAACGATGACTGTAGTGGCTCCTCTGCGCTCAAAGTGCTTCTCAACCACCTGGCTCGTCTGGCCTCCAGTGACGAGGCGTTCTTCCGTGACGAGGGGGCACAGCACATCCGTGAACTCAAGACGAGCCTCCAGATCCACCTAAGTGCAACAAGCCGGGAGGGGCAGTCGACTGACTTTGGAGTCAGCGACAGCGACATATTCATTTTGTGCAAGGTTCTGAATATTTCTTATCTCTAATTTATTCAGTAATAACAGCTAATAACAACTTTCTAAACATTCTGCTACTGCTACTGCTCCTGCTCCTGCTCCTGCTCTCGAGAGCGGTTGTTAAGACGGCGCTTGGCCCTGCTTTGGTGCTCGGTGACTTTTCTTTGCGGAATGACAATATTCAGTGCATCTTTCCAAGCAGTGTCAGTATTCCCCTGAGTTTCCTTTTGTAGTAGAAGCTCCACGCAGTGATTGACAGTCAGCACGTGGGTGGCGGTGAGCTGCAGGTGGTTCTTGATCGGCAACTTCACCGTCCGAATCCCCTGTTCAGTGGCCTTCTTGTGGGTGATACCTTTCAGGCGGTTTCGATCGACGATGCCTCCGATGACGTACGCACAACGAGCATCAAGATCATCCAAAACTTCGCTCGCGTCCGAAGAAAGATAGACTAACTCGCGATGCTGCTTTGGAAGTTGATCAAAGTAGCTCTTCTCCACATCTTCTCTGCTGCTTCCACTGATGCTAATGTGCCCTTTGGAGCTCATTTCGCGAGTCAGCTCGTTCGGTTGGGAATAGAATTGCGGCATCTGTGAGAAATCCTCGTCAAAAAGATGGAAACCTACCCAGTCTGAGCAACCTATTTTCTGCAGCTGCGCTCGCAGCTGGGGGCCTACACCAGTGATATAGATTGCGGAGGGGTTGGGACTTCGGCGATTAATGCCGTAGGTAAACAGGATTTGTTGGGCAAGGCTCTTGATATCTCTCTCACTGTGGTGCTGCTCCCACAGACAGTCGATGATTATAGAGAAGGAATTCGCACTTTTTTCCAGATATTGCCTCTCCTGCTCCACTTTGTTTTCCTTTCGTTTGCGCTGAATTTCCGCTAGCTCCTCTTCCGTAATAGGAGTGGAAACATGAGCCGGCTTTCCATTTGCCAAATCCGTAGCGTTTTGGAGAGCCTTTTCATTCTCCCGACGAAGCTTCTTGCGAGCTTTCAGTTGCTGCCGCTTTGCCTTTTTAGTCGCTTCCCACTTTTCTGCCTTTAGCATTCGCTTTCTTGCATTTTTAGATATTGCAGGAGCTTCAGGATCTACAGGATCTTCGCTGAGACTCGGCTCCATGATCATTTCCATTCGATTTAAATGCACGTCTTTCAAATGAATCTTATGCTTCTCACAGTTTTATCCAGCAATTAGGGGGAGAGTGTCAACTCTGATTCTGGATGTAAACCAGCGTACGGTCGTACCCAGGCTACGATTCGGGAGGCGCGATGTTTTTGGCGGTGTTTTTGGCGCGTTAACACTCGATCGCGTGTAACGTCTCTCGGCGCGTGGTAACTCCGAGCATACGCACGTGAGTTGACTCCAAATCTCGATAGGTATATGTTCACTTCTTAACACTGATGATTACAGTAATATGAATGATCACGGGGCTTTAGTCACTTATCACTTATTGCGGGCACTCCTGCGGGTGGCGGGTTTCTTGGACTGCTCTAGGGCGATAGCAGCGGCAGCGTCCATGTCAACCAACTGCACCTTGGCAGCGCCTCTGGTAGTGGCTACCGTAGTGGGTTCCTTCTTGACAGCTTTCCGTGGTGCAGGTGCAGGTGCAGGTGCTACCTCAGCAGCCTTCCGCTTACCACGGCCTGATGCCACGGCAGAGGAGGAATGCTGGGATGTAGCCTCTACCTTCACGGCAACGCGGGTTGCTGGGGTTGGTACTTCCAGTTTGGGTGCCTCAGGAACCACCAGTTGAGGTGGAGCTTTCACCACAGTGGTCAGCCCTGGCACCTCCGGATTATTGCTGAACCTCGTGATCTTGCTAGGTTTCAGTTGCGCTGTGTGAGTCTTTAACCGCCCCGAGCATAGCAGGAGGGTACTCAGCATCTGCTGCTGCCTCGTGAGACGCTCTTTCAAGCTTGAATCAATATGCGTCGGTATGGTGCCCAGCTGGTGATTCACCACATGCGCTTCTAGCCGTTCGAGCATTTCCTTTGAGAAGTGCGGAAACGCGATCTGTGTGAGCACTGTGAACTGTTCGCTCAATAGACCCAGTAGCGATTTATTCACCACAGCCGTAAGCAGCTCGCGCTGCACTGTCAACTTGCTCTCGAGTTTCTTATTATGAGCCTCCAACTCGCTCATAGAGGTACCGGTTGAGCCGCGTACGGAGCGCTCTTTAGTTCTGATACGCTCCTCTTTATGTTGCTGCTCCAGCTCGGAGAACCACGAAGCGTAATCTCTCTCCTTCAGTGATTGCGCGATCCACAGTCCTTCGATGATGTCTAGTAGCCAACTGCAGTGCTGTGGCATTCTCCTATCAGTCAGCTCCATACCAACATATTCCTGCAAAATTCGACGATCTTCCGGACGGAGGGGTGGCAGCTTGCGCATTGCCTCCTCACTTGACAACGGCTCGAAGAGTAAAGGAGGGCATTGGTGAAATTTCTTCACCACAAGCTCGGGGGTGAACCCCTCACAGGTGTCCAGCGGAGTCAGCCGCACCTCAGGTAGAGGGGGTTCGGGCCCTCCAGGTGCTTGCTCACGCTGCACGTCCTCCGGACCGGCTTCGCTTTTTACAACTGGCTCTGTCGGCGCCTCCTCTTCCTCTTCTTCCCCTTCCTTGCCGCTACTTTCATCTTCTTCGGGCTCAGCGCCATGCAGTGATGGGGGCAAGGATAGGATTGCACCGTTCAAGCGATCGTCCTTCATCAGGGCACGTGCTCGAGTGTACAACGTGTTCATGTCGATAGCACTGGTCCCAGTTATGCTGTTGTAGGCCTCAAGGAATGAATTCCATAAGGTAGCCACGTTGTCATGTGAAGTAAGCCTACCGTCGCTCAATCCGTGCAAAAAGGCATACTGGAATGCGGACGCACTCTTGGCAGCTTCATGCTTCACCTCTTCACGCCTCAAGAGCGTGACATAGAATTCGTATAATTCCATCTCTGCGCCCGCTACGGGGTCACAAGCAGCCTCTGCAAATATATTAAACGAACTTTCTACCCCTCCGTCATCGGCTATGAGTTCCATTTGAGCGAACTCATTCCATAGGCCAACAATTGCAGTGCGAGCCTGCTTCGCATCAGAAGATTCCGCTGAAGAAGCTAGATTTTCAGTATAATTGTCAGTCCAGTCAAAAATCTCCTCCCGAAATACATCTCGCTTCTCCTCGAAACTCTGAGCTTCATTGGACAAACGCTCCTTTACCGTGGATAGCTGGAATCCTTCCATTGTCGAAGTGCTGCAAACTTGAGGAGACCAACGTTCCTCAAGCTCAAGAGCACTGCACTGTCACTCACTCTGGATGGACACAAAACCGAAGTTAGCTCCAACGTGGAACAACACAAGTACAAATCCATGGAATTTCAGTGACCCTCAAAAGAACACCAGCAGTCCAACGTAGAGATAGAAAGTGGGCAGTTTAGTACCCTCGGATAGGGTAACTGAACTCGATATTTTTCGAAGAGTTTGATTCTGCTCGATTCAGCTGTAATAGTGGTTTTTGTTGGTTTCTCTCTATCTTCTTCTGGAAAATATGAGAGCAGCAGCACTAGCACAGCTGCTGGTGTTTACGATCGTGTGTGGGTGGTGCCTTGCCCAGACTGGTCCTGTTTTTGACGTAGATTCTCCTTTGGGTAATCGCAAAGGCTTTTCGCGTAACGATCAAAATTTCCAGGATTTTGTGGGATCGACATCGATGGAGGCGAGGCGAGTCAAGAGGAATAGCAAAGGAAGCCGCATTTTAGAACACCATCAACATAATAATAGCGTTACTTTAGAATCAGAAGATGCGACTATAGATGGTAGACGCCGACTGCAAACAGTGTGGCCGTCTATTCTCGAAACTTTGGACCTTTCCAGTGAACTAGAGATCTTTTACGACCCCCCAAATAATACATTTTCTGAATGCGCGCTGGGCGTTTTCGTGAGAGCAAACAAGGAAGATGCGAAAATATACTATGAGTTTGAGGACGTGTATACCAAGATCGTTGCGGATCCGACGCTCGACAGTGCCTTCCTTACTTTCGACTCTCCTTATGTCCACTTGAACACGCCCTTCGGAGCTTCGAGGAATCGAGCAGTGAATTTAGTCATTGTGTGGTTCAACCCCATGCTTCAATCCTTAGTGCGCTCGCCTTTGCTTGCTTTGCGATATGTCGTGGAAGCGAATGCCCGGCCGGAATCCTTCGGGTTCTTAGTCCCGGGGGTAGAGAGTTCAAGTTATTTCCTCAAGTTTGTGATTGAGATGAAGGCAGCTGCGCGTGCCCAGGTTGCGGGCGGACAGGAGTTCGCTGATTTCTATACTGAGCTCGGTGTGGGCACCTATCAAAATCAGATTATTCCCATGCATTTGCTCGATTTGCATGAGGACCTCAACGGATTCGAGGGTGGCTTCTCAGTCAACTGCTCCTCGCGAGTCAAGCACTACGGTATCCTCGTGCCTTTCCATAACGGCCACAAGTTCGTGGGCCAGGTTGTGAGGGTTGACTTGAAGAACTTCACTCATGGTCCTACTTGCATGAGTTGGTATCGGCGCGAGTACCTAGATGGGGACGGAAACATCGTCGTGGAAGGTCCTGCAGATCAGGACAACGCGTGCGTACACATCTTGGACTTGACCACGCTTCACCCGAATGCGCGAGGTTTCCGTCGAGGATTTCATCAGTTTCCTTACGCTTACCTTTCTCCAGGTGAGTTCAACGTGCCGGTTCGCTGTGATGTTTGCGATTTCGGACTGCATTCCACGAAAGTGATCGACTTAGGGCTCATCGATAAGAGGTATGGCGGCTACTCCGGTGGTTTTGTCGATTACCTATGGTCTTGCTTCAACCCTTTTCGCACGTTCACGGGCCCATTCGGTGGTATACGCAGTCAAGAACCAGTCGATCAGGGACATTTGAAGCCTTACTTCCACGCGGAGATGATCTGTATTCACGCAGACGCATGGGAAGGTCGCGGTGTCTTCGACGACGTACCCATCCTTGATGGCACTGGCGCTGGGGCGATGGCCTCTGTGTATATTGAAGGACGCACTGTCACTTCTGTGGTAATCACCGATATTGGCGATGGCTTGTATGAAGCAGGTGATCAAATATCATTGGACCATAGTTACTTCGGTGTGAGTACTAGCGAAACGAATCTCATTGTCACCTTGGTAGATGGTATTTCCATCGACGATGATCTCATAAACTTGACCCACACTGTGGACTCAAATCCTGATGATATAGAAGACGCAAACGTGAAGAGTTCGCTGAGAAGATTTGACCTAGGAAATGTCGATGTGGAATTGAGAGGGTTTTCAGAGGCCATTCGAATGGGTCGGTTCGCCTACTTGTCTCCACTCGCTACTCAGTCTCACGTCTATGCCGGAAAGCTGGTGAGACTCTTCTTAGGAGCCGTCGATATTGGTGAGACATTGGATTATCTAGCAGCCTCCGGTGGGAAAATTCGTGATATCGTCGATGTGCTTGATTTGAAGCTTCTGGACAGCAGGCACTGCGGTTTCTCAGGGATTTTTAAGTCGGGTAAATTCATCTATCTTGTCCCATATAGAAACAAGGAAGAGCTCTATAATGGACAGCGTGGTCACGGCCAGCTTGTCCGCGTCGATGCTAACGACTTTTACCCTTCAGGCGTGCTGGCTCTCGATCTGGAAGGCACCACTCGATCCCAAATTCCTTCTTTCGCTGACGAAGATTTGCGGGGCTTTTCTGGAGGTTTTGCTTCAGGAAAATACGGTTTAATCGTTCCTTTCTACAATGCCGTGTTCTCTGGGAAAGTGGCCCGATTCATTGCTATAACCGATGATATGACTGGTAATGTGCAAGAGCTTAACCTCATAGTTGATAGAGACAATCCGGGTCTGTACAAGGGCTTCCGCGGTGGTTTCGTGTCACTATGGCAAGGTTTTTATGATGCAGTTTAGAGACTCCTTGTATTGATACAAATTATACAAATATGTAAAATGGATGTAAAAACTTTAGAATGAGATTGCGACACTAACTGACATCTATAAATCTTTGATTTCTATTTCATGGGCTGAACCGGGACTGGCTGAACTGTCTGAACTAGACTTTGCTCCATCTACCAATTCTTTTGGCTCCGACTCGACTTCGCCCGCCCGTCCGGCGACGAATGCAGCGGCCTCGTCCATCACTGGATCTCCTTCGTCAAATCCCAGGATGGAGTATAGGCCAAACGTCCATGGGCGCCTCAGTGAAGCTATCTTATTATGCGCGAGGGCAAGTGGAAGGCTCGTCGGAAAGTACACGATGACTTTCTCCCAACCAAGACTGTCAAGGCGGGATCGGATTGTCGCGTAGATGGACTCCCGTTCCGAAAGAGAGAGGCTCCTGAACGGGGCGCTCCCAACACTTCTACATAAAGGTACATCAGATGCCTTTTCAGAAAACAGTTGAGTTGCAACGTGAGCTTCAGTGCTCTTGACACCAGAGTATATATTCTCACTGCGCAGCCTGTGCACGGACTCTGGATCCAGGAAGGCGGCGGTGTGTAAGTTAACTACGAAATCAAGGTCAAGATTCGCGTAAAGTCTTCGTTTACGAAACCAGCGAAGAGGCTCTAGAAATTCCTCTTCACATCCCATTCGGACTAGTATACATTCCTGCAAAGCTTCTGAGTCATCAAAAAAGAGCTCTAATCCGCTCTGCCACATGGTTCTGGATATCCAGGATATGGTTGTTTTCAAGATGCTAGGTAGGGTACCTATCCGGTCCTCTGCCCACATGTAATCTAACACGCCTAAGTGGGGGGTTGCAATGGACACAAAATTTTCGGGTTGCAGTGGTGCGGCTCCAGGCCCAGCGTAAAACATGTGCGTGTCGAGGCTGTCCCTAGATAAAAGCTTTACCGCATATCTACAGAATAGACCCCCGAGACTGTTACCCACAAATGATATCTTCCTAAGCCATGGTTTACTTAGCTGCACTGCATGAATTTCATCGACTAGGCGCTTCGCCGCAGTCTCTATACCAGACAGGCTCTTGATCCACCAATTCGATTGCGAGAGAAGAACCACACATCCATGCTCTTCAAGACGAGAGCCAAGATACTTTAAATCTGAATCCGTTCCCATGATCCCGTGAACGAGTACACAGAGGTGCTCACTGCCAACAAAAGCTGCCTTTCCAACCAGGATGATACCCAAAACAAGCAAAATCTTCATGCTAATGGGTCCACACTGAGAAAAGAGAGAGCTAACAAAAACCTGGTTTGAATTCAAACTAGGAGAGTTTGAAGACAACCAGGGAGAGAATACCGAGCCAATTTCGTGCACTAGGGCTGAGTAAGAGCCACTTTTCCCCCTTTCCTGGCTTTCCCATTTCCCATCAGTTTTCTTTATTTCCGAAGTATTTGGACTTCCCTTCGTACTTATTGACCTTATCGAAAATGTTTGAGATCTCTAGTTATTGTGAGGCTCTGAAGTGTGACCTAAAAACTCTTAATTATGAAGAGATTCAAAACCGGATCATAGCGTATTTCGAAGCGAAGCTGCAGCAGCAGCATGTATGTGTGCATGAGATGAAGGCGCCTGAGGGTTCTAATGGACAATCTGCTTTATCTCGTTGTGCTCGATGCAAGGGTGTATATTACCGCACCGCCGAAGGGCAGAAGAGTAATTGGAAAGTTCACAAATTAACATGCAAGGTACCAAATCCACTGCTTGTAGCTGGATATAGTATTCCTATGACATGGCAGAAAATGAAAGACCAACTCGTGCGAATGGTGTTCGACGAAAACTTCGGTATGCTCCTCCGGCATCTCCGAAATATGTGGGACAAATTCGAGGGAGATACGGCGCTGGAGGGGGATATTCACGGTACGTGTCGCAACTTGATCTTCCTCAGGGAAAGCACCAGAACGAAGATCATGTTCGAGTCCATGTGGAGCGCTCCCGGAGTGGCGGACTACTTCTGTTTCAACGAAGACCTGGTGTATAGTTACCTCCGCCGACAGCGCGTGATCTTTCCACTTGGTTTGCCGTCTCCTGAGGCTGTAAAAGTTCTTATGAACAACGCACCAGAAATGAAGGCCCTTGCGGAGAAGCTCCAGGAAGAAGAGATCGCGGAACAGGTGCGAGACGACGAATGCAAAAGAATGAAATTCTGTCATTTCCACTACACACTGCTCATGGCCTGTGCTGTTGAGGGCACCTTCTCCTTAAATTTTGCTATGGATGGCTGTGGACAACTCCGCTCTGGGGCGGTTGCGGAAGCCGCGATGAAACGTTGTATAGAAATCTGGCTCGACGAACACGCTCGATTGTCCTGTGGTGATGCTCTTGCTCCTGCGTACTCATTCGCAATCACGTACATCAAAGCCCGGCGGGACCAAGCTGGTCCAGAGGAAATCGCTCCCTTGTGCCCCTGCGACAAGGTGCTGATGGCTTGTCTCCAAGAGATCCTGGAGTCAGGAAGTGCCCTTCTGAGCGCAGCGGCGATCATCAAGATGCTGTCAGAGATGCCGGGCAACCCGTGGGCGGCGTTGTCGATACGTCGCCGCGCAGAAGTGGCCATTTTATTAGCAGAAAGTATAGCTTGCTCTGAGGGTGATTTAAACGTCCAGTCCGAGCGAGACGGGAAGGCTATGAATGTTTATGACTTGAAACTGCACGTGATCTTGGACAAGGTGTGCTCTGTGGACAATGCCTCTGACCGCCTGGCCGTTTGGCGGGCGGCTGCATATGGCAGTAATTGGTGTCCCCTTGGGCGGCTCGATACTGGGCGCGCTTTTTTCCATTACATGCTCATTATCTGGGACATTCCGGTGCTTCTTCCTACAGATAGAGTCGTGTACAAGAGTGAGGAGGACTTCCGAGACAAGTACGACTGCTTAGACCAGTACCAGCGTTTAGACGCCGAAATTTTAGAACTTTCTGTTTGTGATGCCATTTTGAACTGGGCTTTAGCTCCTTGGCCTCGTAGCTTCAACACTGAAAACCAGATTGCTACAGACAAGCTGGAGTCCTACCGGAAAGCCATGGAACCGGAACGCTTCGAATCGTTTGCTCGCATATATGACCGCTCTTCCGCTACATCGAACGGTGGAAGAAAGAAATACAGGGCAAAGCCTCTCCCTGAAATTATCCCTCAAAAAAGTGCGGAGCAGATTCGCCTTGAGAATATACGAGCAGAGGAGATAGCAGCCATGCTCATTGAGGAGGAGGCTCGGGAGAAACAGCAAGAGCAAGCCAAACCGAAGAAGAAGAAGGGAAAGAAGTTGAGAGACTGAATCTTTGACTGTGGTTCTTCCGGATTTTTTGTGTTGTTGTGGATTTAAAAAAGCCTTGCTTCCCGGTAATAATAATAATAAAGGTAGTGTGATTAACCTATTTTACATATATATAAGTAGTTTAACCCATTTTAAAGACCAAACCCGGCAACCCGGAAACCGGGATGCGTTGTATGTACTTAACCTATTTACAAGAACTTCAAGCCGATTCTGAAGGATTCGGGAAAAAGAAAGCTTATATGGAGCCTCCAGAGGAAAAGGAGCCCAAACTGACCTTTTCCCTCTAAATGAAATCCGGTATGCCCATGGAAAACATCGGACTCAGTAGACTCAGTTGCGTTCTCTTTTTGTTGTCGCTTCTCCTTTTGTGCTTGACCAGTTCCGGAAGCTCGGTCCCGGAAGACAAGTATAAAGGGAAAGTTTTTGAAGTCACGAGTCAGAATGCCTTTGAGTTTCTGAGTACCCAAGATCAACAGGGTATTCTGTTAGAATTTTATGCGCCATGGTGTGGACACTGTCAGAAATTCAAGTCGGCTTACAATGATGTGGCTGCAGAACTGACGAATAAGGGAGATTTCCGTGTTGGTGCTTGTGATATCACTGCGAATGCTGCCATGAGTGGAAGATTTGACGTCAGAGAGATTCCTGCCTTATATTTGTATCGAAAAGGTGAGCTTTATAAATACTCTGGTCCTTTCCATGCCACAGCAGTGAAAAAGTGGGCCACGAAAGATTACGTGAACAATATGCCTCTCCCGTTTTGGCAGAGTCCACTGGGTCCATTTGGTAAGATAAAGGGCTTACTAATACATATTGGTGTGGTACTGACGGAATTTGTACCACGCTTTGCTGAGTATTTCGGTTTATCAACAAACGCCGGTGCAGTGGTAGTCGCCGGTTTGCTGGGTTTGTCTATTCTGAGCTGCACATTTGTTGGGGTGTTCTTCTCAATAAGTCACGAAAAGGAAGACTAGATTTAGAGCTGCATTGTTGATATTGTTTTTGAGTGCTAAACACGAGTACATGAAGTAATCTTTCATCTCTGACTAACTTCAAAGCTGTTTCAATGTTACCTCACAAGAAGGCGTGTGGAACGAGACAGCACCCAGCGGCCAGCAGTACCGGAGCATGTATGCGGGAGTATCGAGCGTGCAGAACATTTTATACTGTAGAGGAGCTTTGGGGGGTCGCCTGGTCTAAGTGACATCTACCAAACTATTTCACTTTCCGTCTGTCTTAATTTCTTCATAACATCCAGGATAACACAGATTACAAATTACTACTGAAAACCATCAAGGAACTCGAATTCCTTAGCTATCTGAATTCAGATTGCATCATACCGAATCAGTAGCAGTAGAACTGAATTCCGGTGATGATTCGTTTCCTTTTCCTTCGCCTTCGCCCCTCGCCCTTGGCTCACCGGCTCGCCTCGAGGCTTAGGGATGAATCGGGCTATTCGTCTCTTCAGGTTCCATCTTCATCAGTTCCATAGCATATTGTCGTTCTAGCTCCGTACCACTCATTCTTTTCTCAGCATCTTCACTCTTCCACTTGTATAGCCTGAGGACAAAAATAGAAACAAAGGGGGACGCAATCATTACAAAAGATGGCCACAGAACAGATTCGTAGGGATTTCCGGAACTATTGGCCACATCATTTAATAAAAATGAGAGTACGGAAGCCATAAGAAGAAGAATGACTACTCTACTACTAGAAAAGATGGAAAGAGGAACTTCTTCGCACAGTTTCGTAACTTCTTTTACGGCAATGGCACCCCAATGCTCATGTACAGCTTCTGCTTGCTTTTGGATCGAGGGATCTGTACTTAGTGGAACGCGCTCATACTTGAAACCATCAATCGTCCGTTCATTTCTCTTTGAATATATAATCACACTGATCTCTCTGACTAAAAATCGACCAATTACTAACTCCGTGATGTATACTTCGCCAATCAATGCTATGATTATCACCAAACCAAGTAATGGAGCAAGCGTCCCAAAGGTCACGAATACAAGTATGGTACCCAAGTTATTCGGCATTCTTTTCCATATCCATAATTTCGAACTAGTGGGAAATGCATTGTCACCCTTGGAACGCTCCTTTCGCTGATGACTATCCCACATCAACTGATTCAAGGGGAAAGTCATATATAGGTATTTCAGCAATCCCGCTGCTTCTGAGGGGCGTGAGTCATTATTTGCTACTCCATCAGCCCTTTCATCAATTTCTTGTTTTACTGTGTAAAATAAATAGACGTATTGAATCAAGCATTTTGCAATAATTAGACAGTACATATTCGCGTAAAGTGGTATATACGCACGAATGATCGCAGGGGAGCAGGTATAGTTGTACAAAAACGGTACATCTGCATTGATGTCATACATTATATCTGTTGTAAGCTCATACCATCTATGAGCTCGACAATCTGCGACAGTAGTCCAAAATGGGTCACTACATCGAAGCGATGATTCGCTCGTGAAAGTGTGCATACTTGCCGAAATGAAATAGTGATAAAAGCATGCAGGATCTACAACCATCTGCGTGATTACAGGAATGAAAAAAAGACTCACCGCATTCATCAGAAATATGAATCGCAACTGTGATCCGCAATATTTATCAATCAACTGCAAATGCTTGTCACGAGGTAAACCAAAAGTAAGAGCATCCATTTCAAACAGGCGATAAGTGATTACCCTTACCCAGATCCACTTAAAGATGGCAAAGAAATAACGAAATAAATTTTGTGTGGCAATAGAAAAGTTCAACAAGACATACAAATACAGAGCATTTCCTGCAATGAGAAAGCCCCAGATAAAGCTTGTTAAGCAAATCATCCGCGATGCAAAAGCTGCAAGTTCCCGTAAAGGATGTTCCTCTTTCTTCTCATTACCATTCTTCATCAAATATTGATCTTTTTCCTCGTATTTGTAGCATATGAGGGTGATACTAAAAATAATGATGAAATAAACACACACCAACGCTATTGCTGTGTTGCTTCCTGTAATATAAGCAGCAGTACTAATCCAACCGTAGCTGTACTCAATTGAACGCGATTTCCACAGGCTCAAATACGATATCAATGCAACCAATAAGGCAACGCTCATCTTCAGCATCGACCATTGAAGGTCAAACAGATGATACGCATATTTGTGTACCGCGGTTAATGAAATGCCAATATTGACAGTTCTCCACTTCTTACCCATTGCGACCTCTCGCCAAAGTTGTAATTCCCGAAAATATTGAGAAGATAATACAGAGCAATACAATATCACAGCGAAGCAAATCATGAGCACAATTATAAATGTATAGAATGATTGATTGTATAAGTTGGACCCGCACTGATATTCTCCCTTTGAAGGGTCTTTCAAAGGAAGATTGCGGTCAATCAAAGAACAGTCAAATACATTGCCTGTAAGAATATCTATATGAAGAAGTCCAAGCAAGGACTTTGGTATAATGCCACTAAGACTATTGACCGAAGCATTAAAATCTTTGAGGTGAGATATGCCACTGAAAACACTCAAATCACCTTGAAGTCGATTGTTCTGTACTGCAATATTAGAAATATTAGGATTTGTCACCAAAGCTGAAGGTAACGTCCCATTCAGATAATTGAATGACAGGCTTATATTCTGTAATTGAGAGCCCAAAACTTCCGGAATGTGACCACGAATACGATTACCCCCTGCATACAATGTAGCAAGATTTGGTAAATTCCATATACAGTCTGGTATGGTGCCTTTTAAATACTTTGACGTCGTAAAACCATCAAAGTAATGCCCCAGAAACCTACCCTTGAAAGTATCTTCACGGCAACTTTTGTCACCACCCACACTCGTGAGTTCAAGCAATCTCAATTTTTTGAGATGACATAAAGATTCCGGTAAAGTTCCGTGGATACAGTTGGAGCCTAAAGCAATATAACTCAAATTGCTTAACGCCGAAAGCTGCTCCGGAATCGTGCCCGTTAGTTGGTTCTGATACAGGAGGAGGTATTGCAAGTTCGTCAACGTACTGAACTCCGGAATTGTGCCGGTCAGTTGGTTCTGAAACAGCATGAGCTGATACAACTGTATCGAGGTGCTAAACTTCGGAATCGTGCCGGTCAGCAGATTCTGATGCAGATGGAGCTCATACAAGTGCGCCAAAGTGCTGAACTCCGGAATTGTGCCGGTCAGTTGGTTCTGAGCCAGGAGAAGCCGCGTCAACTTCTCTAAGGTCCTGAACTCCGGAATCGTGCCGGACAGATGATTCTGAAAGACATCGAGGTGTCGCAAATGCTTCAATGCACTGAACTCCGGAATCGTGCCGGACAGATGTGTCTGAGACAGACCGAGGTGTCGCAAATGCTTCAATGCACTGAACTCCGGAATCGTGCCAGACAGATGGTTTCGATATAGATCAAGGTATTGCAACTGAGTCAACGCCTTGAACTCTGGAATCGTGCCGCTTATACTGTTCTGAGACAGACCGAGTTTTCGTAACTGCGTCAAGTTGCGGAACTCCGGAATCGTGCCGGTCAGATGGTTCTGATACAGAAGGAGGTACTGCAACTGCGTCAAGGTACTGAACTCCGGAATCGTGCCGGTCAGCTGGTTCTCCTCCAGATCGAGCTGATACAGTAGCGTCAAGGTGCTTAACTCCGGAATCGTGCCGGTCAAATTACCACAAGCGAGAGCAATGCCAGTGACTGTCGATTTATCGTCAGTGCAGTTTAGACCTATGAACTGACTTTCATTGGAACACGGGTCAACCATATATTCCCCTTTTGCATTGGTGGTGAAGTTCCAGGCTTCACCTGTCGCATCACCGCAGTCTGCCATAGTCGTATAATTCCAATTAGCCCCTCCAGTACTCTCATATAGCTCGTATAATGCATGCCTCGTGCTCTGTAGAGTCTCAGAGACAACCGCTTGCAAGAACGCATGCGCCAAATAAAATGTGCATATCAGATGTCGCACAATAAACATCCTTAGTTTGGGAATGCAGGTAAGAAGAGATACCCAGGGCCAGGGACCTTCAAAAACACTGTTACGCAGATAAAGATCACAAGACAACCCAATTTTTGTTTTTTGCCCACTTATGGCTAAACCATCGCAGGTGGAGCTGCATCATCCTGGATATTACTTACTTCCATGGAAGTCCACCTTTTGTTGTTGAGGCCCCGTCTGACCGTCTGACCGTCTGACCGTCTGACCGTCGGCATTCCAGATTCCAAGCAATTCCAGATTCCAAGCAAAAAAGTACACTCTAACAAAATTTTAAAACAAAATCAATGCTAATCAAATATAACACATTTACAATCTAAAATTTATTTCTCTTGAAGTGCACTTTTGATAATTTGAGAGCATTCAGAGCTGTCCTTGCCGCGACATAGATGGCGCACTTCGGTTTGTCCTCTCGCGGATGTCTTCGCATCGATGATGCTCTTGATTTCAGTTGATGGAATTCTGTCCGATAAGAGTCTGGAACCAAATAGATCAGTGAATAACAACGTCCCCTTCACCCAATATAGACGGTCTCTGAGGCCTTCTAGGGCGGAATTCGAGGCATGAATGCAGTTGTCAACTGCGTTGGGTGCGTATGGTAATCCCAAACGCTTCCATTCTCCAAAAATGGAGCCACGGATAGAAGATGGTGAAGCTCTTTCAGGGTATCTATCACCAATGATATCATCCAGGTAATCTTTCCACTTAACAATGCTTGAGTCCCATTCAATAACGAAGTAAGGAGTGCTGCTATGAGGCAGTGTATACTGGTTGCGAACTCTGCCATAGAATGCGTTCACCACGTACATGGGAGCTTTTCGCTTAGATTTGGGTGGCAATCTGTTTAGAAGCGTCACGTACAGCCCCTTGCGCACCTTCACAGTGTTCTCGGTGGGCATTTCCAGAGCAAGTTCTCCCAGAGCCTCCTCGCCAAAGTCGCAAATGTCGAGAATTTCTATCGGGCTCACTAACTTTTTCTGCTTCACAAGCATTGCCCAGTTCAATCCTGGGAATCCATTGGTGAAAATTGCATTTTCATGCGAACTCAGTATGATATCACCAGGTTCGAAAGTTTCTGCATTGTCAACAAGCTCTTGATATGTTTTTTCGAAGACCCGCTTGTCACTGATAATTGAAGAATTGATTTTACCTTCAGTGATAATTTTCACCTGGAACACGTCCAGAACTTCACGTATGACATTAATAACTTTCGGCACAGCACACTGGGGTTTTATATGAATAAAACTCAACTCCATAGTCGACGAACGCTTGCTAACGATTCCGTCCTTCCGGCCCATTGTATTCACAGCATCGTGAATCTTCAGTCTGTCAAACGTAGCTGTGGGGCTCCCTAGTCTCTGCAACTGATGTAGTTGTGGGGGAACTATGCGAGTGCTCACTGATCCAGGTGACTTCAACCTAGGGGGCGAGTCATACACCGCGCCTGCAGCTTCCTTACGCATAGACGCGTGCTTTGCTTTAGTCTCAGCCGCGGTGATCTCCAAAGCAAGTTCTAAGAACTGGTCACTGTTCATTCCATGTGCCATATCAAATATATTGAGCTCAGTAGTGTGAATCATAGGGTTAGTATTAATCCATGTATTGATCGTATTGGATGATAAGCGAGCTGCTAGAAGCCTGGAACCAAAAACATCATTGAACAGCATCGCGTTGGGAAGCCACAGTATGCGCTCTTTCAAGGCCTCGAGAGCCGATGCAGAAGCATGTATACCGTTACTGAAGATATCTGGCGCCTGGTCCAGACCGATTCTCTGCCAATCTGAGTAGAAGGCTCCCCGGATTGTTGTGGGATAGGCCTTAGTGGGATCACTATTGCCAACAACTTGTTCGTTGAACTCAACCCACGATAGATTCGAGGAGTCCCAGTCGACAGCCAACCACTGAACTATATTCTTCCGATTGACGTAACTTGATCGCATGTGTTCGTAGAAACCATTAACCATGAATATTGGACCCTTTGAAATTTCTTCTTTGGGTAGGTTGGCCAGCCTCTTTGCTTCCAAGACCTCCTTCTTCTTCGCTTTCAACGAAGCGAGTATATTTTGTTCTACAGGTTTGGCCACCATCTTCTGGAATTCATCCATTGCGGTGCTAGCATCTGATAGCGCTTGCCTTTTGAGTTCCATCTCGGCCTCAATTGCTTGCTTTGTGGCAGCTTCTTCCTCTGCTTTCCTTGCTGCTGCAAGCATTGCTTCTTCTTGTTCCGCAAGCAATTCAACTTGCGTCTTTTCTGCCTTCAATGCCTTGTTCTTCTTCTTCTTCTTGGAAGTTCTTGGGTCCTCCACAGGCTCTGGCGGCTTTCCTGTTTCTATATTATAGGTGTCGGCGACACCATCCACACGAGCAATGTAGATACCTTTGCGCAAACGGATTTGCTCGGTACTTTTACACCATATTCGTTCGTAAATTTCTTCATCGCTCAATCCAGACTTAGCTTTAAATTCCGATGCATTCATAATCCTGCGCTCTGTCTCTGCATCCCTCCACTGCATACCCATGGATTTTACGAACAGTTTATGTTCCGCCAGGGACATCTCCTTCCCAAGCTCACTTGCCGAAGCGTCGGAAGCGTAATACTTGATATCCGAAAACTGCCTTTCAAACAAGCCACTCTGGGCTATCTCTTTGCCTGACATTTCACCCTTGTCATTTACTCGGATATTGTTATTCTCGAAATGAGATTTTGTTAGAAAGAGTGCATTTCTTCTGATAGTTTCACTTGCTTGAGGTTTCAAGAACACAATGGCGTGCTCGATCCTTTTCTTAGCCTTCATTGGCGACGAAATATTGATACCAGAGCGAGATTGCATAGACCGAACGTTTGGATTTGAAGACATTGCGAGTCTGTCGATGGATGCACTGAGGGCTTCAGGTGAGCTGAGTCCAAGATGTTGCGTGCGCTCCGCTGACGGGGGAGCTTCAATCGACCTCGCTGAGTTCATCCTCGCACTCATGCGCTGGTGAATGGCCGTATTAAGACGCGGATCTCCCTGAGGACTTCTATAGTCTAATGGGCGAACAGTTGAGCGGAATGTCGCTGGAGTATCTTCATCTTCATCGTCGACTACTCCTTTGAAATCGCCTCCAGAGCGCTGCGCGGAAAATACGACAATATTGGATGCCATTTGTTGTGTAAACTGTGCAGGCTTCGCGTAGATGTAACGCTGACGACTTGAAACTGATGGTGGCTGCTTTAGCACACGGGTCAGCGCAACACTCAAACCCAGGTCATCAACCTCCTTAGATTCTTCGAATTTTCCGAACACATCTGTGATCGGTTGAGGGGCTACTTTGATTATTTCATCACCTCTCATGTAACGCTTGTAGAACATAAATGAAAATATCAAAAAACCAACCACGCCACAAGCTACACCCCAGCTCATATTCGCTGAATATTCATCCTGAGCTTTGAATGTCTCGTCAAGTCCGTAATTCGTTGGACTTGACGACGGCATACTCGTAGGATTGGTTGGCTCTGATGTAGGTTGACCACTTGGAACCCCAGTGGGGGGCAATGTTGGTGTCGATGTCGGTTGTCCAGTGGGAATAGATGTTGTCGGAGTGCTTGTTGGGTTGTTTGTTTCTCCCTCTACTGTGGGACGTGAAGTGACCGGTGGATTTGTAGGTTGCAGCGTCGGCGCAGACGATGTCGGAGAAGAAGTCGGAGCGTTCATGATTACACGTTCACCAATAGCTATAGCCGCAGTAGTCACAGCATAGTAGTCCCTGATTACCGATCCATCGCGCAAAGGCTGGTAGAATGCTCTGTTTGCAGCACTGAGTAGCTGATGGGCGAAGTTTCCATTCGAAACGGAGTCACTGAGTGATTGACTCATCCGACTTTCTTCCGACTCTGGAGTTTCGCCGTCATCTGGTAACACAGTGCGAATAACAGCGACACTAAAAGTAACTGGATCAGGGGCAACAGTTGGGTGCAATGTCGGGAAAAATGTTGGTCTCATAGTCGGCTGGTGCGTAGGGTCATTAAGACGCCCATCGTACCGTCCAAGCCTTCTCAATTCACTAGTGTCGTTTACTCGACGCGCTTCATAGTTTCGCAGCTCAATCGGAATGGCTTCTCGAATGGGGCCCGCATCAACTAGACTACTAGCATCACTCGACGAATTGTCGGACTTTCCGGGAATTTCAAAGTAAGGAACCGTTCCAGCAAGCTGTAACCTTCGGAAATTAGAGTCAGTAATTTGTTGGCCACACATACTCTCATCAGACTCCTGCAGCATATGCACGCTAGCTGCGTTCCCCCCGACAATACTAGTCATCGCATCGGCCCAGACGTTCTGGAACTGCTGATCAGCTCTAATGCTCTCGTCAAGGAAGCGAATCTTGATTTGGAAAAGAACACATACCATTTCTTGTCGTATCAGCGTGGGTCTCGACGAGGGTTGTCCAGAGGGTTCACTAGTTGGCTGTGCAGTTGGACTTCCACTTGGCTGACTTGTTGGTTGCATTGAAGGCTGGCTGGAAGGCTGACTTGTTGGAAATGCTGTAGGCTGTGCACTTGGCTGACCTGATGGCTGCCCTGTTGGGATACCACTAGGTTGTCCACTAGGTTGTCCACTAGGTTGTCCACTAGGTTGTCCACTAGGCTGCCCTGTAGGAGATCCTGTGGGCTGTGAAGTTGGTTCGAGAGTAGGCTGGGCACTTGGTTGTGCCGAGGGCTGCCCAGTCGGTTGACTACTGGGTTGTCCAGTTGGACTGATACTCGGCTGACTCGTTGGGGATCCCGATGGCTGACCGCTTGGTTGTGCCGTAGGCTGTATAGTAGGTTGACAACTTGGCTGTCCCGTTGGTTGACTACTTGGTTGACCGCTTGGATGACAACTTGGTTGGCTGCTTGGCTGTCCTGATGGTCTGCCTGTAGGCTGACAAGATGGTTGACCAGATGGTTGACTAGTAGGCTGACCAGAAGGCTGACCAGACGGTTGACTACTGGGTTGACTACTTGGTTGACCACTTGGTTGACCACTTGGTTGTCCAGTCGGTTGGCTCGAAGGCTGAGCTGAAGGATGTGAAGAGGGTTGAATAGAAGGCTGAGCAGATGGCTGAGTAGTAGGCTGTGCACTTGGTTGCCCACTAGGCTGTCCACTAGGTTGCCCGGATGGTTTCCCTGTTGGTTGCCCGCTAGGCACCATGGAAGGCTGGCTGCTTGGCTGACTGCTAGGTTGTCCAGAAGGTTGACCAGTTGGCTGACCAGTTGGCTGACCAGTAGGCTGACCAGTAGGCTGACCAGTTGGCTGTCTAGAAGGTTGTCCCGAGGGTTTGCTCGAGGGTTGTCCGGACGGTTGTGCAGATGGTTTTCCGGTCGGTTGACCAGTAGGGTTTGTGGGTTCACTGGTTGGTTGCCCAGATGGCATCGAACTTGGCTGGCTAGTCGGTTGAGCAGAAGGTTTGGATGTAGGCTGTACCGACGGCTGACTCGATGGTTGACTCGATGGTTGCCCTGATGGCACCATGCTCGGCTGACTACTCGGTTGTCCACTAGGTAAACTACTAGGTTGACTCGTTGGCTTCGATGAAGGCTGCCCACTTGGTTGGCCCGATGGTATCCCACTTGGTTGTCCAGTTGGCTGTCTACTTGGCTGTCCACTCGGCTGTCCACTCGGCTGACCGCTAGGTTGGCCGCTTGGCTGCCCGCTAGGCTGACTACTTGGTTGACCTGTAGGGCTAGTTGTAGGCTGTGCTGATGGCTGACTTGAGGGTTGAGAAGTCGGCTGCACAGTCGGCTGTGCTGATGGTTGACTTGAAGGCTGTAAAGTAGGCTGTGAACTTGGTTGTCCACTCGGTTGTCTACTTGGC
>JACLAC010014444.1_pt1 | contig 30771 bp, 26 predicted proteins | sample 8027881 | NCBI WGS metagenome assembly JACLAC01 (sample SAMN15725517, study PRJNA655200) | protist metagenome | isolation source: fluorescence activated cell sorting (FACS) single amplified genomes of... | place: Spain: Blaines Bay Microbial Observatory, Mediterranean Sea | collected 2016-01-19 | reverse complement strand
CGTTCTTTAGTGGGATTTATAAGTTTGAATAGTTATATCAATAGAACTATTTATTAACCGACAACTGTAGATTTATAATCTGAAATGTTGTTTTTAATGAGTAATGAATTGGGTTGATGTAGCTGTCTGTACTATTTACGCCAACAGAAAATCACACTTACAAAATTTAGTTAAGGGTTTAATCGCTTCGTCAGTGCATCCCAAGCAATTAACTGTAGTGTGTATGAACGACCGTCTCCCCGAGCTTCCCGCAACACCATTTTCTATAGATACCGCTGCGATTAAAATCGACAATAATTGTTTACCCCTCGCAGCAGCCAGAAATAAAGCTGCCTCCCTTGCAAAAGCCGAAAAATTAATCTTCTTAGATGTAGACTGTATTAGCGATCGCCATTTAATTGAAATTTTTGACTATCACTTGCAGCAAGAAGATGCACTGTATGTGGGTTCGGTTCGCTATCTGCACGATGGTTGGCAAGCAGATAAGTCATTAGATTTAAACGAACGATCTTCACCCCACAAGTTACAGGGAACGGCAGTTAAGGATAAAGATCGAGTTATTCACCCTTATGAACTATTTTGGTCGCTATGTTTTAGCATTAGAAAAGATACTTTCGAGCAAATGGGTGGTTTTGATACTGACTATATTGGCTATGGTGCCGAAGATACTGACTTTTCTTTTACAGCGCGATCGCAAAATCTGCCTCTGTATAAAGTTAGCGCTTCAGCATACCACCAGTTTCACCCTTCCTATGACCCTCCTTTAAATCACTTAGAAGAGATAGTAAGTAATGCTAGAGTATTTTATCGCAAATGGAACATTCTACCGATGCAGAAATGGCTAGATCGCTTTGCCGAGATGGGCTATATAAAGCTAAATGGCTATCGCATTGAAATTATTAAATTACCTACAGAAGCCGACATAGCAGCCTGTATCAAAAATTTTTGAAAATTATTGGCGATCGCCAATTTTTAATTCCTCATCCACTTGCAAACCAATAACACTATCAAAATTATGATAATCGGCTAATAACTTTACTTCAGATTCAATTGCATTAGCTGCCTGAGAAGCACCATCAACGGCCATAATTCGATTCCATTTAGCAACGTCTGCATTTTGTAATTCATCAAGAATAAATTTGATTATATTACTGCTAGGAAAAGTAGGTTCGACTATACACAAACCGAGCTCTTCTAGAAGTTTTGCCTTGATTGACTGTTCGTCAAAAGGTCGAGGTTCGGGAATACACAAAAATGGAATTTTTGCCGTACCTATTTCCATAACCGTATTATGTCCTCCAGAAGCGATCGCCACATCAGCAGCTTTTAAATAAATATAAGTATCCTCGCACCAACCCAAAATCAAAATATTTTCGGGCAGGCAATTGTAGTTGCGATCTACTTCACCCACAATTAACCATAGCCATTGCGGAGTTGCCCTGGCAGCAGCAATAATATCGGCTAAAGAATGCTTGCCCCCTCCTCTACCATTGATCGCTGAGACGACTTTTTGTCCTATGGCAATATTTAACTTTTGTCTAGCAACTAATTTGGTTTCTGAGCGTAGAGAATAACGAGAAAAACCAGGGGAATAAATAGTTTTATCTCTAATCCAGCTTGGCACTCCCGTAGATTCTAAAATTTTGGGATAGGGTGCAAACAACTTATAGGCAGCATCATAACCGCATAGATGGGGAAGATCCGAACGTTCCCCATGCTGACGCACCCCAATTACGGGAACGCCCAAAAATCGCAGAAATTGCGTAATTTCGGCAGATACATCTACAACTACTGCCGTCGGCTGAGTTTGCTCGACCCAATTGGCGATCGCTACGGCTCGCTGACGATAAGGCTCACTATAATATGGTGCATAATGAAACGAATAGGTCGAAGTGCGCTCGTTAATCGGTAGGTTAGGGACATATTCTATGCGATCTGGAGGTAAATCGAGCAGCCAATAATTATTTACTCCTGTCCAGTCGCTTCGACTAACGCCAGTCCCGATGAAAGTAATGGGGATACTAAGGCTTTGGGCGATTGCTCTGGCTCTGTGGGCGTGTCCTTTACCGTGGAGGTGTACGTAGTAGCCAAGGTGCATATTTTTGTTTGGTGCTGACTGACAATTCGTTTAAAAGTCTGAAGATATTGATCGATCGCGGTTTCTAAACTAAAACGCTCTAAAGCCAATTTTCTACAGGAGAGGCGCGAGCAACTTTTGGCTTGTTTAATGCCTTCTGCCATCGCGTCGGTGTCGTTAGGGGGAACGATCGCACCTGTTTGACAATCGAGAATTTCTGACATTGCCCCGCGATCGAATGCCACCACTGGGGTACCACAGGCGAGACTTTCAATTACTACCAGTCCAAAGGGTTCGGACCATACAGGAGTACATAGTGTTACCGCAGCCGACTGTAACAGAGCTACCAAATCCTCTTGCCCTAAATGTCCGACATATTCTACCTCTCTACCAAGATGAGGTTTGATTTTAGTAGTAAAATATTGGCGATCGCTAATTGGTCCGGCGATTACTAGTTTGATTTTGGCTTTTTTAGCAGCTTCGATAGCTAAGTGGGTACCTTTATCGGGAATAATTCTTCCCGTCCATACCGCACAGTTTCGATGATAAAAAGGAGAATAGGTAAATATTTTAGTATCTACGCCATTATGAATAGTATCTATACGGTTACTGTCGATCCCCCAAAGCCTGGTATTAAAATTGGAAATAGAGATATAGTAACCTCGTTTTTTTCGTTCGCGATATCTTACAGCACTTGCCAAACGAGGAAAGGGAGGTGTGTGTAGGGTGGTTACTAGAGGTGCTTTCAAACGATCTTCTAGAATTATTGGAAAATAGTTCAAGGAATTATCATGTACCAAATCGAAGTCTTGCGTGCTCAAATAATCCATTATATTGAGATAAGCCTCGTGAGATTCCTCATCAGCATTGCTGCAAAAGGAAGTATCAATTAGAGGTTCTAAAGATAAGTTGAGTTTGCGATCGCTTTGGGGGTGGGCAAACAAAGTGACCTGACAACCCCGTCGCTCTAGTCCTTTAACTATGGTGTGGGTAAAACGTTCAATTCCGCCAGCAAATGGTTCTCTAATGGGAAATCTTCGATGACCCAAAACTGCAATTTTCATCTTTAATTAAAAACGTAAAAATCAATCGTGATTAACCGAATGACAAATTAGCTATCGTTCATCTACGGGGTAAAGATCGACGATAAGTATTTTGATAGTTGGGGAAGTCGGAAAACGCTATTTTATAGAGTGTCGAACGAATTCGTTCGAGACATTTTGTACTATAAAATTTACCTTTTAAGGTGATAACAGATTTTTAATAAATCTTGGATCTATCAAATTAAATAAATTTTAGTAGGAAAATAGTCAAAGTGAGACTCGATAGCAACTAAGTAAATAGTTATTTATGGCAATACATCAATCAATAGTTAGGTATTTGGGGGAGATTTTGATTTATTATTCCAGATACTAATAAAAACGATTTTAATAAATTTCTATTTATACTCGAGGGTTTCAATTGTCATACGATTTTAAATACTCATCAATTTCATACAAACCTTATGAGATCGCAGATGATATTTACTTGTTAGAGTTTACTGACTTTTTAAACTAAAGCTGATATCACCATTTCTTTCCAAACAGGCTCTTTCTACCCGTTCGAGTTCATCGATCTGACATTTAATACGTAGACTAGAAGCTAGATCGTCACGGGTCAAATGACTCTTTTGCATAGTCTGGCGACACAATTGTCCATCTTTAATCAAATATCGCGGTTTTCCTTTAATACGATCTTCAAAGCGACTGTAATGAAACGATAACGCACTAAATAGCCAGTGCATCCCCACCAATACAAATCCAGCAAAAATAGTCTGAAAAAAAGCCGAAGTGCCGTTTATAGCTCGACTGAGGGTAGAGCCAAAAATAATACTAAGAATTACATCAAAAGCAGCATACTTACCGATAAAACGGCGATCGCCTACCATTCTCACCATTATTAAAGCCGCTACATATATAACTGCAGCTCTTAATCCCATTTGCCAAATATTTAACTCTTGGACATCTAATCCTAATGCCTGGTTGATGATATCTATGAGTGAAGCGATCATTTGTTTTGGTTCCGACTGGCAAAGTAGCAATAATTACGGTTAATTTCTATGTTAGTTAGAACTATAATTCTTTCTAGAAGACGATAAGAGAATATTATCGTGGATGATATTTTATTTTTAGCAGAAAAGTTTAGTTTTAAGCTGGTAGTGTAGGTTACGGAGCAATACCATCCGCCTAAATGTAAGTCTTTTGCCGTTTAGTAAAGCTATAATAATATTCAATCTCTTCAAATTGCCAATAACGTGCGATCGCGCTTTGGACAATTATTAAATACGGTTTTCCCTACCAAACCGAACTACTGATTGCGATATTAACTAAATATTACAAAAAGTTCAAATCATTGCCACAAAAAAGCCACACGAGTTATTTAAATTTAAAACATCAGACATAAGGGTTCAAAATTATTTGATGCCGAAGCAACTATTAAGAAATACCTAATTTACTTTTTTATCAAGCAATATAAATACAGATACCACTATGAAAAACACACGATCTTCAATCTGGAAAAAAGCAACTACATCACTATCTTTAGTTTTATTAGGTGGTGGGTTGGCTTTGGGCGGTAACTACTTAATCAATAGTCCTGAAAGCTTTGCCAAAGAAGAAACATCTTCGACAACAGTATCAAAGTCAGAATCAGTAGCGATCGCTGTTCCCCAAAATTATGTTAGCGACGTAGTCAATCGGGTTGGCGATTCGGTAGTAAGAATCGATGCTTCTCGTACCGTTGCTACCAATGTTCCAGCGATGTTTAACGACCCCTTTTTTCGTCAGTTCTTCGGTTCTCAGATGCCCAATATTCCCAACGAACAAATCCAAAGAGGCATGGGATCGGGTTTTGTAGTTAGTTCTGATGGGTTGATTTTGACCAACGCTCACGTAGTCGAAGGCAGCGATGGAGTTAAAGTTACTCTCAAGAATGGGCAAACCTATGAAGGAAAAGTCATGGGAACAGATTCTCTAACTGATGTAGCGGTAATTAAAATTGAGGCAGATGCAGAGTTGCCAGCCGTAACTTTTGCTGATTCTGATGAACTACAGCCAGGAGAATGGGCGATCGCAATCGGTAATCCTTTGGGTTTGGATAATACTGTCACTACTGGTATTGTGAGCGCCACAGGTAGAACCAGCGCCCAAGTAGGTGTTGCCGACAAGCGAGTTAGCTTTATTCAAACCGATGCAGCAATCAATCCTGGCAACTCTGGTGGTCCTTTACTGAATGCTCGAGGCGAGGTAATTGGCATCAACACCGCCATTATTCAAAACGCTCAAGGCTTGGGTTTTGCTATTCCCGTTAACGCAGCTAGAGATATTGCCGAAGAATTAATCGCTAAGGGCAAGGTAGATCATCCTTTCCTAGGTATTCAAATGGCGGGAATTACACCCGAACTCAAGCAAGAGTTAAAAAGACAGAAAAACTTGGACGTAAATGCAGAGTCAGGTATTTTGATCGTGGATGTAGTTCCTAACTCTCCAGCAGATCGAGCAGGCTTGAGATCGGGTGACGTAATTCAAGAGATTGAAGGCAACGACATTACCAAAGCCGATGAAGTACAGCAGGCGGTAGCCAAAACCGATGTTGGCGAAAAGTTAAATCTAGGTTTACTGCGAGATCGCAAACAGTTGAACCTTGAAGTAACAGTGGGTGTACTTCCTCAACCTCAAAGAGCAAACCGCTAGTTTCGATCGCTCTAAAATTAAATTTTTCCTCACACTATATTAACCAGAAGACGAGTTAGAACAACAATCTAACTTGTCTCTTTTTTTGTTGAGTCGATCGCATTTTATACTATAGTCGTTCCAACAACTATATTTATCAAAAACAGCTGGATAAATATTTGAAATGGTTTAAGGGTAAGGAGAAAAGAATCGTTATATAAAGTTTAAACCTTGACTGCGGGTTAACGTATGATTGGACTACCGTGGTGCTGGACAATATACCACTTTTGAGCCATTTTTTGAAAAACATTGGTAGCGATTGACTGCGCCTTCATTTTTCTACCACCGCTCGACTGTAAGACAGTTTCTCTCACCAATACGTAGGCGAGGGCCCGATCTACTTCCGCTTTGATAATTTCAATATCTATTTCTAAAGAATTAGTATTACGAAAAATAGCTTCCCAAGAAGCTTGGATATCTTCCCAACCTAAAATTATTCTGCCACCAGGATGTATACACGAACTAGTTGAACCCTGCCACCATAATGAAGTCATAACTTTAAGATCTCGATCGCTAAAAGCATCGTAAAAAGCCTGATTGGTAGTCAGCACCGCTTGTTTATCTGTTGAATCAGTCATATGGGTAAATGCTCTTACTCTACAAAGGTGGTAACATTTTTCCATCAATTGAGATCTAAAACAAACTATGAGCTACCTGACAAACGGGTAATAATCCAACCAGTAAAATAAATAAAGCGATCGCAACTTAAACAGTTGCTTTGTTGACAATACAATAAAAAAGATCTTCCCAGTCAATTTAGGAAGATCTCGATTATCGGTAAAATATAGTCAAGCTTATAAAACTAAGATATATAGATTCTAAAATTGAGACTCAGCATTATCGACTGTATCTTCTGTTCCTTCAACACTACTTGACTCTTTTATAGAATCGGCTTCTTCAGTTGCTTCTAATTCAGGAGTTTCAATTTCAGCATTTTCAGCATCTTCAATTTCTTCAGCAGCTTCTAATTGAGCATCTTCGATATCTTCAGTCGCTTCGAGTTCGGTGTTTTCAATATCTTCAGTCGCTTCGAGTTCAGTGTTCTCGATATCTTCAGTCGCTTCGAGTTCAGTATTCTCGATATCTTCAGTCGCTTCTAATTCGGTGTTCTCGATATCTTCAGTCGCTTCTAATTCTTCATTTTGATATTCTTCAGAAGCTTCTAATTGAGCATCTTCGATATCTTCAGTCGCTTCTAATTCGGTGTTTTCAATATCTTCAGTCGCTTCGATTTCAGTGTTCTCGATATCTTCAGTTGCTTCGAGTTCGGTGTTTTCAATATCTTCAGTCGCTTCTAATTCTTCTAGGCTGTTTGCTTCAATACCATCAGCAGGCATTTCTACAGAACTATCAGTATCAGATACATCGGGAGTACCACTTTTAACAGAAGTACAAGCACCCAAGAGTGCTACTAAACCAAGAGTGAGAGATAGAGCTTTAAATTGCAATTTCATGAGTATCCTTTAAATTTATTTTGTTGCTTTGGTTTATACAAGATAATCATAAAAAGTAAAGAACAAGATAGGTTGTTTGCTAATTTTGAAGATGACAATTTTTAGATAACGAAGAGCTGTTTTAATCTGAATTATGTAGTTGACAAATAAAAAAAGTAAAAACTTGGATAAGCCATTTTTAAGACAGTTTAAATGCTATCTGAAGGCAATAGACGATCGATTGGGTATTATTTTATATAGATAAAGTGTCTATAGGTAGCGTATTGACATATCTATCTCTTTTGATACTTATATACTTTGTCACAATACACATATTGTCTAAATCGACTATTAGCTAGACTTAATAGCAGCAATTAAGTCAATAGTTGAATAAGCATTATGGCTGAAACCCCTTGAAAAACCTAATGATTATAAAAAAGTTTAAAAATTATTATTTGTATATTTTTAATACATTTAGATAAGTAAGTATCTTAAAAATAAAAATTTGGTAAAATCAAGCGAGTATTTTTATTGATAGTTGTCGATGTAACTAAAGTCAACTACTGATCTATGCCCACTATCGTTTTGAAGATACATAGAGTAATCTCTGACTGAAATCTATACAAAAAACATCAGCTTGGAATTTGGCCAATCTTACGTAAGAATATAAGACTAATTGGGACTTTTAATGAAGTGAATGATAAATAGTTTGAGTAGAAGATAATAGACTGCTACATCGTAGTTTTCAACTTATCCCTAGTTTATGCTTCAAAATACCCATCGCTTTTCAAATAATTATCGGCAAAATATAGTATTTAGTATGTCCTCCAACAAAATAAATAATTCAATCGTTCCTTTAGATGAAATTCGCTACGACGAACAAGGACTAGTACCCGCGATCGCCCAAGACTATCTTGACGGTACAGTTTTGATGATGGCATGGATGAACCGAGAATCACTTCAAAAAACCATAGATACAGGGGAAACTTGGTACTGGAGTCGATCGCGTCAAGAATTATGGCATAAAGGTGCAACTTCAGGACATATTCAAAAAGTGCGCTCGTTGCGTTATGACTGTGATAGTGATGCTTTGTTGATTACAATCGAACAAATTGGTGATATTGCCTGTCACACAGGGGAACGCAGTTGTTTTCATCAGGTAGATAACGCTAAATCAGCTCCCCCTGCCGATACTCTTTCAGAAGTCTATCGAGTTATCCGCGATCGCCAAAGCAATCCGACAGAGACTTCTTACACCTGTAAGCTATTGGCAGGAGGAGATAACAAAATTCTCAAGAAAATCGGCGAAGAGTCGGCAGAAGTAGTTATGGCTTGTAAAGACGGCGATGGTCAAGCGATCGCTTCAGAGGTAGCCGACCTGCTTTATCACACTTTGGTAGCGCTGGCATACCACAATGTAGATGTTCGCGATGTCTATCGACAATTACAGTCCAGAAGAGGCTAATTAGTAGGGGATCGAAGATAAATTATGAAGGATAAGGAAGTAATTGCTTTGGTATCTCAAAAACCTAGATTCGATCGGGAAAAAGCGAGAGATATAATCAAAAATCAACGTAGAATAACCATTAGCTAGTTACGTAGCTTTTCATCCACATCTTTCATTCTTCAACCTTTGTCTTGAACTGGTGCTTTGCGAATTTCTGAATAAAAAGAGGTTTGTTTTTTACCGTCGCTGTATTTAACTACGATGGTACGCATTTTAAAATTGTCGCTCGCAAACCATTGACGTTCTTCAGCATATAGATCGTCAGTTTCAAAGATTAGAGTTAAAGCCTCATCTTCACCCAGAACATAGCGTCCATAGACTCGAGAATCTTCGGGACGAATTAGTTTACCAGTGCGATCGCTTTGTTCATCGGCAACCAAAACGATTGTCGCCGAGCCTATTTGTTTAGTTTTACCCCAATCTACAGAATTATCCCAGCTTTGGACTGTACCACCAATAATTAGGTTAGAGTCTAAATGGTTTTGTTCGCATAGTTTTACAGCTCTAGAATCATCTGGAGCAATAAACTCAATAGTAATATCTGCTTTGCTATTTTCCGATTTGTTTTCACTAAGAAAATAGTTAGTACGCTGGCTAAACCATCGTCCCGAACTCAACTCTAGGAATTTTTGTGGATTCATGATTATATTGTTTAGTTAATCTATAGAAATTTTATAAAATTATTGCCTCGATCTAATTGAGCATATCTTGGTTTTCTTAGCAATAGCGCAATTTATCAATCGTTTATGAATACCCGACAAAATTATCCTACTTCCGTTACCAACTTACCTTCTTTAGAGTTGACTCTCCAAATTTTGCTCGATCGCCAGGAAAAAAACTGGGGTTACTTTCAGGTAATTAAAGAAGAAGAGTTTTATGCTTTATATATTCCGACTTTAGATAGCTTTAAGCTATACAAAAATCCTAAAAGCGAAAATTATCGAGGATATTGGCGTAATTCTGTAATTGATGAACTACCCGATATTAAAAGTCGCGACGAAAAACCCGATATTTATCTTCGTAACCGGAGTAAACAGGTAGAAACCAAACAATCTCGAAAAACTGTGCTTAAAAAGCAGCGTATTATCGACGTTAAGTATCGTTATAATCCTTGTCCTGAGATGTATCGTTTAAACAAAACGATCGCCAATCTATTGCGCGATCGCCTTGCTAGTAACGTAACCTTCGACCCAGCCTCAGAAATAATGCCTCTAGTACTAGTAACTGAGGTAGATGATTGAACTATAGATTTCTTCTATAGTGTTTATCGTATTCGTTATATATATCAAACCAACATAAAAAACTATAATAATCTCACAAGTTTTAATGATGCTGGAGAAATTGTTATGGCGCGGATGTATTACGATGAGGATGCCAACCTAGACCTTTTTAAAGACAAGACAGTAGCCATCATTGGTTATGGTTCTCAAGGACACGCTCATGCTTTAAATCTTAAAGACAGTGGCGTAAACGTAGTTGTAGGTTTGTATCCTGGAAGTAGATCGAAGGCCAAAGCAGAAGCAGATGGATTGACCGTTCATTCTGTTGATGATGCAGCAAAAGCAGCAGATGTAATTATGATCCTGCTACCAGATGAAGTACAGAAACAGGTATATACCGACCAGATTGCTCCTCACTTAACCGATGGCAAAATGTTAGCTTTTGCTCACGGGTTTAATATCCACTTTGGTCAGATCGTACCCCCCAAATCAGTTGATGTAATGATGGTTGCTCCTAAAGGTCCAGGACACCTCGTCAGACGTACTTATACTCAAGGACAGGGCGTACCCTGCCTATTTGCGGTATATCAAGATGCTACAGGACAAGCTCGCGATCGCGCTATGGCTTACGCTAAAGGTGTTGGTGGAACGAGAGCGGGTATCTTAGAAACTTCTTTTAGAGAAGAAACTGAAACCGATTTATTTGGCGAACAGGCAGTTCTTTGTGGTGGCTTGAGCGCCTTAATTAAAACCGGTTTTGAAACTTTGGTCGAAGCTGGTTATCAGCCCGAATTAGCCTATTTCGAATGTCTGCACGAAGTCAAACTAATTGTCGATTTAATTGTTGAAGGCGGTTTGGCAAAAATGCGCGACAGTATCTCTACCACTGCCGAATATGGTGACTATACTCGTGGTCCGAGAATAGTTAATGAAAACACTCGCGCTGAAATGCGTAAAATCTTGCGAGAAATTCAGCAGGGAGATTTTGCCCGGGACTTTATTTTAGAAAATCAAGCTGGTAAACCCGGATTTACCGCTACTAGACGTTTGGAAGCAGAACACCCTATTGAAGAAGTAGGTAAAGATGTTCGCGCTCACTTTAGCTGGCTCCAAAACGAGAAGTAATTCCATCTAATAAGTTTGTTATTGAAATTGCTCGAGTATTTATCAGCAACTTATTTGAAGCAGGAAAGTTAGTTCTCTTGTTTTAGATTTATGGATTACTAAGACGCATTCTGGGTTAAGAACTAGAATATGGTTTGGCTATTAAAGTAAAGCGAAGCGGTCTTGGGGAAATCCTCCATAAGTCATCGCTTTAAAAAATCATTGCCGAAATATATAGGCGCATAGAGCCCTTTGCCTCCATTGTCCACAGCACGAAGTGCAACGATTAATGGAATTAATCGCCCCCGAATGGGGGCAGAGGCTTGAAAAGCCTCGTGTCGTCGAAGCGGCGACTGGGGAGCATTACAGAGCCTGTCGGCTCATAGCCCCTTCGGAGACGATAGGGCATTCAGCCCCGTAATGCGCCGTTCCGTGGGATACCGCAAGCATAAGGCTATTGAGCAAGAAGACTTCGTCGTATCTTGACGAGCAGTCTCTTTTGCCTTACATTGGCATGGAGTTTTGTTGCTTTTTCGGTAGAGAAATCTGGAACATTCAGAGTAAAATTAGATTTTAAATTAGTTCTACGTGGTAACAGACCGGTAAAATAATTATTCAAACTGGATCTCAATTGCTGAGTTCCGCTACGGTAAGGCTGGGGTAAGAATAAATCTCCAGCTAAAATACTAACTATAAAAACAGTCAGACAAAATTCTATAAATAGTTTCCAACGCATCTTTATTAAACCAAGTATTTCAAATAGACCTCAGTATAATCATTAATCCTCTGTGTAAAGGCTTGATAACTAAGGCTTGTATATTCACAAGTTTAACCACAGCAAACTGAGATTACTTCCGTAATCCTACGAGAATATTTAATAGTAATTGTTTGATGTTTTTGCCAATAAAAAACCGCTTCTAGAACTAACTAAAAGCGGAGGAACAATTTAAATTTGAGTAATTACAGCGGGTTGCGCTAATAATTAATCGCGACCGTTGATAGCAATCAATAGACGCAGAATAAAGATAAACAAGTTAATGTAAGTCAAATACATTGAAAGCGCCGCAGGTAAATATTGCTCGTCTTCGTAAGTGCGAGGCAAAATATAAAAATCAACGACTGCCGCTCCTGCAAACAGCGCAACTCCAATACCCGAAATAGCTACTTCTAACCAGCTTGGAGTATAAACTCCAAAGACAGAAAATAATAATTGTCCGACTAAAACAACCAGCAAAGCCGTTACACCCAAGCGCACTGTCTGCGCCAACGCCAAACCATCTTCTTCTGATAGGTTAGAACCAATTTTACGTCCCGCAATAAAGGTAACACCACAACCTAGAGCTGCAATACCCACCCCCTGAATACCAACTCCAGAAGTGCTCAAAGCCAGGTATACGATACCGCTAAGGGTATAACCAGATAAGAGGCTGTAAAGAGCTAGCAGAGGTAAAGCGGTGCTATTATTTCCTCGTTGTGCGACTCCGCGAGCGACAAAAAAGAGAACTAATTCCGCGATCATTGCCCCAATAAAGGTAGGCATAAATAGATCGGGACGGGAAGCAATTACGCCCAAACCGCCATAGGTTCCCAAAGCGGTTAAGACCAAACCACCACCCAAATAAGGAAGCGCGTTAGTAATGACATTTGGACCGAGGACTGACTGTCCTTGAACCTCCTGCATTGCTTTTCTAAAATTACTAGTGTTACTCATGATTTTGATTGAAATCTATATATATAGTTTTAGCTTGCTTATTAAATTAAATTCTAATTCAACCAATAATTTTTAGGTGACGGTGGATTACCGAATATTACAAAACCTAACTTACGAACCTGATATTAGTAGATACCGATCGCTTACATTTTAAAATTTAGATCCAACGAATTTAAAAGATAAATCTCATCGTCTTTATCGTCTAGAAAATTAGCGTGATGGCGAACATTGAGTTTTGTTTATCGACAGCATGAAATTATTGCTCCTGCTGGGAACGAACAATTGAGATGCCATAATCACTTTTGCTCACCCAATACAATCAGAGGATTTTTAGATGTTAGTAGTCGATCTAAAGCTTCTTTAGCTGTTGTTTGAGAACCAACATGAGCATCAATAAATAAGCCAATGGCTTCTCCCATTAGATTTTGCAGTTGTTCGATTGGTTGAGTAGCTTGAAAGTCCAAAAACGCTCTGCCTGTGGTGGAATCGAAATTGGTAAAAGAAAAATGATTTGCTCCTTCAATAAGAAGCAGATAACTATCACCTCTACCACCAGCGATCGCTTCTGTAAAAGTACGCTCGATTGGAGTTGTAGCTCGTTCCCAAGTTACTCCATAGCGATGACTACTGTTGGCAATTACTCCATCATTAGTTCCGCCAATCAGTAGTAATGGTAAGGAATCTGGCAAAGGCAATATGATATTTGGTGGATAACCAAGCTGTACGGCAGCAGCAGTATGGGCTCCATAAGCAAAAGCAGCTACAACCTGTGGAAAGAACTGTGGAGACGCGCTTTCAATAGCTACTCTGCCTCCAGCAGAGTGCCCGCCTATGATAATACGATCTAAGTCAAGTAATCCTGCCAGAATAGATTCTGCTTGTAGATGCTCTAATGCCTTCAGCAGTGTCGGTAAAGCCGAGGCTGTAGCACCCTTACCATACATATTTGGAGATAACATTTGGAGATCGACGCCTGGGGTTAAACCTACTACTCCAGGTAGATTTTCGGCAACCCAAGAAAACGTAATGACAACTAACCCTCGCTCTGCTAACTTAACTGCCAGCCATTGATACAATTCGCCACCACAATTAATACCGTTGAAAAGAATGACCACCTTAAATGGAGAGCATTGAAGATCGGCAGCAACAACACCTTGATTCTGTTCTGCTTCGCTACCTGTCATCTTGGCTGGGTAGAAAACTTTCAGATGAATAGTGTCATAGGGGGAAGAAGCATTTTCGACTGTAGCAGCTTGGAAAAATGCTCGGACGCTCATAATTATGTTAATTTCTATTAGTTAAATTTAGCTAATTAAAGGGTGGGAAAGTGTGTAACATCGGCTACCGCTAATAATATTATCCGCCCAGCTTCTACAGTCAGACTATGTATACGTAGAGCCAGTCCTTGTTTTTCAAAGTTACGCAAATCTAGCATTTTTTCGGCTTTGTCTAAAAATGCTTGGGTCAAGTCCCCTGATACTTCTTTTCCAGGCTTGTATCGAACATCTTCTAGTACGACGCTTCTGCCACTTGGGGTAACTTTGGGAGTTGTAGTAAATACTACTTCTTTAGTCTCGCCCGATGGTTGTAATTCGACTAAAGCTTCTACTACTATCGTTCCATCTTCGCGAAGCTGACATTTCTTTTGAGGAACTGTTAATTTGTCCTCTCCTGTTGACAAGTATGTGTCTAAAACATCAATTTTGTTTCTCAACTCTAATGAATTTAAAGCGCAGTTAAGATCGCTTTCAGTTAAAATCAAGTGAGCTGTTCCTTCAGTTGGTTGGGTAAGCTCAATATTACCTGTTAAGGCTTTCAAAGGGTCAACAGCAATCTCTTTCATCCCAATTTCTAGCACTTGTAATCGTAAATCGGTTTCAATAACAAGTCCTTTCCCTTTAATTAAAAGCGATTCTAGCTCGCCTTTAGCTAACTTTTCAGGAGCAGTATCAATTTTGACTTCTAAATTATCAGAATTTTCTAGTTGGGAAGATAAAGCTAATTCAGCAATTTTATTAAGTGCCTGCTCTCCAAGACTTTCGGTTCCGAACATATTTTTTCGCGATCGCTTATGGTGGACTGACTCCATTATTATTAATAATATTAAGAATTTTTAAGCTGTATCTCTATCAGACGACAGAAATATTGAAGGAGATCTCGATCTACCTAAGTTGGTAAACTAAAAATGATCGTTAAAAATTATAAGTTATGTCTCCTGTCAATAAAGCTAAGGATGTTCAGGTGTTTCCCGTTGCTGCCGACACTCGTATATTGCGATCGCGCACTTGGGAACGGCTTAAGTTTGAAATTGAATATGCCCTGCAAAAAGGAACTACTGCTAATTCTTATTTAGTTGAAGGGGACAAAGTAGCTTTATTCGATCCCCCAGGAGAATCTTTTACGACCATCTTTTTAGATGCCCTCAAAGAACGAATCGATCCCCAGCAGATAGATTACGTTATTTTGGGTCACATTAATCCCAACCGTGCTAGCACTCTTCAAGCATTATTAGAAATTGCACCACAAATTACCATTGTTTGTTCCAATCCCGCTGCTATATCTCTGGGCAAGATTTTAGAAGATGTGGAATTAGACATTCAAGTTATTAAAGGAGAAGATACTTTAGATTTAGGTCAAGGACATACTTTAGAATTTATTCCCACTCCTAATCCCCGTTATCCCGATCATCTCTGTACTTACGATCCCAAAACGGAAGTTTTATATACCGATAAGATATTTGGCTGTCATGTATGTGGAGATCGCGTTTTTGATGAAGGCTGGACGGTAGATCTAGAGGATCGGCGTTATTATTTTGATTGTTTGATGGCTCCCCACGCCCGTCAAATTATGACAAGCTTAGATAAGCTGAGGGATAAACCTGCTCGTATTTATGCTACGGCGCACGGACCTTTAGTACGCTACAGCCTCATAGAATTAACTGCCGACTATCGTAGTTGGGCAAAAGAGCAAAACGAACGCGAACTAAGCGTAGCCTCGATCTATGCTTCGGCATACGGTAACACTGCTACCATCGCCCAGGCGATTGCCAGAGGTATTACCAAAGCAGGAGTGGCGGTAGAGTCAATTAATGCCGAAACTGCTAAACCCGAAGAAATTAAAACGGCGATCGACAAATCCGCAGGCTTTGTTATGGGTTCGCCAACTTTGGGAGGACATGCCCCCACACAGATTCAGTCCGCCTTGGGTATTGTCTTGGCAAATGCTGCTAAAACGCAACTTGCGGGAGTGTTTGGTTCTTTTGGCTGGAGTGGCGAAGCAGTCGATTTACTAGAAAACAAGTTCCGCAACGCTGGCTATAAGTTTGGTTTTGATCCAATTCGCGTTAAGTTTACTCCTACTGATGCAGTATTAAAAACCTGCGAAGAAGCGGGAACAGACTTTGCCCAAGCCATAAAAAAAGCCCAACGCGATCGCCAAAAAGTCCGCAAAACTCAGGGAATCGATTCAGATGTCGATCGCACGGCTAAAGCTGTTGGTAGACTGGTGGGTTCGATGAGTATTGTCACTACTAAAAGAGAAGAAGTATCGGGGGCAATGCTGGCTTCTTGGGTATCTCAAGCCACCTTTAATCCTCCTGGTTTGACGGTTGCTGTAGCTAAAGATCGGGCGATCGAATCATTACTGTTTAAAGGCGATAATTTTGTACTAAACGTCTTGCCAGAAGGCAGACATATTCCTCTGATGAAGCACTTTTTAAAGCCTTTTGCCCCTGGGGAAGATCGTTTTGAGGGGGTAGCCACAGAAGAGGCTGGTAACGGTTCACCTATTTTAAGTGATGCTTTGGCTTACATAGAATGTCAGGTAGCCAATCGTATGGAATGTGGCGACCATTGGCTAATTTATGCCGTCGCCCAACAAGGCGAGGTACTAGACTCGGAGAGCGTAACGGCAATTCACCATCGTAAGTCAGGTACGCATTATTAAGGCAATCGAGATTGCTAAATTTTAAATAAATGAATCAAAAATTGCAGCAGGGTCAAATAATCGAATTAGAAATAACCGACTTGAATACTAGTGGCGAAGGAGTGGGCAGATATGAGGGAAGAGTAGTTTTTGTGCCCAACACGGTAACGGGCGATCGCGTAACTGCTAAAGTTATGCAGTCTAAAGCTAAATTTGCTAAAGCTAGGATCGAGCAGCTACTAACGTCGTCTCCTTACCGCGATCGCCCGGGCTGTATTGTAGCGGATAAATGTGGTGGTTGTCAGTGGCAGCATATCGACTATGCTTACCAGCAAAAAGCGAAGCAGCAGCAGGTATTTCAAGCTTTTCAGCGTATTGGTGGCTTTAAAGAGGTCCCGATACAGCCAAATTTACATACACCAAATTCACTCAACTATCGCAACAAATCCACCTATCCTTTGTCTAGATCTGCTACAGGGCAGGTTCAAGCTGGCTATTATCGTCAAGGTAGCCATAAACTAATCAATCTTAACCAGTGTCCCGTTCAGGATGAACGTTTAGATTTTTTATTAAGAGAAGTAAAGCAAGACATTCAACAGCAGGGTTGGTCGATTTATAACGAAACTACTCATCAGGGTAAATTACGTCATCTTTCTCTCAGAATTGGTAAAAATACAGGAGAGATGCTGCTGACTTTGGTAACCGCAAGTTCTCAATTAACTAATATTGAAAAACAAGCAAAGCTTTGGTTAGGTAGATATCCTCAATTGGTAGGTGTATGTTTGAACATAAATTGCGATCGCACCAACGCTATTTTGGGAACCAAAACTATTACCATAGCCGGAACACCCTATATCCGAGAAATTTTTGCTGGAGTAGAATTGCAAATTGCAGCAGATACCTTCTTTCAGGTCAATACTACTGCTGCCGAGTTACTGTTTAATACCGTAGTCGAACAATTGCAGCTTCAAGGAGATGAAAACATTATCGATGCTTACTGTGGCATTGGTACCTTTAGCTTACCCTTAGCCAAAAAAGTACGGCAGGTTATTGGAATAGAGGTTAATCATACCTCAGTTAGACAAGCTCGAAATAATGCCGTTCTCAATCAGATCGACAATGCTACCTTTTATGCTGGCAAAGTTAAAGATTGTCTGCAACAGATCGCGATCGAACCAAATATTTTGTTTCTCGATCCTCCTCGTAAAGGTTGCGATCCTCAAGTAATAGAAGCTATTCTTCAATTGCAACCATCTCGTATTGTTTACATAAGTTGCAAAAGCGCTACTTTAGCTAGGGATGTTAGTCTACTTAGCGAATCTGGTATCTATCAGCCAACCTGGATTCAACCTGCTGACTTTTTTCCTCAAACCACTCATGTTGAAAGCTGTGTTGTTTTACAGCGCTGCTAAAGCAAGCTTTTATCTACTGCCCTTGTAAAATTTAGTATAATTGATAAGATATTGAATGTAAGTGTTTTTTTCAAGCCTTGAGGAAAATAGGATGATTCTACCTGTTAGATTAACTGATAAACTAACGGAATTATTACGGAGGAAAGGTTCTTAAAACAAGTATTTCTAGCTATTAAGAATATATAAATCTCCCTAAGCTGTAATGTCGAGTTTGGCGAAGGTGAACTAAATCTGCTTTCTACTCTAAGGCAGTAAGATTGATAATTCTCAAGCATTTAAAGCGCCAAAGGAAACTTCCTGCTCGATCGGCAAATTTGATTGACTTAATATTAAACACGACAAAGCAAGTAAAAATGGAGCATTGAGTTAGATAAGATTATTTTTAATTGGAAAATTGCTTTAATTTTTTTCGTGTTCGTTAGTTTATTTGAACTGCCTTTAATACAGATTTGATAATCTTAAACAGGTCAGCCGTCGATCCGATCGTAAATCTGCAACAGCATAAATTCTAGAAGTTAACCTAGAGGTATAAATTAGTGATTGCTATCCCTATTCCTTGGAATAGAAGTAAGTGGAGCACAATGAGCTTTACTTCGACCCTCTATCTTTGTCCTGTTCTCGATCTGCTATTAGTAGATGTTCCCCCAGAATGGCGCCCAGAAGTGAGATTAGGGCTACAAGAAGCCTTAGTTAACGCCGCCAAACATGGTAATAAACTCGACCCTAATAAAGCAATTATTGTTAGATTTACAGTTACAAGTAGAGAATATTCTTGGGTAATTGCCGATCAAGGTAATGGAATTGCCAGTTCAGAGTGCTTGAATAATTCCCATCAAAGTCAATTACCCAAAGATGAAGCTGAAAATGGTCGAGGCTTATCTATATTGCATGAAATTTTTGACGGTGTACACTGGAATCGTGATGGCACACAGTTAACCCTATCAAAGGTAATATCTCATGCCAAGCAAAAACAACCTGCTGTTTGCTAAATTTTATTTACTATTTTAGATCGATAAGTGAATAAATTTTGATATACTAATTAGACGCTATAAGCAGCGTGGCGACATAGCCAAGTGGTAAGGCCGTGGATTGCAAATCCATTATCCCCCAGTTCGAATCTGGGTGTCGCCTTGGAAAGTATTATTATCTGGTCGGGCATAATTTTCGTTTATTAAATCTCTTCAAGTCCAATACAAGATTGTTGCCTGAGGGAAATAAGAGTCAATTTGCTCGCTGATAAACTCTTTCAATTTATCCATCGTATCGCGATGATAGACATACTTGACTCCACCAAACTTATTACGTTTCTGACTTCGATTGTGTTCTTCTAGATCGAGTTTGCTTTTAGGATACCATATCTGCAATACCTCTTTAGATTTAGGTGTAAAACGATGGGTAATTAGTTCAAAGGTGAGGTCGCATTCAATATTTAAAATATCGGCAATTTCTGTAAACAGCCTAGAGTAATGTTGCTGCCAATCGGCGATCGCCATAATTGGTGCTAGCACTATTCCAATTGGATAACCATTTAAAGCTAATTTTCGTAACGCCTGCAATCTTTGAGTTACAGTAGCAGTCCCTCCTTCCATCGAATGACTGACGGGATCGGCGTTAACGCTAACCCGACAGCGAGTATGTCCGTTGTGTGGTAAATCTAATAATTCATCTACGCGATCGAATTTACTTACCCAACGTAAATATGCATTGTCTCTAGTACCAAAATAACGAATACATTCGGCTAAACTACCAGTAAGATGTTCGACCCCCAAAGGATCTGTATAACAGCTAACTTCGTAAGTAGTATCTCGTTCGTCTCGTTCGTAGTTTTTAAGATTGGTTAGAATCTGTGGTAAATTACCATACGCTTTGACTACTGGAACACCCGAAAGACTTCCAGCAAGATAGCAATACTGGCAGTGTGCCGGACAACCCTGGGCTAAATGAAACTGCCAATCAGCCGAAGGCGGTATCGGTGTCAACTTTAGCTGACTAGGCGGTGCATTAACTATTGCTAGGGTATTTTTGGCGATCGCATAGGTTTCTCGTTCATTCTTACCCCGCAAGCCCGAAATTCTGTTTTGCTTTAGTTTTTTGACGGGAATACCAAAAGTTTTAACTCTGGCGATAATCTGTTGTCCCCAATCTTCCGCTTCGGCTGCGGGAGTCACTAGTACTTGTTGTGGCAGCCAGAGTTTGGTTTTTACATGAGTAGTTTGAGATTTCGTAGAACTTATAACCATTTAAATAAAAAATTGAATAATGAATGATAAAAATGTGATGGGACAATTCAAAGGAAAAGCAACAGCAAGGCAGAGAAAAAGTAAAGGCAATTAATTATTTACTCACTTCTCTTACCTATCTCGATCTCGTTCTATTGTCCCGTACGTTGGGGGTTTTCAATTCCAATTAGGCGATTCCATAACTGATAACCTACTTCACTTTTAGGAACTATCAGATCGGTTTCGTCTACGGACATATCTGCTACACCAGTATATTCTTGACGTTGAGGATCGTTAAGATTGATGTAAGTAGCACCCTGTTGCAGACGAGTTCCAGGCTTTAATACGGGAATTTGTTTTAATTCGTCATCATTAAAATCTTCCAAGCGATCGCGCAACTTATCGATTTCATAGGCAGTTAAGTCGTATCTACCTTCGGGAGTAGTTTCTATACCATCGTTTTGACCAGCCATAAGATTGGGATTTAAATCTTGTTGCCATTGGTCTGATTTACTATCGTTGGGACGACCTGGTTTTTGCGAAACCATAAATTTTAATCAATGTAATTCTACCTTTTTATTGTTTGGAAATAATTTGGTTTCGGCATCCGACCAAAGCCTGATAAAGCTATGGTGTTGATTATCTATGATGATAGAAATCTATTATTGAGTAGTCACAAAGGCGATCGCGAAGCGCAAAGTTGCGGTGGACGGGTTCCCCGGCACAAAGGACTTGTACTAAAGCACTCGCTCCGCATCGTCCGCATGTAGCAAACTTTGTAAGAAGCCTACCCTAGTAATCGCCATGTATGAACATCGAACAGCTAAGAGCAAGATATTTAAAACTAATTAACGAAAAACTACCCGCGCAAGCCAAACAGCGTTCGTTTCCCGTGCGCTTTAATCATTGTTTTGCCAGAATCATCCTCGACAATTTATTCAACTGCTGCTGGTACGAAAAACTCGATCGCAAGGAAGGTGCAGCATACAAGCAGTTATCTCCAGAACAACTACATAAAGCGATAGATATTGCCGAAGCGATGATCGATCGTCCCGATACTTATATTCAAAAGTTAAATCAAAAGAGTTTGCATTGGCGAGGAAAACTTTAACATATATTCCAATTTAAAACGACTAACTAGCAACAAAAGCCAACTTCCTACAAGATGGCTATCATATTTGTTTACAATTAATAAAGCTGGCTTTAATTTAAACAACTTATTATTTATCTCTAATGACTTTGATTCGAGTCCCAGAATCGTGGAAAATCTCTGAAAACAACATTACTCCTCCCAGGCTTTATTATAATCGCCGTAGCTTTATCAAAACTCTTATTGGTGCTGGTATTGGTGCCAGTCTTTTACCTTTAGCTGGTTGTCAGGCAGGGACGAATCTTGGAAAATCTGCTTCTGAGAGTGCTTTGGAAGAAAGCATCAATTTACCAAAAATAGACTCATTCTCTAACAATCCTAATTTTCGTCGGGTCAATCGTCCGATTACCGAAGAAAAAGTTGCAGCACAATATAATAATTTCTATGAGTTTGGTGGCAACAAAAGAATTTGGCTAGATGCCCAGAATCTACCTACAGAAAAATGGAAGGTGGAAGTAGCTGGTTTGGTAAAAAATCCCCGTACCTACGATCTCGACGATTTAAAACAATTTCCCTTGGAAGAAAGAATCTATCGCTTTCGCTGTGTAGAAGCTTGGTCGATGGTTTTGCCCTGGCTGGGGTTTCCGATGAAGGCATTGTTAGAAGATGTCGAACCAACTTCTAAAGCTAAGTACGTTAGCTTTACTTCTTTTTACGATCCTGAAATTACTACGGGACCAAATTTTCATCTCGGTTCGCTACCTTGGCCCTATACAGAAGGTTTGAGGATTGAGGAAATGGCCAACAAGCTGGCTTTTTTTGCTGTCGGTATTTATGGTCACGAACTACCCAAGCAACATGGCGCACCATTACGAATGGTTACTCCTTGGAAGTATGGCTTTAAAGGGGCAAAATCAATTGTCAAAATTGAATTTCTAGCCGAACAACCAGCAACCTATTGGAATACTATCGACCCGAACGAATATAAGTTTGAAGCTAACGTCGAGCCTGATGTTCCTCATCCACGATGGTCGCAGGCAACAGAAAGGTTTATTAGCACTGGACCTGGATTATCTTGGGAAGTTAAGGAAACTCTTCCTTATAATGGTTATGGTGAGTATGTAGCCGATCTGTACGCTTAAATAACTGATGTTTTGCCCTACAGATGCTCGTTCTAGACTGGTGAGCGGGGAACGGGCATTGGCGAAGAGTGAAGGCTGTGTATTTTGCCAACTGGTTTTTAGCTATCAGCTATGAATAGTATTATTGTGCACGTCATAACTTCGATCGGCGAGCTTTGGCTAACGCCAAATTGTGATTGCCATTAGACACAAATTAATTTACAACTAGTCTAGATCCTTGTCTTCAATGCAAGATGAAATCTATCAGTAGCCAGATGTCTAATGCAACCATGAAAAGATCGTTTGTCACTTTTGGAATAAGTTTGAGTATAGTCGCGATCGCTTCTTTATGCAGTCGCTCATGGGGGAAACCCCCACCGCAAGAGTGGAACAAGCCGAAACAAGTTCGGCGTTTCCTCTCGCCAAGACCGCGCTGCATCGCTTCCTTGGCTCAAACTGCTAAAGTTCCCCTGCAAAAAATGTCTTTCCAGAGGCTAAAATACGTTGGTTTAGATAGTAAATTAGGTGATGAGCTAACTAAGCCTGGGTTATGTGCTACAGATAAATTGTTAACTAAGATCGACTGTACCGATAATGTGAGATGGGATGAGGCAGAGCGTCAGTCTTTAATTCAAGCGGTCGATCGCAGTCTTTATTATTTAAGTACGCCAAAAGCTGCTAGTAGTTATCGTAAACAGAGTCAAGAATTTGGTTTAGAGCGCGTCAGGCGATCGCTTGTAAGATTTAAAGAACTATTATTAACTACCGATTCTCCTACAGTACTAGAACAGGCAGTAAAAAACGAATTTGATTTTTATCAGTCCATAGGCAAAGACGGACGAGGCAAAGTAGAGTTTACTGGCTACTTCGAGCCTACCTACACTGCGAGTCGGGTTCGGACCGATAAATATCGCTATCCTTTGTATCGTAAGCCTCCTAGCTTTAATCGTTGGTCCCAGCCTCATCCCACACGCGCTCAGTTAGAAGGCCAAGATGGATTAGCTGGAGATAAAAGTCTTTTAAAAGGACACGAACTGGTGTGGTTGAGCGATCGCCTTAAAGCGTTTTTAGTTCAGGTACAGGGGTCTGCCAGATTAAATATGACCGATGGCACTACTATGAGTGTGGGTTATGGCGGCACTACCGACTATCCTTACGTCAGTATTGGTGCAGAGTTGGTAGAAGATGGAGTTTTTACCAAAGATGAATTAAGCCTACCTAAACTACTCGACTATTTTGCAGCTAACCCACAACGGCTAGACGAGTATCTACCGCTCAACAACCGCTTTATTTTCTTTCGTGAAACTAATGGAAAACCTCCTACTGGTAGTTTAGGTGTTCCCGTTACCGGCGATCGCTCTATTGCTACTGATAAGACTTTGATGCCTCCTGGTGCGTTAGCTTTAATTGTTGCTCCGATTCCCGACGTAGAACCTACAGGAGAAATTGATACTAGAGTAGTCAGTCGCTATGTACTAGATCAAGATACAGGAAGCGCGATTAAAGGTGCCGGAAGAGTAGATGTCTTTCTTGGTAGCGGTCCCTTAGCCGGCGAACGAGCGGGAAGACTAAATGGTAGCGGTCACTTATTTTATTTATTGCTAAAAGAGTAAAGGATCATTTGCCAACAACAAAATGAATGGCAACTAACATACTAATTGCCATTCACCATCTATTATTTGTATTTAACGTGAAAATTAAATTTGCTGTTCCAACGGGTTGCCGATTATGGCGCTCTTCTTAATTTTAATTTAACTTAGTTCCCCTTACAAGTTCTGATTCTTCCATTTGTCTTGGATTCCAGCGAGAACGTAGTTCTTCAATATGCATATTCTTCCGTTCTTTTTTTAAGTGTCTGGGGCTACTCTCAAAAGATAGAGAGGATGGCAGCATTTCCGCACCATATTCTGCTTCAACAAACGAGTATATATCTGCGTAACTAAGTCCGAAGCGATATCTTCGACTTACATCACCATCCGTTTCAAATGAAGATAGTTCCCCATGTTGTTTTAAAGCACGGGAAAATAAACCAGTACCATCGTCAAAAAATCTTTCTGACGTACTACCATATTTCTGATAGGGATAAAAGGAAAGATCTTGAGGTGCTCGATAGGTTACCCAAGATACATAAGACCAATATTCGCTAAAGGTACCAAATTCATTAGCCGATCTCATCATTAACAGCAGCCAATGATCTGATGATTGGTAGTAACGACTTACCTGATGGGCAAACGATCGCAAATGTTCCTGTTTGAACCACATATGATGGGGAACAAAAGTTCCTTCTAGATCTTTTTTCGCCTCAACTCCAAGCACCGAAGAAATCCATGAGTCCCATTTGGCTACGATACTGTTATTACCCCAGCCATTGTGCTGTAGTAGAGCAAACGGATGTTTGATGCTTTGTTCCCGTTCTTCAATTAAAGGCCAAGTATTTACAGGAAGTAGGTCGCTGTCCCAAACAACATACCATTCGCTAAGATTGTCGATGCCTTCAAACGCACCTAACTTTAATAACTGTTGATAAAACCAACCTGGGGTATAAAGTGATTGACCTAAATCTAATTCGGCACAAATTTTTTCTTTAGCTAATTCGCGATCGCCAAAAAAAGTTTCTTCTTGGTGAAGATAAAGAGGTGAGGTATGCCAATTGTGCGACACCTGTTGAAGTTTTTGGACTTCTACCGCAGGAGCAATAATATGAATTGCTCGTGGCTGATAATGAGTGCTAACTCCTTCTATAACCGCTCTGGTGTTCCAGCGTACGCGAAATAAAGGGATGACAAAATCAAATACTTCTTGAGGCATAGTGTAAGATAATTACAATTTATACTGCTGATAATTCTGGCGCTGCGGTACGAGCGTCTTCATCATGAGAGTGAGCAACCGTAGAAGGATCTTCTAAACCAACATCTCGGCAATGAGGTTCGATACCCAAGCCATTGCGAGGATAATCTACACAAATTTCTCTGTATTCGGCAACCGCATCATCTAGTTCTTCGCGAGTCAAAGAATTTAGATAGCCACATTGACCGATCTCATCTTTAGGCAGGGGCGCTGCCAGATTACCGCCACGCTTTTCAATGATTTTTACTTGAGATGTCCATAGGATGTCAGTTTTGTGCATAATGTCATGCCAAAGGCTTAACCCAAAAGAACTAATCAAACCCATAATTCTGTGGAATTGCTCTTCGCTAATCCAGTTTTTACTGTAGCTAAGATAAGCTCCAAAGCCCATGCCGATAGATACTGCATGTCCGTGTAGTAAGCCAGCTTCGATCTCAAATCCAGGAGACCAGGTGTGACCATAAGCATGGGGACGACATTGATGAGTTTCATACATATTGTCGTATTCAGCTGCTACATAACTTCTTAAAGCAGCACCCAAAATCTTTTGCGATAGCTGGTTAATTTCGTCTTCGGGCTGACAATCTAAGGTACCAAAACGAGTTTCAATTAGTCTGGCTCCTGCTCGTTCCATATAGCCAAACAACTCTGCATCTTTGGTTACGGCCATTTTAATAATTTCAATAATGCCGTGGCGCAACCAACCTTCTTTTAAAGTTTTGAAAAAGTAGCGATCGGTAATAGACATTGCTGGTGGATGATAGGCACCAAATAGATTCTTGTAGCCAAAGCCATCACAACAGGTTCGGGGAGATGGTCCTGCGTCTATACCGGCAACGATTGACGTAGAAAGCATAACGTAAGGAGTATTGCGGTGATATAAGGCACAAGCAAGTCCACCAGTATCGGCTAATACACCACCACCGACGATTAGTACGGGTTCGTTGCGAGATACTCCCAAACGTTTGAAGTCACCAAGCATTTTTTCTACAGTGTAAATGCCTTTGTCTACCTCCATTGCTCGGTATACTAGCTTTTCTAACTTAATCTTGTGATAGTCAAAATAGTGTTCGAGCTGTTCGCCAAAAAAACGTTCTACATTTTTGTCTACTAAGCAAACACAACGTCCATGGGTAATGTAGGTATCTCTTAAGAGTAATTGTTCTGGATCTAAAGAATTATCAATAACTCTGATTGAAGTAAAGGTACTAGATCTGACTACTGCTTCAATATTTCGATCGTCGGCAGTGCTTTCTACATACCCACGGCTCTCACGATAATTCGATGTGGGATATACTGCGTGAGGATTTTCTGTTACTAAGCGCTCTGCTAAATCTTGATAAAATTCTCGGTCTTTGCTATTGAGGAGGCGATCTAAGAGCTTGGTGTTACCTAACTCGGTAGAGTGAATTTTGTTGGCAAATGTATACCAATCTGCACCAGTGGCTTCATCAAATGCCAAAATAAGTTCTGCCAACAGACCAAAAAAACTGCTGAGAGAGAGATTGAGACAGCTTCGAAGCTTGCGGCAGGCTGACAAACCCTTTACTGCTCCTGCCGAAGCAAATTCAGTTCCTAATTCTTGAGAAAAAGCTGGGCTGTCAATTAATGAAAGCAGCAAACTTCTAAATCGATCGCTACAACATATGGATTCTACGGCGTTTTCTAAATTTTGATACGCCAGAGGCTCACAGTCATGCGCAGAGATAAAAGCATTAACTGCCGAGGTAGTCTTTGTCATTATTTATTCCGAAAGAAACGGTATGTGCAAGATGATTGAGGGTTGTGTAACTCCCTGCTTCAATTAACTTAACATAAGTGCTCGAAAAAATTAAGAAAATATTATAAAAACCTTTTTTCGAGGAATTACGAGTGCGGGAATACAGCTTTAATGCTTTTTCTTCTACCGCAAATTTTATCTATTTTCAAATTGAGGCAAAAAAACTCTCAGAAACTGCTCGGAAATAATAAGCAGCACAAAATGAGCTATGTTGCCAGATAAAAAGATATTTTATTTGACGAATATAAAAAAAATTCTTAGTGAAGGTCAAGCATCTGTTCTCATAGTAACTAAAAATCGCAAATTACTGTAAATTTAGTCCGTATATTCAACTAGATAATTGTAGACGATATCTTAAATTGCTGGTGTCTGTAGCTATACAGCAATCTTCAAGTAACTATGAAATCTTTATAAAGATAAGTACCAGGGCTGCTCCCAAACTTAGTAAACTCTCACCAGTTAGTTTCTGACGATAGAACCTGCTTGCTTAAAAGCTTCATCGCCAAGAAAAATGTAGCTCATCAAAAATTGCCTCACTTATTGATATTAAGCTTGAGAAATTCGTACCTGTTTGAATTTGCCTCTGGCTTGGTGATGTGGGCAAGATGTACTTTACCCAAGCGATCGCCTTTTTCAAAACGGAATTGACCTGTAGCTCCCTCAACTAAAAAATCAGAGTTAGTCAATATCGACTGTAATTCAGTACGACTATCGGAGTTCTCTAACCCTTTAGCTATAGCCTTAGTAGCATCGTAAGCCATAGCCGTACGCCAGTTAACCTTACCACCCCAAAATTCCCGACTATTATCTAAAAAAACGCTGTTAGGTGTGGTTTCGGGTAGCCAAGGAACAGATAAAACCATTTCTGCCACTGCCTCTTGTCCCGTGTCAATTGTCTCGGATGTGTAGAGAGAGTAGCTGCCTAACAAAGATAAACGATTCTGATTGACTTGGGCTATGGCAACGGCTAAATTTATTTTGTTTACTGAGGGAGATAACAATATAGCATCAGCTTCAAGGGCGATCGCTTTTTCAACTATCGGTACGGGATTAAAATTTAATCGAGCAAAATCACAATCAATCGGTAGAATTTGACCGCCGTTTTCAGTGGTTTCAGCCATGAATTTTTGAGCAAAAGAATTACTTGCCGAACTACTAGAATCAAAACACACGGCAATTCGATCCAAAGAGCTAACTGAAGCATAGCTAGATAGAGCATTTGCTAAAATAGATACGCTAGGAGTTGTGCGTAAAATATAGCTGCCAATATCTGATAGTTTAGAACCAGAACTAGTAGCAGAAATCATCACCAATTTTTGCTCTTGATATATATTTGAGGCAGCTAAAGAAGCATTGCTATCATTGTGTCCGATTACAGCTAAAACACTAGAATCTGCCGCCAGTTGCCGAGCTATCTGGCTGGCTACATCTGGATTGTCATCATCGCTGACAATCTCCACTAAAAGTAATTTTCCGTTAATGCCTCCCTGTAGGTTAATTTCAGTCTGCCTTTGAGCTACACCACGTAAAATTTCCCAAGCTATCTCTGGTTGATTGCCGATGGGTACGCTAACGGCTATTTTTAAGTTTTCGACCGCAATCGCTTTAGCGTTATTTACATAAATTAAGGCTTCAGGATTATTCTTTTTGAGTTCTAAAGCGGCTTCAAATTTACTTTGTGCTAGAGAATATTCGCACCGAGCAAAAGCTGCCGTAGCCTCATATAAGATAGCCTGAATTGAAGGCTCTAAATAGCTATATTTTTTGGTTAATAGCTTTTCACCCAAACTCATTCGAGGCGATTTATTTTTAGTAAGATTAACGCAGGTAGTTTCAGAAAAATCAACATCAGCAGCTGTAGTTGTTTGAGAATTTCTTTGCCAACCTAAGTTTCTGACTGATAAAAACAATAAAGGTATTAGCAAACATAACCACCAGTTTTTAACAAAAAAATTAGTTTTATTGGATTTTTTGGGCTTGGGGTTGAGGGATAACTCAGTGTTTAATTGATGATAGATTGGTGATTTTTCAATCAGTAAGATCAAATCTTGATAAGAGTTCTCTGAGTCATCTCGCTCTTTACTTGTAGAGGTTTTCGATTGATGGGTAATTTGAATTCTAGAGGAAGTAAAAGTTTGCACACATTGCCGTTCTATCGTTTGAACTTGTTTATCTGATAAACCAAGTTCACTTTGCAGATTTGCCAGATAAATTCTTTCTCTATCTGTAACCTCACCATGAGTTTTTCTTAAGAGGCTAATCAAATCCTTGCCATAAAGTAATTTTCTAATTAATAAAGTTAGCTCATCTTGTTTAAAATCTTTAATCAAACGGTTTCTAACGATCTTTTCGACAGTAATTGCTTCTCGACCCATAACAATTTTTTGATCTGATTCTAAAACATACTGTAGAAGCGTTTTGGTAAGCAATGGTTGCCCTTTCGTCCACTTTATAACTAGCTGAAAAACTAATTTAGGATTATCAGCTCGATTTAAAAGGTGCATCTGCTGAACAAAATTATCTGAAGATACTGACAATTTTTCAGAATATAAATCTCGTTCCATATCATTCTGATTAAAAATTTTTGTACTTATACTTATATCTGAAATTTCTGGCTTTTGAGCATTTTTAACTATATAGACTGTAGCTTCATTCTTCAATTAAATTTATTGCAGGTCATAGCTAGAAGCCTGGAGACGAAACATCTGGGCATATAAACCATCGTGTGTCATCAATTCTTGATGAGAGCCAACTTCAATAATATGGCTATTTTGCAAAACTACAATGCGATCGGCTAATTGAACGGTAGAGAAACGATGACTGACAAAAAAAGTCATTTTGCCAGCTGTTAAAGCACGAAACTTTTCAAATAATTCATACTCGGCGATCGCATCTAAGGCAGCAGTCGGCTCGTCTAAAATCAAAATTGGAGCATCAGTCATAAAAGCTCTAGCCATGCCAATTTTTTGCCATTGTCCTCCCGATATATCTACTCCCCCTTTGAACATTTTCCCCAAACGAGTTTGATAGCCTTTGCTTAGGGTTTCTATTACTCGATCGGCACCAGAATCCAAGGCGGCTTGTTCGATCCGCAGTTGATTATCTCTTTGTTTGAGATTACCAAAACTTATATTATCTTTGGCACTAAGCTGATAGCGGGCAAAATCCTGGTTGAGAACTCCAATATTAGTACGTAGCTGGGATAACTTAATTTCCGATAGAGAAATACCATCGATAGAGATCGAACCCGAATCAACATCGTATAGTCTGGTAAGCAACTTTAAAAGAGTGGTTTTTCCAGCTCCATTCAAGCCAACTAAGGCAATGCTTTCTTCAGGCTCGATCTGCAAATTGAGGTTGCGTAAAGTAGGCCGGTCTGCGCCTGGATAGGTAAAAGTAACATTTTTTATGGATAGCCCCTGTCGAATCGGTTGGGGAAACGATTTGGGACGAGTTGCTTCAGTTATCTGAGGCTTGAGATTGAGAAAGTCAAAATATTGAGAGACATAAAGATTGGATTCATAAATTCTGGCAATATTCTCGAGAATTGAAGGCA
>JACLAC010009602.1_pt1 | contig 30817 bp, 22 predicted proteins | sample 8027881 | NCBI WGS metagenome assembly JACLAC01 (sample SAMN15725517, study PRJNA655200) | protist metagenome | isolation source: fluorescence activated cell sorting (FACS) single amplified genomes of... | place: Spain: Blaines Bay Microbial Observatory, Mediterranean Sea | collected 2016-01-19 | reverse complement strand
CCAACAAGATACCGACGGCGACAACCTTGGTGATGTCTGCGATAACTTCCCGAACGATGCCAACAACGACAGCGATGGTGACACAGTGAGTGGCGACATTGACAACTGCCCTAGCAACGCCAATCTCAACCAACAAGATACCGACGGCGATAACCTCGGTGATGTCTGCGATAACTTCCCGAACGATGCCAACAACGACAGCGATGGTGACACAGTGAGTGGCGACATTGACAACTGTCCAGCAACAGCAAACCAAGACCAGTCAAATAGCGCTACACCTCACTTTGCATTGGGTGACGCTTGCGACCCCGATGATGACGGTATTGGATCATTGCCAGAAGTGGGCGCCGACAATTGCCCCCTCAATGCCAACCCCAATCAAGAAGATCTAGACGTTGATGGCGAAGGCGACGCATGCGACCTTGATATTGATGGCGACACCGTTGCCAACAATGATGATAACTGCCCGATCAATGGCAATCCCAATCAAGAGGATTTGGACGCTGATATAGCAGGTAATGCCTGCGATACGGACATTGATGGCGATACCATTGATAACAGCCTAGATAATTGCCTGCTTGTGGCTAACACCGCGCAAGAGAATATTGATGGTGATTTAAAGGGGGATGCATGCGACATTGATATTGATGGCGACAATTTCACCAATGGTGAAGATAACTGCCCATTAATTAGTAATGATCAGACCAACACCGATGGCGACTCGGCCGGCGACGCCTGCGATAGCTTTGTGGAGGACGCTACAGAAACCACCGACAGCGATGAGGATGGCACTGGCGATAATGCCGATACTTTCCCCACTGATCCTGGCGAGCAATTAGACACCGATGGCGACAATATTGGCGACAACGCCGATAACTGCCCGTTAGTGTTTAATGACCAAACCGATACCGATGGTGACTTGATTGGGGATGCCTGTGATAGCACCCCAAGTGGCGATGATGATGATAGCGATGGCGTTTTTAATGGCGCAGACAACTGCATTAACGTGGCCAACTCAAGCCAGGCTAACTTAGATGGCGATGCACTGGGTGATGCCTGCGACAATGATCAGGATGGCGATGGCGTGCGCGACGATTTTGAACTGATATTAGGCGGTGACCCTACAGACCCTGCCGATCAGGAAGCCACGGCAGCGATTATTTTAGGTTTAGGTAAAAACGTACCGGCTTTAGGCGCCTTAGGCTTGCTGTTTTTAGGCTCAGCCATGCTAATCCTGGGCGCGTCAAAAAAACGTAAATCTAAATAAAAACACCGGGAAATCAATCCGGATAAACAGCAGCATGGATATTAATTACGCGTATATGTCTTAATAAGCGCTTGATGCTGGGGGAACTGCTCTGATAACTGCGCCCGCTTCGCCAGCCTCATATCGTTGTAATCAAACCCCGGCGCCACCGCCTCACTAATTAGGCCGTAGCCACCTGCCGGCAGGTGAGATGCCTTCCAAACCCCGCCCTTAACTGTTAACTGCAATTGCTGGCCTTTAGCTAAATCTGGCCCAAGCGTTACTGTTTGCAAACTGCCATCAGGATGCAACATAAAGTAGCTAATCGGTGCGCCCATATGAAAATAATGAATAATGTCGGAGCGATTGCAGTGCCAGTGACCAATGTTAGCTTCGGCCGTTAGCATGTAAAAGATAGAGGTTAAACAAAAACGCTCGCCTATGGGTAAATCGATCTTATCGCGATGATCAGCCTGAAAAGTACGGCGAAAGTAGCCGCCCTCTAGGTGCGGCTCTAACTTCAACATTTCTATAACCGTTTGCTTATCGGGGCAGGGTAAGTAATTCAAGGGTATCTCCAACGCTAGTGTTGATTAAATTTCAAAATAAACGGCCTGACGGTACATTTTATATGCAAATCTGGGTTGGCCGCACAATAAGCCCCAACCTAACATGGGCCAGTGGCATAAAAACAGCTCGGCGCAACCTGCCTCTTAGCTTTCCCATCAACAACTTATTCGAGCAATAATCATCCACCACTAGCCTTCAAATAACTAAGCTATTTAGGTGACATTTAAAAATGGTAATTTGATGTTTTTTGCAATAAATACATACAGGTACACGGCAAAAACAGGGAAGCGATTCTATACTCATAGCAGCAGTTAATTTAAAGCAACGGAGAACAAGAAAATGTTAAACAAAAAACACATAAGTACCCTTGCTGCCTCGGCCATGTGCCTAGCCATTACCGGGGTATCCCACGCGCAAAATCGAACTATTGAAGAAGTAACCGTTACCGCAGCTAAAAAAGAACAAACGCTGCAAGAAATACCGGTTGCCGTATCGGTCATATCAGGCGATGCTATCGAAAAGGCGCAAATTTTAGATCTTAGTGATCTGCAAAGCGTTGTGCCTTCGCTGCGTATCAATACCCTGCAAAACTCTGCCAATACCAACTTTATTATTCGCGGTTTTGGTAATGGCGCTAATAATCCAGGTATTGAGCCTTCGGTGGGTGTTTTTATTGATGGCGTTTATCGGTCACGCTCAGCCGCACAAATTGGCGATTTACCCAACCTAGAGCGTGTAGAAGTATTGCGTGGCCCGCAAAGCACCTTGTTTGGCAAGAATGCGTCAGCCGGTGTTATTAGTGTGGTAACTCGTGCACCCGATGGCGAGTCACGCGGTAAAGTTTCGGCCACCGTAGGCAACTACGATCAAACCGTTTTTAAAGCGCAGGTTGAAGGTGGGCTAACCGACAGCATCGCATTTGACTTATCGGGCAGCTTTAACAACCGCAACGGCTACATTAAAAACGAAACTACAGGGTCGGGTCTCAATGATCGCGATCGTATGGCACTTCGCGGCCAGCTAGTATTTAACCTCAGCGATGATACGCGTATTCGCGTCATTGCAGATTACGACACGATTGATGAAGTGTGTTGTGGCGTCAATAATATTTTTCAATCGGAAGCAGAATCATTGCTCTACGAGAATCCTTTTGGTGCCCTTGATGGATTGAGTGCCGCTTACGGTGGTTTTGATCCTATGCCTGCCGGGACAGGTGCGCAGGTTAATGCCAACCAACCTTTGGCATTAAGTGTTCAACAAAATTCTGATCCAACGAATGAAATCACGAACAAAGGTGTGTCGGTGCAGCTTGACCAAAATTTTGATAGTTTCGCACTCACATCGATTACTTCGTTTCGCAAGGTCGATTCAAATTCGTCTATCGATGCTGACTTCACAACGGCCAATGTGATTATCAACCCCATTACAACCAACATTGAAACCTTCACCCAAGAAGTGCGCCTAAATTCAACCGGTGATAACGCAGTTGATTGGATGATTGGCGGCTTTTACTTCGATGAGAAAATCGACTATGAAAATCGATTGGACTATGGTGACGATTTCCGAGCATTCATTGATAATTTGGCGTGGGCAGCAGGCTACAGTGCAGTTCTAGATGCCCTGAATGCCGGTCTAATTCCTGGTGACGCTACTACCGGAATACCTGGAACACCCCTGCCAAATGACTTCTATGCAGCAATCGTAAACCAAAGAGGTGACTTATCAGGCGGGCTTAACCCAATAGCCGCGATAGCGACTTTGGAAAGCCTTGTTCCAGGAGCAGTTTTTTTTCCTGCCGGTGGCCTTGTGAATGAAGTAAGCACGCTAGATAACCAAGCCTATTCATTTTTTGGGCAAGCTGATTGGAATATTAGTGATCGTTTAACCGCTTCACTGGGCCTCAACTACACCGACGACGAAAAAGAAGCCACATTAGTGCAAGCGAATACCGATGTGTTTTCATCTTTATGCTTAGAAGCTGCTGTGGGCTGTCCAGCAAATCCTGCCAACGATTTCACTGGCGGTCTCTTTTCCGACTTCTCAGAGTTGCAATTTTTAAACCCACTGCAAAACTACCCGAATGCACAAGAAGATGGCAAAAGTCACGATGACAAACTCACCTATGCGTTTCGATTAGCCACTGAAGTAAACGATACCGTTAACGTATACGCCAGCGTATCAACGGGCTTTAAAGCAACGTCTTGGAACTTGAGCCGCGATTCTCGCCCTTCGGCAGCAACAATCGCTGCATTGGGTACTGATGCGGTAAATAATGTTACTCCGGGCACGCGATTCGCGGGACCAGAAGATGCCAAGGCTTATGAATTAGGCTTGAAGGCTAATTTTGACCGAGGCTCGCTCAACGTGGCAATTTTCGATCAAAGCATTAAAGGCTTCCAATCAAACGTCTTTCTTGGCACAGGCTTCAATCTAGTCAATGCGGGTGAGCAATCCTCTCGAGGTATTGAATTTGATTTGGCTTACTACCCGGTAGATGCATTGCGCTTAACCTTAGCGGGTACTCTTTTAGACCCCGAGTATGATGAATTTGAAGGCGCAGCTGTGCCACCTGGCAGCGCTCTTGATGCCAACGATGGCATCCCAGATAACAGCGTAGGCTCGCTCACCGGCGAAACACCTGCCGGCATTCATGAAGTCAGCCTGTCTGCATCGGCTACCTATAGCTTTACTTTGTCTAACGGCTTAGACGGCTATGTGCGCGGCGACTACCAATACGAAGACGAAGTACAAACTAATGATAACGTACCTAAATCTGTGGCAACTGAAGACCTTAAAAACCTTAACTTGAGTGCGGGCATCAGCACCGAAGCAGGCCTGGCCTTTTCAGTGTGGGGCCGCAACGTCACCGACCACGAAAGCGTCACTACCGCCTTCCCAGCTGTGGGTAACACGGGCGGTTACTTTGGTTACCGTAACCAACCTAGAACCTATGGTGTGACTGTATCGTACGACATCATGAACTAAGGCTCTTTGATGACTGCGGTTACAAGTGTAATAAAACGATCGTAGCCTACGAAAACGAGTTAAAAAAAACCGGCCTCGCTTGATCGCTTGGCCGGTTTTTTTATAACTCATGTTTTTTGTAGCTCGGTTAAATTTTTGAGTTCCAGTTAACCCAGCATTAGCCTTGAGTGATCCGTAGCTTCTTTTTTCGGGTTAGCAGTAACATGACTAAACCAAAACCCACCAAAAAAACACTGGAGGGTTCTGGCACGCTAACCACTATTTCATCGTCCAATATTGGAATTGGTAGTAGCCCATCGTTCACTGGGTCGCCATCGCCATCGCCACCGTTACTAGAATCTTCTAATGATGTGCTTGAGGGCGCACTCGCTATTTGCCGCTGTGCCGCGCTACCTGTACTACAGTAAAAGCCACCGCATTGTGGACTGCCGGTTATCGACTCTACCGAATCAGCTAAAACCTCTTCGGCAAAAGTGCTAACACCAACTTTACTATATCCAGCACTACCGCCAGCCAAACTGGCCAACATAAAGCCGCCATCAGCATGCATGGGATTCTCGTCGACGAAGCCGCCTCTTGATTGGCCGTTCTGGCTCAAGTGGCTGGCCGATTGCTCGTCGTCAAATAAGAAAAAACTCTCTTGGTTTCGTCGGCTGCCTTGCTGTATGTCCTGATGAGAATAGACGCCCACGACTTCATTATTATTGTTGATTGATGTCTGCACCTGGCCCAAATTCACATCGTGCCCTTGTGGTACGCGCCCTTCACCATTCTGGGCAGTTTGGTCATCCATAAAACCGTCAACAACAGGGATAGCGAATACAAGCAAGCACAGCATCAAAAGAACCAGCCCCCGTCGTAGTCGCTTTGTCGTCAATGAGTAGTTCATATTGCTTCTCAAATTTACCGGCGCTACCCGCAGCAGACCTATGCATCGCATCCTAGGGATTCATTTAGCCTTTCGCGAGCGATCAATAAGTAAACAGTGCAAGAATTGAACCCATGGAATAACATGCTGTTTTTATTTACTTTTATTATTTTCAACCTGGGAAAAAACACCCGGCTGTACAAATTTTCGACAGTAAATGGAGGTTTTTGGCCGCAAAGAGAACAGCCAACTTCAGCTCGCTACGAGCTTATAAGAGGGTCGTGTGCCGCATAATCGGGTAATAGGACACTGCCAGCGTCCCACTTACAAACTCACTTGAGCTTGGCGCATAAGCAAAAAATTGGCGAGGCAGCGGACTAACGCTGCTGGGTAGTGACCCGCAGGGAGTGACGTCCCTCACCCGCCAGCGTAGCCAAATAGGCCTGCCAAGTGGGCAAGTCAATTTGAGACAGAATACTCGCGAGCTGTTGGCGATAATCAAACTGTTCATGATTGCGCATCAATACACTCCAGTAACGCCCGGTGCGAGCGCTTAAATTGCGATCGTCTTGCACCAACTGATCAAGCAGCGCATTACGATGACGCTCAAACTCGTCAATAGATACCGATTGCGGAATAAACTCTGTAAAAAATTGTTCGATGGCAGCAGCTAACTCGGCCTCGGTAAACTGCGGTGACTGTACTGTGACACTTATACCCGGCCATGTATGCAGTGGGTAGAAACTGGTATCAACAATGTAACCCAGCTGTTGTTCGGTGCGCAGCTCGTTAAACAATGTGGGCTTAACAATGGCAGCACTCAACATGGCCAGCGCCGTAGACTGCAACGAATCGTCGGGCGACTGAAAATACCAAATGATGCCCTTGTCGCTATGAGGCAAAGTTATAGAGGCACTTGCCGCACCAGCAGCCAAATGCTTTATTTGCACTTGCTGCACCATAGCTGGCTCGCAGCGACAACGCGGCAAGCCGCCGTTAGATAGTAATTGCAGCACCTCGCCTGTTTGCTTCGCATCGGTATTGCCATGCAGTAAAGCTTGCACATATGTTGTAGGCCAAAACTCATCAACATACGTTTGTAATTCGTCGTAACTCAGTGCCCCTACTGCTTGAATCAACGCGGGGTAATCACTACTTTGTGGGTACAACTGCGTGCCTAAGTAAGCACCCAAACGATGATAAGGCGTAACCTGCATAGCGAGCTGCCATTTGCGCTTAAGCTCAGCACGCAGTTCATCAAAACGCGACTCACTAATTGTCAACGCCTCCAGCGATTGCAACATGCTACCCAGCAACGGAGACACGCTGTCGTTATAGCCACTCACGCTCAGTGAAAACCCGCGTAATGTTGGATAAAACGAAGCCTGCATACCCGCCAAATAAGCGGGATAAATAAATTCTTTGAGCTGCTCGCCTACTACCGAGGCGTACAGGCTGGCCATTGCTTGGCGACGGGGCGATCCGGCTGCATAGTCTGATAAATAAGCCACACGCAAATCCAGACGCGGCAATTCAAACTTATCGTCTGTTTTACTCCACAGCTCAAATCCTGAAACACGAGTTATCAGCGCGGGCGGCTCATCAACTTTAAATTGACTGTTATATAGCGTAAAGTCATCAGCAATAAATTGATTGGGCGTCGGCATCAATACCGGCTGCATGCCATCTAACGCCTCGCCACCTGCCGCACGCCGCCAACTAGCTTGCCACTGAGGCGTTACAGCCTGCACGCTATAGTCAACCTCATACCAGCGGGTTTTTTTCACAGGCGGCATAGCCTCAGGAATTTGGTCAGAAGCTATAGTGAGTAAAATATTGTCGGGGTTAAGCAGTTGCAACAACGCATCAATTAACTCTGCATCAAACCGCGAAAAATTATAGGGCGCAAACAATACATCCTTGGGACGGTAGTACTGCAAATTAGAACTCGCCGAAATGACTGCACTGGTTGCAGCGCGGTGTTCATAAAATCGAAAGCTAATCTCAGCTAATTGCTTTTGCTCGGAAAAACGTTCTTGCGCTGCGCTTAAATTGTTAACTAACTCATTGCGGATGGCTGCAATCGTTTGGAATAAAGCAGCAGCTACTTGATCAATATTACTCATGCCTTTATCACTCAACACAAGGTTAACCTGATATAGCGCGCCACCACTATATTCAATACCTACCCCCGTGCTTAACGATTCCGCAAGCCCTGCTTTTTTAAGCGCGGACAATAAGCTGTTTTGACCTTCATGACCAAGAATATTGCCGATGTAATGTAATGGCTTAGCAGCTTCATACGGTTTGATATCTGGTAAAGGGAATGACATGTGTAACTGCCGCAATGGCTTTTTAGTTTTTACCGCCAATACTGCAGGAAGCTGGATCGCTGACGCTTCACTAAAAAATGGCTGACTGATAGAGTAAGTCTGAGAGCCATTATTCTTTATGGCGGCAAAACGTCCGCGCACCATTTGTTCAAGCGCGTCGAGTGAATAGGCGCCAGTCACTGCCAAACTCATACGACTTGCTGAATAATAGGTGTCATAAAAATCTAGTAACGCTTGACGGATATCAGGACGTGATAGCGTTTGTAAATTTCCCCCGCTAAATTTTGCATAGGGATGCGCTGGGTTTATGATTTGTCGGGTGGCATCCAATATGCGGCGTTTTTCATTATCTAAACTAGCCGAATACTCAGAGTCAACTGCTTTCTTTTCACGCTCGATATAAGCCGCATCGAAGGTAGGTGCAATAAAAAAATCCGCAAAACGATCAAGTGCCGCTTCGAAAGCCGCATTGTTCACTTCAAAAAAATAATTGGTGTGTTCAAAGCTGGTGTAGGCATTGCGACTGCCACCATGCTGACTAATAAATTGCTGATATTCATCTGGGCTGGGATATCGAGCCGTACCTAAAAACAGCATATGCTCTAAAAAATGCGCCAACCCTTCGTAACCTGCGGGTTCGTCACGACTTCCCACATGAACATCAAGTGACGCTGCGGCGCGCTCAGCTTCAGCATCACTAATTAACAACACTTTGAGTTGGTTGGATAACGTGATGTATCGAAAAGAACGATCATCACTAATGCTTTGCTTTATTGTTACACCAGTATCACCTGGCAAATGGTCTAATATAGCTGTACAACCCGCTGCGCCTTGCAACAAAACTAATAAAACCAATGCACGAAAAAAACCTTGATTCAACATTACGCCCTACTATTAGATAAGCTAAGAAAGAATTAATTTAAAAAAAGAAAAGTAAGCGCGGCTGCCGCCTAAGACAGCAACATAAATTAACTATTACTTAAGAACGGCAACAAGAAAAATGCTGGTCGCTTAGGCTTGATGTTCATCGGGCAAATTGGTATCGACACGCAAGGTGGGCCATACGGTAAGTACCGCATTAATAAGTGTCGCTAATGGAATCGCGAAAAAAACCCCCCACAAACCCCAAATTCCACCGAAGAACATAATGGCCAATAAAATGGCCACCGGATGAAGATTAACGGCTTCAGAAAAAAGCCAGGGCACTAGCACGTTACCATCGAGCACCTGAACCACTAAGTAGGCGATCATCAACTGAATAAATCCCGGCCCCCAACCCCATTGCAAATAAGCCACTAAAGCCACAGGGATTGTCACCAAAAACGCACCTACGTACGGCACAATAACGGATAGGCCGACCAAAATGGCCAACAGCGCCGAATAGCGCAACTCAAACCAAGCAAATACAGCATAGGAAATAACGCCCACGACAAAAATCTCGATAAATTTTCCGCGCACATAGTTGGCCATTTGATCGTTCATATCGCTCCATACTTGCTGAAGCAACGGACGCTCATTAGGTAACAAACGGCCAAACCAACCAAGTATTTTTTCCTTGTCTTTTAAGAAGAAAAAAACCAGTACGGGCACCAGCACTAGGTACACCAAAAAGTTAATCAAATTTGGGATTTTTGACTGCGAAAACGTGACAACCCACTGGCCGAAGCCGGCAATTTCTTTATTGAGCGTGGCAAGCCACTCATCGACTTGCGATTGAGAAACCAGTGCAGGATATTTTTCTGGCAATGTAAATAGGAGCTCTTGTAGCAAAGCTAGAAACTTTGGCAGTTCTTCGGTGAAGTTGTCGAGCTGTACAAAAACCAATGTTGAAAGCACACCGACAGATGTCACCTCAAGAACTAACAGCAATATAAAGGCGATTAAAACAGAGAAAATATGCGGTATCTTTCTCGCCACCAGTTGACTCACCATACCTTGCAGCAAAAAAGCCAAGACCAATGCAGCAATAACGGGTGTAAAGATCTCGCCCACAAATAATATAAGTGCCACACCAATACTAATAATAATCAGCAATAAAATGGCTTCTTCATCATGAAAACGGCGCTCGTACCACTTTCTGAAAACGCTGGACATAAGACTCACTCTCAACTAATAATTACTGCGATTGGCCGACGCTTCAAACGCTGCCCTAAGCTTGCACCAACTACTTCTTAGGCATCACTAGGGCTAACGTCAACCTTGACGTCAACATTGCCGACACGCGTCTTTAGCTTAGCACGTGAGCGCTGGTGCAATACCTTAAGTATAGAGGGCTGCACCTATTCGAAAAATGGAGTTGACGCCCTAAAAGTGTAACAATTGACGGAACTTGATGGCACCGCAAACGATCAAAAAAAATGCCAAGAGCAATTATACTGGTCTAAGCATGGTCTTCGCCGAGTCCAATCATTACCTTAGCTTATAACGCTGACATCCACGGAGGCCAATAACCAGTCAATTCTGGGATGATTTTTCGCCACCCACACCAATCTACAGGGAAATTTATGGGGTGTAACTCGAAAGAATTTCTTATTCATACTGCCGTGACACAACACGATCAGTCGCCACAATACAATGGAAAGCGCTCACAAAAACGTAAGAACGTAAAATCCAAGAACCTGAAAATCAAGAATCTGAAAATCAAGACCCGGAAGATTGAAGACCTAAGCTCTGAGAAGCTAGAGGCCCGCGCCAACTTCACAGCGCTCATATAATATACCCCGTCTACTACTCACTGCGTGGCTTAATCTCTGGAAAATGAATGACTAAGACGCCCAAGGCAAGCAACGACCCGCACCTCAGGGCTAGGCTGAGTAAAATCCGCTATATCCTGTGGCTACGAGGCGCAAGCCACATGCTTTATGGTGTTATTCTAGCAACCATACTGAATTGCTCACTGGCATTGGCAGTTGAAGACATTGCGCTGCCCGTGCTGGGCGACAGTGGCGCAGGGCTAATGTCCTCGGCCGAGGAGCGCGCACTTGGGCAAGCATGGTTGCGCTCGTTTCGTGCAGGCGTTCCTCTCAATAGCGATCCGTTGATATTTGAATATCTTGAACATTTGCTCTTCCAACTCGCAAGCCAGAGTGAAATAGACAACCCCCGACTTGATCTGGTACTAGTTGATAACCCGACTATTAACGCATTCGCAGTACCCGGCGGAGTAGTGGGAGTGCACACAGGGCTGATCACTAGCGCCCAAACAGAAGCACAGCTTGCCTCGGTACTTGCTCATGAGCTTGCGCATTTATCTCAGCGGCATTTTGCGCGTAGTGTGGAGGCAGCCAAACGAGCTAATGTTGCTAGCATTGCCGGCATGCTAGCCGGGATTATATTGGCCGCCACTGCAGGCGACGATGCAGCCACCGCAGCCATAGCCACCTCTCAAGCCGTGGCCATTGATTCACGCCTGCGCTACAGCCGCATCCATGAGCGCGAAGCTGATCGGATTGGTATGCAAACTCTCGTCAACGGTGGTTACCCCGCCAACGCGGCCGCTAATATGTTTAGGCAGATGCAGGACGCGTCGCGTCTGTATGGCGAAGGCATACCCGAATTCTTACGCACGCATCCGGTGACTGAATCGCGTATTGCCGACGCTGAAAATCGTGCCCGCACCGCTGGGGCAGTTAACCCTATCAGTGATATTGATTATCAAATAATACGCGCGCGCGTTACGGTTTTAAGCGGCAAGGAACCCAAGCAACTCATCAAAAAATTTAAATTTGCACTAGAACAGTCGGTGACACATCAGTCCAATAGCGGCATAAATAAAACCACTAACAGTACCAAGCCTTTCGCTGACTCTCATAAAAATAGAGCAACCGTGCAAGCACGCCTGAATGCCGACCGTTACGGGCTGGCTATGGCTTACAACAAAAATGGCCAATGGAAAAAAGCCCGAGCCACACTTCAGCCCTTGTTACAACAATTGCCTGGACGGATAGCCTATTCGCTGATGGACATAGAAATTGACTTAACCGCAGGTAAACTTGAATTAGCCGAGAAACGTCTGCGTGACCTGTATGCAATAACACCCAATAATTACGCCATTAGCATGCTGCTAGCCGACACACTATTAAAAAACAAGAATTATGTGACCGCCCAGCAAGTGCTGGAAAAACTCAGTAAAGTGAGGCACAAGCAGGCCGATGTTTGGTATTTACTAGCGGAAACTCAGGGCCTTGCTGGTGATATTCTCAATTTGCATTTATCACGAGCTGAATTTTTTTTACTGCGAGGGAATTTTTTGCAGGCGCGTAAACAACTCAATTTTGCATTAAAAATTGCCGGTAACGATTTTCAAATTTCCGCTCGAATCAAACAGCGCCTACTTGATACAGAGCGCATCCGACAAATCACTGAACAGCTTTGAGGTATTAGGCGCCCGCTGAATTTTTAAAGTCGAGCATACGCTGCAAAGGAAGTAATGCGCGATTAGCCAAAGTCGGATCGACCATCACTTCGTTACTACCTTGCTCAAGTGCGTGGGCTAAGTTATCTAGAGCGTTCATAGCCATCCAAGGGCAGTTTGCACAACTGCGGCACGTTGCTCCGGAGCCGCCAGTCGGCGCTATAAAAATTTCTTTGTCAGGAACCGCTTGGCAGAGCTTATAAAAAATACCCTGATCGGTAGCAACAATGAAGCGCTGCTGCGGCAATTCGCGTGCAGCCTGTATGATTTGCGAGGTTGAACCCACATGATCGGCCAGCGCTAATACAGATGCAGGAGACTCCGGGTGGGCCAGCACGGCTGCATCTGGATAAACCGATTTCATCTCCAGAATACCTTTGGCCTTAAACTCATCATGTACGATACAAGCACCATCCCACAATAACATGTCGGCGCCGGTCTGCTTCTGGATATAACTACCTAAATGTTTATCTGGCGCCCATAAAATCTTCTTGCCCTGCGCATCGAGATGGTCAACTACATCCAGTGCAATGCTAGAAGTCACCACCCAATCGGCTCGCGCTTTCACTGCCGCCGAGGTGTTAGCGTAAACCACTACCGTGCGATCGGGGTGAGCATCACAGAACGCTGAAAACTCATCAATGGGGCAGCCCAGATCGAGTGAGCAGGTAGCTTCGAGAGTCGGCATTAACACGCGTTTTTCTGGGCTAAGAATTTTCGCCGTCTCGCCCATAAACTTCACTCCAGCCACCACTAGCGTTTGAGCATCGTTATGAGAACCGTAGCGCGCCATTTCCAGTGAGTCTGAAACAATGCCGCCGGTAGCTTCAGCTAAGTGTTGAATGGCCGGATCGGTATAATAATGCGCCACAATAATCGCATTGTGCCGCTCAAGCAGCGGTTGAATTTTTTTTAGGCCCGCATCATACTCAGCCTGATTATAGGCCGTAACAGGCGGTTCATATAAATGGCGCTTAACAATATCTTCAGGCGAACCAGTGTACCCTTCAGGCAACTGAGTGGTACTGTTAATGGCATCAAAACTACAGCTGTTATTGCTAGGGCTTTGATTTTTTTCAACAATTGGGTGGCTAGGTTCGGTCATGGCGTCATCAAAAAAATTATCGGTCAAGGCTTATGGTTTCGCTCACCAGCGAATTCGCGATCAAAAAAGCCCCTGAAGGTCTACAAACGTGCTTTATTTTAGCATAGCGGCATACACAATTAGCACCCAACCACTAAAGAAGCGCGATAGTAATGGGGATGATAGTCAATAAAATAAAGCCTGCTCGGCGCAACGACTACCAAATAGAGGCCCTATAGCTTGGCAAAAAAATTCGGCACTACTTGAGTCGCTAAACCGTAATAGGCTTTATCAAATTTCGACTCGTGACTGCTGGGCTCAAGATTAAGCTCAACTGTTGTAGCGCCGTTATAACGCGCCACCTGCGCAAAGCCCGCCGCAGGATAGACAACACTCGATGTACCAATTGACACAAACAAGTCGCAACGCTCCAAAGCCTCTTCGATTGCCGACATATATAACGGCATTTCGCCAAACCAAACAATGTGCGGGCGCAAACTTGCCCGACTGCCACAGTAACCACAAGTACTTACGGCAAGAATATCTTCAGACCACCCACACACAGATTCACAACTAACACAACGCGCTTTAAGTAGCTCGCCGTGCATAGGAAAAACATGTTTGCTGCCCGCTCGCTGATGCAAGTTATCTACGTTTTGAGTGACGAGCGTAAACTCACCTAAAAAGGATTGTTCAAACGCTGCCAATGCATGGTGCGCTGCATTACTAGTAACGGACGGGAGTAATAGTTGCTGACGACGCAGATTATAAAATTCTTGTACGAAGGCCGGATTAGCTGCAAATGCTTCTGGCGTTGCAACATCCTCAACCCGCTGCCCCTCCCATAACCCACCGCTATCGCGAAAGGTTTGCAAACCTGACTCCGCCGAAATACCTGCACCCGTTAAAACAACAATATTTTTATAGCCAGTCATGCAGAATTATTTTATATCCAGGTGCTAATAGCTAAAAGACTCAGCCCAGCAAATAAGCCTGCCAACACATCGTCAATCATAATGCCAAAGCCGCCATGCACTTTTTGATCGAGTAGCTTGATCGGCCACGGCTTCACAATATCAAACAAACGAAACAGCCCAAAGCCCAATAGTAGCCAGATTAAGCCGGATGGTGCAAACAGCATCGTCAACCAAAAGCCGACAAACTCATCCCAAACAATACCTCCATGATCGTGCACCTCCAAACTATTGCTGGTTTTTTCACACAACCAAATACCGATGATAAAAGCAGAAAAAACAATCAATACTTTAGCGAAAAAGGGTAGCGGAGCCATCAACAGCCAAAATGGAATGGCCGCCAGCGTACCGAATGTGCCTGGTGCGCGTGGAGCCAAACCGCTGCCTAAACCAAGTGCAAAAAGATGCGCCGGATGCTGCAGCATAAAATTAATATCGGGAGATTTACTCATGAAACCAGCTACCTATTGATTGCAAAGTGTCTAATAAAAATGCTTAAACCCTACCTCGTTTGGTTTTGTCCAGCCATCGCCATTCAAGATAACTCTCTCGCCATGTTGTGCGTCATACTCAGCAGCGCCGAAAACCTTACCAATTAAGGTACACGTTACCCCAGCTGTCTTAGCTAACATAACCACTCTGTTATGGTCTTTTTCTGGTACGGTGAAAAATAATTCGTAGTCATCACCGCCAGATAACATCCATTCTCTAGCCAGCACAGTATCAGACAACGAAGCCAGCGCCGGATGCATTGGCAGTGCATCGCCATTAAGCTCAAGCATGACCTTACTTTGGGATGCTATGTGCTCGGCATCGGCCAAGAGGCCGTCAGACACGTCAATAGCGGCACTAGCCACACCAACTAATGCTCTACCCAATCGTAGTTGTGGAACCGGCGCATAAAATGCAGCATGCAGATTTTCACGCTGGCGGTCGGTTAATGGCCAGGAGGCCCGTGCTGTATGATTTTGCGTGATCATCTGCAGCGCTGCTGCGCCCTTGCCAAGCGAACCGCTGACCCAGACTTCATCGCCCGCTTGAGCACCGCTACGGCGCAAACAATTCGCACTATTTAAGGAAGGCACAGTAAAAGACGGATCATCATTGACTGCTGAAGTGCGCGCAGTTATGGGAATACCCATCACCGTAAACGTCACAGTAAGTGGTCCTCGCGTGGTGTCGCCGCCAACTAAGGACACGCCATACTTGGCGCATCCACGCGCTAGGCTGGCCGAAAATTTACTGAGCCATTGCTCGTTATTATCGGGCAGAGTCAAGGCCAACGTAAGCCACTGAGGCACTGCCCCCATAGCAGCAAAATCGCTTAGGTTTACGTTAAGCGCGCGGCTAGCAATATCAACAGGTTCAGCATCAGCCGGAAAATGTACACCACTAACCAGCGTATCGGTGGCAACCAGCAAATGCTCACTACCTAACTTCAAACACGCAGCATCGTCACCAACTCCCACGACTGTTGAACTGGCAGACGCTGAGCCAAGCGCATTATTATTAGAAAAAGAAAAATACTGCTCGATAATTTCGAACTCAGAAGCCATGGAATTGATTCCAGATTAGCGCTTAATATTAGCGCTAAAAATCATGTCGATGCCGAATCAGATCGCTGAGCCTGAACCTCAACCGCGCGTAAACTTTTTGCTGCTCGATCAAGCAAGCCATTAACGAATTTATGTGCATCCTCAGGGCCAAATTTCTTAGCCAGACTTACCGCTTCATTGATTGCCACTTTATAAGGCACATCAATACGGTTTTTTAATTCATAAATACCTATACGCAGCAGTGCCTTGGTAACAGGGTCGCACTCGCTAAGCTCTCTCGCATCAGCAATGGGTACGAGGATCTCGTCGAGCTCTTCGACCTCACGCTGAACACCTGCAAGTAACTCGCGAAAGTATTCGAAATCAGTACCTTTCATATTAAAATCAACGCGAAACTGCGCTTCAATATCGCTTGCCGTGGTCGCATTGAGCTGCCATTGATACAAACCCTGCATAGCAAAATGCCGCGCTTTGTGCCTTTCGCTAGCAAGCTTACGCTTGTTGTGCAGCTCATCGCTCACTTTTTTACTACTCATTAGTTACCGCTCTTTCGTTAGCTTGGCGTGAAGGCTATTATACTAGTCAAAGGTTTTCAGTAAGCTGGCCACTTCAAGTGCAGCTAGCATTGCCTCACGCCCTTTATTTGCCTCACCATCGGCTGCTCTAGCCATGGCCTGCTCAACATTGTTAACCGTTAACACGCCAAACCCAATAGGCAGATCAAAACCGCGCGAGACATCGGACAAGCCACGTGCGCACTCACCTGCAACAAAATCGAAGTGCGGTGTATCGCCCTTAATAATTACACCCAGCGTCACTAGCGCGCCATAAGCATTGCGCTGAGCAAGTGCCTTAGCCACTAACGGCATTTCATAGGCGCCAGGTGCCTGAATGACATCAATATCGGCATCAGCAATACCGCTATTGTTAGCCGTATCTAAGGCACCCTGCAACAAGCGATCAACAATATAACTATGCCAACGGCCCACAACAATCGCTATTTTAACGCCGCCCAACTCACTGCCGGCCGCATTCCCTTCAACCGTTGTCATGCTATCAAGCCGCCGCTGCAACTCGGATGGGCGTAGGTAATTTGCATACCGTGGATCAATACTTTCTGTGCTCATTAACTTTATACCTTACTAATGATGCTCACGGACGACTAACCCATTCAACCACTTCCAAGTCGAATCCCGAAATGGCATTGTAATGTTTTTCAGGGCCCAATAATCGCATTTTAGATACACCAAGCTGGCGTAATATTTGTGAACCTACACCTACATTCAATGAACTTGTACCCTTACTCACTGCCGACGAAGGTTTTGACTTTTTGCCGAGCGCAATTTGGGCATCCTGCAACCATCCCTCGGACAATTGAAAGCCAGCCAAAAGGACTAACACACCGCGGCCCTCCTCTGCAATGCGTTCCAAGCAACGCTGCATGTTCCAATCAGGCGTATCGCCAATTTGCGCGCCAAACAAATCGCGTACGGCAGAGCCCGTGTGCACTCGAACTAACACCGGATCATTGTTTGCCACCTCACCTTTGACTAAAGCCAAATGCGTATCGCCAGTAATCATATCGCCGAACGCATGTATCTCAAATTCACCATGATCAGTGTTGATCATGCCTCGATCGAGAAGCTCTATGGTCTTGTCGTGTAGCAATCGATAGTGAATCAAATCGGCAATGGTACCGATTTTCAAATTATGCTTTTGTGCAAACCTATCAAGATCATCTCGCCGCGCCATCTGCCCGTCATCATTAATAATCTCGACAATCACTGCCGACTCGTCAAAGCCTGCCAGGCGAGCTAAATCAACACTAGCCTCGGTATGACCTGCTCTTACAAGTACGCCACCGGGCTGCGCCATTAATGGGAAAATATGACCAGGCTGAACAATGTCAGACGATTTTGCATTTTTTTTAGCTGCTGACAAAACGGTTTGGGCGCGATCGGCGGCCGATATCCCGGTCGTCACGCCAGTAGCAGCCTCGATAGAAAGCGTGAAATTCGTGCCGTGCGACGCTCTATTATTATCAACCATTAAAGGTAAGTCTAGCTGTGCACAACGAGCCCTACTCATAGGCATGCATATTAATCCGCGGCCTTCACGCGCCATAAAGTTAATGATCTCTGGCGTTATGCTTTCAGCTGCAACGACCAAGTCGCCTTCATTTTCACGATCCTCATCGTCCATGAGAATGACCATTTTACCTTGACGAATATCACTGATTAGCTCTTCTGTAGTACTCAACGCACCCATAATCCACCTAAATCATTTACTGTGTATGTTCGCTCGAGTGTATTGCAAAATTTGCTACCATGCTCGCACTCAAACCTTATTTATAAAACGGTGTAGCTAATCGAGCGATACACCTTACGAGCAATAGCATTTCCTTCAACATTGCTTACGCTATCTGCGTGCAAAAAATATCTTCGATATCTAACGTGGCTGATAAGCGGTCATTCGCTCTACATAGCGAGCAATAACATCCACTTCTAGATTGACCGACCCACCTTCATGGTAATCGCTAAACAGCGTGTTAGTGTAAGTGTGAGGGATAATATTGATAGTGAATGAATTGTCTTGCACATCGTTTACAGTAAGGCTAGTGCCGTCGATGCAGATAGAGCCTTTGATAGCGATGAATTTAGCCAAGTCATGCGGCGCTGCAATAGTGAACCGAACGGAGCGCGCATCTTTTTTAATAGATGTGATACTACCTACGCCGTCAACATGCCCGCTCACCAGATGACCGCCTAGCGCTGTTTGAGGGGTTAAAGACTTCTCTAAATTCACCCTGCTATTTAAGCGCAACTCTCCCAATGTGGTGCAACTCAAAGTTTCAGTCGACACATCTGCCCAGAAGCCTTGGCCAGTGAGCTCAACAGCGGTCAGACAAACACCGTTTACAGCAATACTATCGCCGACACCTACACTCGTAAAATCTAGCCCGGGAGCCTCAATTAAAAACTTCTGGTCACCGCCAACACTTCGTATATCAGCGACACCCCCAATAGTTTGGATAATACCTGTAAACATGATCGCACTCTTACCACTTATCTAATAAATATTTTAGCCAGGCTGTTTCATCTAGATATGTCGTCTAGCCATACCGCCCAGCCCTGTATTTGAGCTTTCTAATTACTGCCATTTCAGTAGCGCTAGTGAGTGAGAGCTTGCGGCACAAGCTTACAGCGAAATAACCAATCATCGCCTACCGATTCAACTTCAATAACATCCAACGCCTGCGCATCGCTCATAGCTTCAATATGTAATTGCGCCAAAGGTTTTGCTGAAGCGCCAAGTAATTTTGGCGCAACGAATAGTGAAAGCTCGTCAACCGACTGCTGCTGAATAAAACTACCCAGCAACTCCGCACCCGCTTCAAGCATGACCTCGTTATATTCACGCTCACCAAGAAAATCTAACAAAGCCGATAGATCAATACGTTTAGGGCTTGCAACGATTCCAGTGAATGCTTGCACTTCAACACCCAATTCAACTAATGCTTTTTTTCGCTCTATATCAAAATCTTTCGCACAAGCTATTAGCAAAGCTCGCCCGCTTGAAGTACTTTCACAAATAACTTTCGAATCTAACGGAATATTCAAGTGTGAGTCTATAACCACCAGCGCCGGCTGCCGATCAATATCCACACCCAACTCTGCTGACCGCACAGTGAGTGAGGGGTCATCACTCAAAACTGTTCCGATACCTGTGACCATAACACAGCTTTGCGCACGCATTTTCTGCACGCGGCTTCGCGCTAGGCCGCCAGTAATCCACTGACTTTCACCTGAAGCCATGGCTGTGCGCCCGTCTAAGCTCATAGCCATCTTGGCATGCACAAAAGGGCGCTGCGTTTGCATTCGAGAAAAAAAACCACGATTGAGTTGCTGCGCTTCGCAGGCAAGCAAGCCAAAATCAACAACGATACCTGCCGCAAGGAGTGCCTTACGGCCTTGACCAGATACTTTGGGATTAGCATCATCCAAGGCATAAATTACGCGAGACACGCCGGCCGCAATCAATCTCTGCGTACATGGCCCGGTTCGACCGTGAAAATCACAAGGCTCTAAGGTGACGTAAACGGTAGCATTATGAGAGGCGGCGCCGGCTTCTTGTAACGCAAGCACTTCAGCATGAGGCTGCCCCGCATGCAAGTGCGCACCACGACCAACAATGTCATCACCCTTAACAATCACACAACCAACCCGCGGATTGGGCATGCAGGTATAACGCCCTCGCTCAGCTAGCGCTAAAGCTGCCATCATCATTTGCCGATCATACTCGGAAAATTCCACGTTAGTCGTCATCTGCACCGGCTGACACTTCATTGAGTGTATCGGCGAGCCTTTCATCTGACCTGTTGCTCAACGTCGAAGACTCAGCCGACAACCTATCAATTTCTTGGCGAAATTCTTCGATGTCTTGAAAGCTCCTGTAGACTGAAGCAAAGCGAACATAAGCAACATGATCAAGCTCACGCAACTCCTGCATAACCGCCTCACCAATTTTGAGTGAACTGACTTCGCGCTCACCCGTTGCCATCAGGCTGTGCTTAATATGATGGACCGACGCCTCAATTTGCTCAACACTAACAGGCCGGCGCTCTAGGGCTCGTAAAATACCTGCGCGCATTTTCCCTTCATCAAATGGTTCGCGCACATCATTTTGTTTTATGACTTTAGGCAATAAAAGCTCAGCTGTTTCGTAGGTGGTAAAACGCTCTGAACAAGCCTGACACTCACGCCGACGACGCACTTGATCCCCCTCGGCAACCAGGCGCGAGTCAATAACTTTGGTATCTTCGATGGCACAAAACGGACAACGCATATCGTCTGGCTCTTGGGGTTAGCTAGTTTGCTTGCGAACAGACCTCTGAAAAATCGGCCCAAATGACTGCTGCCTTAACCATAAACTGGGAAGCGAGCGCAAAGCTCTGCGACTTGACCACGTACACGATCGATAACCTGCTGATTATCAACATCCTCAAGGATGTCACACATCCAGCCAGTAAGCTCGATCACCTCGGCTTCCTTAAATCCGCGCGTGGTTATGGCCGGCGTTCCCACTCGTAAACCGCTAGTGATAAATGGTGAGCGAGGATCATTGGGCACTGCATTTTTGTTCACGGTAATATGCGCCGCACCCAATGCCGCATCGGCGTCTTTACCGGTGTAATCTTTACCAACAAGGTCAACCAGCATTAGATGATTTTCTGTGCCACCAGACACAATATTTATGCCCCGCTGGATAAACGTGTTAGCCATGGCCTTCGCATTGACAACAACTTGTTTTTGGTACTCTTTAAAATCATCGCCCATTGCTTCTTTAAAGCTGACTGCCTTAGCGGCAATAACATGCATTAAAGGGCCTCCCTGACCACCAGGAAAAACTGCTGAGTTGAATTTTTTTTCTAGCTCTGGGTTGGCTTTGGCCAAAATAATGCCGCCGCGAGGACCGCGCAATGTTTTGTGCGTAGTCGATGTAACCACATCAGCATAGGGCACCGGGCTAGGGTATGCACCGCCCGCAACGAGCCCTGCAACGTGGGCCATATCAACCAACAAATAAGCGCCCACTTTATCGGCTATCTCTCTAAAGCGCGCCCAATCAACTATGCCCGAATAGGCAGAAAAACCAGCAATGATCATTTTAGGCTTATGCTCAAGCGCTAGCGCTTCAACCTCTTCATAGTCAATTTCACCGGTTGCAACATTCAAACCGTACTGCACGGCATGGTATGTTTTGCCTGAAAAATTTGGCTTGGCCCCATGTGTAAGGTGCCCGCCAGCATCAAGGCTCATACCCAGTACCGTATCTCCGGCATCAAGCAGCGCCATATAAACGGCCGAATTAGCCTGCGAACCTGAGTGAGGCTGTACGTTGGCATAGTCTGCACCAAACAGCTGCTTAGCGCGCGCGCAAGCGAGGTCTTCGGCTTTGTCTACGTGCTCACAACCACCGTAATACCGCTTACCCGAATAACCCTCGGCATATTTATTGGTAAGAGCCGTACCTTGGGCTTCCATAACGCGCGGGCTGCAATAATTCTCTGATGCGATCAGCTCAATATGGTCTTCCTGCCGCTGCTCTTCAGCAGCTATAGCATCAGCCAACTCAGGGTCAAAACCGGCGACAGTCATACTTTTGTCGAACATTTACTCACTCCGTATGGTCAGCTGCGCAGGTAGGCGCAGCAATGAGAAGATTAACGTGATCAAACGCGCCCCCCGTGAGCCAAGAACAGGCACGGCGGGTCAAAAAAGAGCGCGCATTTTACCCAAAGCGCTCACGGAAAACTATGCTAATACTGGGCAGAATTATTACGTTTGGCACCTCCGAAAGGACTACAAAGCTGTGGCAATAAGGTTTATCGCGCCGCATTAACCTCCAAAGCTGCCTGGGGACAGCTAAAAAACAAAGACTAGCCCCGCAATCACCTGATATTGCCACCAGATATCACTATCCACCTTGGCCACACACCCATCTGCACAAAAAATGCTCGCTTGAGGGCTTAAAAAGTCGCTAGTGCTCGTGCATCTAGACGCAACCCCATACTCGAGGTAATCGGCCAGCGAAAACCACCTGCAATAGCCATTGAAAACTTATTCAGGGCATCAAGCCCGTCCGGATCAAATCGAGCCAAGCCAAGAGTGGCGCCCACATAGGGGGCCAAAGTCGTGCCAGCCTGTGCCAGCTCGTAGGTGCCGCCCACATGTAAATAATATATGGGCATATTAACCACAGTGCGTCCGCCATCTGCCCGCATATGAATATCGAGCTGCGAGTGTGTTTTAGCCGCATAATATTCATAATGCAGCCGATCATCACGCCGATACTCCTGAAGGTAATTGACGGCAAGTGCAAAACTCTTATCACTGCTGATGGCGAGGTCGAATTCATCCGCCTCAGCGCTGCTGATGTCGCTGCTATTTGCTGCCACTCCGGCCAGCAAAGAGGCCTCCCAGATAGCGGATTCGCCCCGTTCAGCATAAGCCAAGGCGCCAAGCTGCAGACCAACCAAACCCAGTAAGAGAGGCACGCGAGCCCAGCATGCCTGACTCAAGCCCATTGAAAATATTCGATCATGCATAGTATTGAAATCACTTATTGCTCAATATAAATAAATTTCGCTTTGGCGGGGCATCGTCAATTATGTTGCTCCAATGATCAGACACAACTTCTTGCTTTTTAATCCACTGCAACGCTTGAGGCTTAGTAAGACACTGCAAGCGGTGATAGTATTCACATGACATCATACCCTTCAATAACAGCACTGATAAAACTATGGCTCAATACGTATACACAATGAACCGCGTTGGCAAGATCGTGCCGCCTAAGCGTGAAATACTTAAAGATATTTCCCTATCTTTTTTCCCTGGCGCGAAAATCGGCATTCTGGGACTCAATGGCTCAGGCAAATCTAGCTTGCTTCGCATTATGGCCGGCATTGATACTGACCACCTTGGTGAAGCACGGCCTCAGCCCGACTTGAATATTGGCTACCTAGCGCAAGAACCGGAGTTGGATCCCAACAAGGATGTGCGCGGCAATGTGGAAGACGGCTTGGGCGAAATAGCCGAAGCCCAGCAGAAGCTTGATGCCATTTACTCAGCCTATGCTGAGCCAGATGCTGATTTTGATGCACTTGCAAAAGAACAGCAGCGGCTAGAAAATATTTTGCAGGCCAATGACGCACACAACCTCGAACACAAACTTGAAGTGGCAGCCGATGCACTTCGCTTACCCGCGTGGGATGCCGACATTAGCAATCTCTCAGGAGGCGAGCGACGCCGCGTGGCTTTGTGCCGCCTACTAATGTCAAACCCAGACATGCTATTGCTCGACGAGCCCACCAACCATCTCGATGCTGAAAGTGTGCACTGGCTAGAGCACTTTTTGGAGGACTATCCTGGAACTGTTGTCGCGATCACGCACGACCGTTACTTTCTCGACAACGCGGCAGGCTGGATTCTAGAGCTTGACCGAGGCCGCGGAATCCCATACGAAGGAAATTATTCCGCATGGCTCGAACAAAAAGAACAGCGCCTAGCCATGGAAGAAAAACAAGAAGCATCACGACAAAAGAGCATCAAAGCCGAGCTCGAGTGGGTTCGCGCAAACCCTAAAGGGCGGCATGCAAAAAACAAAGCTCGCCTGCAACGCTTTGACGAAATGAATTCACAAGAATTTCAACGTCGCAGCGAAACCAATGAAATCTATATCCCACCGGGCGACAGGCTCGGAGACAGCGTCATTGAGCTTGTCGACGTTGCCAAGGCCTATGCAGGAAAAGAATTATTTGAACGGCTCTCTTTCAACGTACCTAAAGGCGCTATCGTCGGAATTATTGGTGGCAATGGTGCGGGCAAATCAACTTTATTCAGAATGATAACTGGCCAAGAAAAACCCGATAGCGGCGAAATAAAAATCGGTGCGTCGGTCAAGATCGCCCACGTTGAGCAAATGCGCGATGATCTGCAAAACGATAAAACCGTCTGGGAAGCTGTTTCTAGCGGCCATGAAAATATACAAATTGGCGGCTACGAAGTTTCCTCGCGCGCCTATGTGGGTCGCTTTAACTTCAAAGGTAGCGACCAACAAAAACGAGTGGGCGATTTATCTGGAGGTGAGCGCGGACGACTGCAGCTGGCCTGCACGCTGAAACAAGGGGGCAATGTTTTACTGCTTGATGAGCCCTCGAACGACCTCGATGTTGAAACACTCAGGGCACTTGAAGAGGCGCTACTCACCTTTCCTGGCAGCGCACTAATCATCTCTCACGATCGTTGGTTTCTCGATCGAGTGTGCACACATATCTTGGCTTACGAAGGAAATTCCGAAACTATCTTTTTTGAAGGAAACTACACCGATTACCATGAGAATTTTGTTGCTCGAAAAGGCGCAGATGTGCAACCTACGCGAGTCCGATATAAAAAACTTGCCTGATGAATCGCCTGTTAAAAGACAAATAAAAATTTAATTGAACAAACTCTTACGAAAACATACCGCGCGGTCTTGTGACGCGCGTCACACTTTGCACGTCTTAAAATATGCCTGCTAAATACCGACATCGAAAAACGCATTATTTAGAAAAACCAACCGCCATTAGTTTGCTTTTTTGACCCATGTGCACAATTCCCCCGCGCTACCGACACTCAACATAACCGGCCTTAAAACTCGCAAATACGTCACAAAGAGCGACCCTTATTAGAGCAGCGTTAAAACAAGGATTAAAAGAGCGCTGCGCCGACATGCCGGTAAAAAAACTTTGGCTTAGAGATACTAAAAATGCCGCACAACTATCGGAGCGACAAGCTCAACACGCCTATACAGATGAACGACGCCCAACTCGCAAAGATGATGCGCACTGCTGTTGACGCAGTAATAACAGTAAATCGATCGCTTGAGCTAATAGCCCAAGTAAACATTGAATTGCTGCAATCCGAAGATGTCGACATCACACCACCTGCTAAAGTAATTTTTCGTCAATTTCTGCAAAAATTGAGTAAACAATCGCTCAATGAGTTGCAATACCTAGCCAGAAAAACTCGACTCAGCGGCAAGCCAGAAAACCTTCAAGTCCAATGTGAGCAAGGCTATCAGCATCCGCAATATGAAATTTATATTCAGCCGCTTGACGAAAACCAAGTCGCTACTGACGAATGCGTACTTCATATTCGTCAGTCTGCCACTCCTGCAAAAGTCAGCGCACTCAAAGATTATGAATACATTTCTAACGCGCAATTGATGTACGACATGATTGAAATATCCAGCGATGCCATAGTGGTCTTTGATGGGAAGCAGAAAATAAAGCTTACCAATCCCGCTTTTCAAAAGCTCATCGCTAAAGATATCGAAGAATTACATTGCGCCAGTGATATTAATTTTTTTGATACGCATGAGAAGAGCCTAGACAATCAAATATGGCAGACTCTCTTTTATGAAGGCCATTGGAGCGGTGAGGTTTATGCTCTTAAAAAAGGCAGATCAAGAATTCCTTTTTGGCTGACGGTTGACTCACTTAATCATGGCGACAATACGGCCACGCATTATCTTTTCTCTTTACGCGACATCTCCGAGCTCAAAGACACACAGGCCGCACTAAAGCATCACGCAGCACACGACCAACTCACTGGCCTACCTAACCGTGGAGTTTTTCTCAACCATCTGGAAAAATCTTCCGAACGAGCCAATCGACAAAAAACATCGGGCGCATTGCTTTTCATTGACCTCGATAATTTCAAAATGATCAACGACATGCACGGACACTTGGTTGGTGATGTAGTGCTATTAATGGTTGCCACACGATTGAAAAAAATATTTCGAAATGGCGAATTAATTTCTCGAGTTGGCGGCGATGAATTCACTCTCATCGCAGAAGATGTACAAAGCCAAAGTAATGCCGCACTCATTGCTCAGCGCATTCTGCAAGAACTATCGGCACCTTTTCAAATAGAAGATAACGAAATCAAAGTGCAATGTAGTATCGGTATTTGCCTGTTCCCCCATCAGAATGCGAACACCACTCAGCTTATCAAACAAGCCGATACTGCAATGTATGCTGCTAAGGCAGGTGGTAAAAACAACTTCCAACTTTTTGACTCCGACTTCACAAAAGAGACCACCCGACTTTTTGTGATTGAAAAACATTTGCGCAGCGCAATTAGAAATAAAGAATTATCACTGAACTATCAACCACAGTATGACATGCAAACAGGCTCAGTTATTGGAGCGGAAGTGCTTTTGCGCTGGAACAGCAAAGAGCTTGGACCTATTTCTCCTGCTGTTTTTATCCCTATATGCGAGACGATGGGCCTGATTGAACAAGTCGGTTACTGGGTGCTTGACAATGTATGCCAACAAATAAGCGTGTGGAAAAAATTCTCGAGCACCCCGTGCATTATGTCCGTGAATGCGTCTCGATTGCAGTTGGAAAAACCGGATTTTGTTAAAAACGTAGTGGCATGTCTTGATAAACACAAAATCGCCGGATCACAAATCGAGATTGAAGTCACTGAAAATGCGTTTACCAGCTCAGAAAGAGTCATGATAAAAAACTTAGATGCGCTACGAAAAATAGGTTGTAAAATCGCCATCGACGATTTTGGAACCGGCTACTCATCACTTTCTAACTTGCAAACACTACCGCTTGACCGTCTTAAAATAGACCGCTCTTTTGTTGAGAAGATTGAGTATGACCAAAATGCCGTTACGATAGCATCAGCGGTGGTATCCTTAGGCAAGAGTCTAGGCCTAGAAATTATTGCAGAAGGCGTTGAAACTAAAGAGCAAGCTCGCGAGCTTATGAAAATGGGTTGCATTCAGGCACAAGGATACTATTACGGGCGACCTGTTGAAGCCGCGCTTTTCAATAGCCAGCACTTGAAAAAACAGGCGGCCAAGCGAGCCTAGCCGCCCGCAACTGGCCGCGCTCTAAATCAATTCAAGCGCCTCGCTCAACCAATTCACACCATGAACCTGCATGCCCTCGATAGCCTGTTTCGGCTTATTTGCCATAGGTACGATCGCACGATCGAACCCATGCTTGGCTGCCTCAAAAATTCGTTCCTGCCCACTCGTCACTGGGCGTATTTCGCCGGACAAACCCACCTCGCCAAAAACCACCAAACTTTTAGGAAAGCTTTGATCACGAAAACTAGACACTACAGCCAGTAACAATGCCAAATCAGCACCGGTTTCTAACACCTTTACACCACCCACGGCATTGACAAACACGTCGGAAGAGCCTACTGCCAATCCTCCATGCCTATGCAAAACAGCGAGCAACATAGCCAGCCTATTTTGATCGAGGCCAACCGCCACGCGGCGAGGATTTCCGGCCTGCGTATCATCGACCAGAGCCTGAATCTCAACCAGCAGCGGTCGAGTGCCCTCCCACAGAACAACTACCACACTACCGGGCGAGTCAGCTTGGGCACGGCTGAGAAAAATAGCCGAAGGGTTTTTAACTTCACGCATACCTTCTTCGGTCATCGCAAAAACACCCAATTCGTTAGCCGCCCCAAAGCGATTTTTTTGACCGCGCAACATGCGGTAGCGGCTATCCGCCGAACCCTCTAACAGCACCGAGCAATCAATCATGTGCTCTAAAACTTTAGGCCCCGCAAGACTGCCATCTTTTGTGACATGGCCAACTAAAAATACAATCGTATTTGATTGCTTGGCAAAGCGCGTAATGGTGGCGGCGCATTCTCTTACCTGAGAAACGCTACCTGGCGCTGCCGGCAGCTCATCGCTATGCATAACTTGAATGGAGTCAATGACCATGACCCGAGGCTTTTGCAAGCTAGCCGTAGCTAAAATAGTTTCAATGCTGGTCTCAGTCATCAACTGTAAATTATCAGCAACCAAGCCTAGGCGGCGGGCACGCAGAGCCACTTGCTGCAAAGACTCTTCTCCGGTTACATACAAGGCTGCATAATTCCGCGCTAATACACTCATAACCTGCAACAGCAAAGTACTTTTACCCGCACCTGGACTTCCGCCGATCAAAATAGCAGAGCCGGCCACGAGACCACCGCCCAACACACGATCAAATTCTCCCAAGCCACTCGTTATACGGGGCACTTCAGCTAAATCGATATTATTCAAAGTTTGAATCTGCGCAGCGGCTCCCGCAAAACCTACCGCGCGATGCTGCCCTGCCGAAGCACTCCCTAAATTCACTTGCGAGAGCGTATTCCAGGCACTACAGTCGTCACATTGGCCTTGCCACTTGCGGTAATCGGAGCCGCAGTCTCCGCATACAAATGCAGTTTTTGTTTTTGCCATTAACTACCTCTTAACAATACGCTGCAGACCGGCTAGTCACTTCTACCAGAGTTTTGTCGTGTACTTTCAAGCACATAACGAACCCCCCTCATAGAAATTTAGCGATCAATATGGCTTTTGACCAGCCGCCCAGTTTTGCACGCTATTGTACGCGGCAATGGAGCAGTTGTGGATGCAACCTGTAGCTTAACCTCTGGCGGCTCAGCGCAATAAAGCGAATTGTTTTTGTGGCTTTGGTAGAGTTTCGCACCGCCGTGCTTTAAACTAAGTCCAGATACGCTGCCGTACTCACCGTGCAAGAACTCTTTATCCTATGCAAATATCCATTGATCTGACTGCACCTACAACAACAGCCGTATTCCCTATAAAACCCTCCCCGAGCCTATGTTTCTGGATGCAACTATCAGCAAGCAGCGACGGCCTAGCAAAATCATGAGCCACTCGCTTATCCCTGAAAGGCCCGTACTAGTATCGCCCTCATTAGCGGCGTCTATTGGTCTTGAAGAAGCCATTTTACTTCAGCATTTAGAGGCTTGCTGCCAGTTCAGCAATGGCAATCCTAATACCACTTCGGCAATAGTGAAAGGCAACAACCCATCGGCGTATGGGAAAAGTCATTTACCTCAGGGGTATCAATGGGCGCACCTTTCTCTGGCCGCACTTGCCGAGCAGTTGCCTTTTTGGACTCCCGCATCGGTGCGCCGTATTCTGCAAAGCCTGATCGATTTAGGCATGCTCATTATCGATACACTGCCATCAAGCGAAAGTCATTCATTTGCCTTTGCCATCAACCAGCAATTAGCGGCAGAGCACATAGCGGCGCCAAGGCGCTCAGCTCTCCAACCCGGTTTGGGCGGGCACAAAATTGACGCTCAGTGGCAACCTGATGCAGCCGTGATTACTCAGCTACAACAACAAGGCGTAGCGCCCTCCTTTATATTGAGTGCTGTTGACGAATTCGTTTTGTACTGGCGCGAACGCAATGAGATCTCACACAGCTGGTCGAGTAAATTTTTACAGCATGTAAACCGGCGCTGGCAACAAGATAAACAACAGCAGCATGAGCGGACTGCGCGCCTAGCACAACTATCTGCCGGCAACCCTCAAGGCATGCAGCCTAGCTGGCAACCTAGCATCGATGCAGTTGAAATATTATTGCGGATGGGTATCCATCAAAACTTTGTTGATGACGCCATAGCCGAGTTCGTGCTGTACTGGCAAGAACGCGGCGATGCCCAAGCCACCTGGAACTCAAAGTTTGTTACCCATGTAAAAAGACAGTGGGCACGCTATACGCACACGCTCAAGCACGATACTGAACCGGTTCCTATGTATGAAAATTGGCAACCAGATCATGAGGTATTTGACGTATTAGCCATTGCCAATATTGAAGAACAGTTTGCTAAAGAACTTGTGCCGGAATTCATGATGTACTGGCGCGACAAAAACGAATTACATCACTCTTGGAATACTAAATTTCTACAGTATGTAAAACACCAATGGTCAAGAACCCATCAAGCTAAAGAGCACAATGCTAATGGAAAACATGGACACACTGACGAAAAACGCCGCACGCGAGATCGCTCACTCCTCGAAGATCTCACCGACCGAAGCTGGGCCAACTAACACCCAGAAAAAAGCGGACGCATTACAAGTTGATGCTATCAATCAAGTCTTTTCGCTTTTTAGAATCAACTACCACAATCAATTTTATGCGGCCTATTCCGATAGCGACACGCTCAACCAAGCCAAGCGATTATGGCTACAATCACTCGCGCCCTTCGATGCAAAAACCATTTTAAAAGCAGCTAAAACAGTTATTGAAGACTCAGAGTATTTACCTACCCTACATCGTTTTTTGGGTTTTTGTGACCAGTTTGCTTTCGCACTGCCCACTGTGCGCGATGCTTTTTTGGAAGCCTGCACGGCGCGTGCGCCCTATGAAAACAACAATTGGTCGCACAACTTGGCTTATCA
>JACLAC010017379.1_pt1 | contig 30830 bp, 17 predicted proteins | sample 8027881 | NCBI WGS metagenome assembly JACLAC01 (sample SAMN15725517, study PRJNA655200) | protist metagenome | isolation source: fluorescence activated cell sorting (FACS) single amplified genomes of... | place: Spain: Blaines Bay Microbial Observatory, Mediterranean Sea | collected 2016-01-19 | reverse complement strand
CGGAAAAGTCGTCCTCCTCGCCGAAGCGAAGATAGACCACCACGTTTTCATGATCGTGGAAGTACTGTCGTCCTGAATAGGATCAGTGATTTGGAATTATTATTGTTGGCAGTTGAAAGTTAGGCTTTGTTGAAAAATTCAAGTTTATGTTGAAAAAGATAACCGCGTTTTGGTGAATAGCTATTGGGGTTTAGTGTACCAATGCAGCTCTCATCGTTCCACACTAGTTCCACAATTCAACGAATTGATAAAAAATGGCAGGACAGTTGATAATAACTTGCAGAACCCTCCTATTAACTAAGACTTAGATGCACCCGCGACTTCAAGGAAAACGTTCCGAATGATTTTGTTTAACTTTACCTTCCGCATCTACGTAAATGCTCCTGGCGCAGTCGAATTCGTCTAGGATCTGGTGCGGTTCCCCATTCTGGTCCACCAATCTATCGTTCTCGTCAAGGAAAATTTTCACCTCTTCGTCGTCTGAATTACTTTCTGCCAGGTCGACCTCCACATCGCAGACTTCATTGTATGATAATGTTCCCCCAGCGGACCTAGCAGTGCTACTGCTGAGCGGAAGGAACTGCTGCTCCTGCGGTAAAGTCTGACTCTTATGGGGAAGTGCTGAAGCTCGTGACGGCGATGCACCTGGGGAGGGAACGAAGTCGGCTTGAATCTAATTTAAATTGCCTGTAAATATGGATACACAGTGTACCTTGAAGTTACAATATCATTATGACAATCATGCAACTGTGAGAGTCCCACAATTATTCAAAACACCTGCAAGGCCAATAAAAACAGTCTAAGAATTGTTTCAACTGCGAGGATTGTACTGTTACAATGTTCCTGTTTCTTGCGTCGATAAGGTGCTCGCGTTATGTGACGTCATGTGATGCGACGTCCTACACGATTATCATTCCTTCCCTACCGTCCACAATAATGGCGTCGTCACTCTCGTCACACACACCGGTTGCTACTTCGTCGTATGTGACTGTCTCGAAACGCCGATTAGAATCGGATTCCATGGTCTGACGACGTCCTTGCAGCTCTCCCGACGATGCCCCATTCCGCGAATAGACGACTGCTCGGGCGTCATCGTCGGAACGCATTCCAATCGTCGGCATCGTGCAAGAGGTGACGACGACACCCAACCTCAAACTTGCAGCTCAGTAAGAATGACAACAGTCTAAGAGTAAAGAATCGATCGCGGCGAGGTAAAGAACTCCCTCGTGATTCACACTAGACTGATGAACATGTTAAACACCGTTGCAATTCCGTAGCCCAACGGGACCAGACCAACTATTGAAGAACAGAACAATGAAAATTAAACTTTGACTTCACGATGCGCGTTTGACATTGACGATGGTTGTGACTCAGACCAACGATCCCATGATCGCACAGCGCGGATCAGTGTCTTTGCCAGGACAATAACAAGACAATGACAATCACAACACGACGCTATTTCCAAAACCCCTGGAGTGTTTCACACATTGTTTTCCGACGCCGACAAGGGAACAAACGATGCCAACGAAGACATGATCATTTGCAACGCCACAACGACACTGCCGAAGTCTCGAGACTTCGTCTGTAAAGATGCAAGTGACGCTACCTTGTGGACAAAGACTCGGACTCCCGACGGTAAACGAAGGGACATTCAGTACAAACGGTATCAGATCTGTTTTGCCCGGAATTCTGTGATTTGCCTTGAGACAACTGCCAATCAGACACATTGACGACTCAACTGAAATGACGACGAGCGTCACGCTGAGCGAGGGGTTGCGCAACTTGCTCGCCCACAGCTGACTGCGCGTCACGAAAGCTGATCCGAACAAGTCACGCCACAAATTGAGTCTCGAACAATGCACATTGTGCTGACAGTTCTTGTGATGGTTCTTGTGACAGTTCTTCTGACGGTTTTCGTGATCGTTTTGAACTTGCGATCCTGTTGTTCTGTTAACATCGTGGCTTCACCACGCCTGAGGAAAGAATCACCCATGACAAAGTTGACGACGCCACCAATCTTGTCAACAAGTGCATCAGGATGTCACACGATTTTTCCAAAACATGCGATGTTACTGATGCACTGTTCACCATCGCCGTAAGCACTCAAGACGTCGAGTAACCATTTCATTGTTATTATATAATTGTGCCTGTGCCAGCCACGGAATGTCATGTACCGACCAACATGTGATTTGGAAGATGCTTCACTGGAACGGGCCATCATTGTGACGCGTACTAAACAGGGCAAGATTGAGCGACCTCACGAGCCTTGACTACTCTGAGTCAAGAGTCAAGACTGAGAGGAAGAAAATAATTACCAGTTGATCTTGCTCTGTTAAGACTATAAAATGAGTGTGACAGTTCCTTGATATGATTCATATGATGTTAGCAACTGCTTAATTATTATTTAATTCCAAGTTCGACATGAAGTCCTTGCTGTGAAGTTGCTGCAGCTGCCTGCCTCCAGACGATGACCACCTGATTTGCAGGATTCTGGATTGGAATACTAATTAGTCGTGCAATATCCCACAATTCATTGCGGAATTGTGCGCACCACAGACATCGTCGATGCCCCATACAGCATTTCCCAATCAGACATTGTTACTGTGCAGAAGCAGAATCATTGTACAACGTCTGACAATGATGTGCATCTGATACAGCATGTTGAATTGTGATAACAAACTCCATATCTCATACGGAATCAACATATGTATATAGTAATACTCTTGCTCCCAAAATAGCGACACTACTGATATGCTAATCTGCTAGATCCTCCGGATCAATACTACAGCCTGTCAGACAGAGTACTATAATTATTAAACGTGTACATCATGCAGACTCTATCACGTTTACGATAATATATGACATGGAGCTGCGCAAACCGACAGTCTGCGTGGCAGAGCCGAGCTCTGAGACTGTGTGACTGTGTCTGAGATACTATCTGAGCTCGCAGATCAAAATGTCATATTGTTATCCATACTAAGTTATATTTTTTGGCGCTGGATTTTCAGAATCATTGTCATTACTCCACTCTATAATTATTATATGCGATACGATGAAAGGACCTTACCCGCCTCAGCAGGAACTATACTCGACGCCGCGTGCCTGAATACCGCGGAACATATGATATTGTCAAGCTTAAGGGTGTACACCCATGACTCTTGTCGGTGCAACAATACTATTATGATTGATCTTGTCGTTGAAGGCTATTATCGAACCATCAACAATTTGCTATCGCTGTTGCATTCCCCAGTAAAGATTTGCTATCTGCTACCAGCGCCAGCTGTCTGACGATTAGTACAAATAAACATACTATTAGTATTACTATAATTTCCAGAAACAACAACGAAGCTCAAAAACCTGATAGTGGAATTTGAAAGAATCGTCTATTCTATACTCCTCCCCGGTAGTAGTACCTCAATAACCTGAAGGAATTTGAAAGGACTTCATGATATACTCCTCCCCGATACCCCTCAATAACCTGAGGGAATTTGAAAGGACTTTATGATATACTCCTCCCCAGTATAGTGATACCCCTCGTTGCCATGGAAACTATTCACCTTATAGACTTTCCACAAATGCGAATCAAAGTTGAGGAAAAACTCCTGCGAGTCCAAGTTGCGAACAAACTCATGAGAAACCTGATGGAACCTCTTCACGGACACTTTCCCAACGTCGCCTACAACGTACTTGACGTCGCCCACCACATACTTGACTGCGTACTCGTATTTCCTGAGGAGCAACGCCGTACGAGACGAATTCCAGCACTGAACTTCCAGGAACACCGCCGGCCTTTGGCCGGCCCCCGGTCGAAGCCAAGCAGGCACAAAAAGGATGGTCTGTACCGTCGCTAGGGTTTTTGTTGCTGGTGACTGTTCACTGTCGTTCTCAAGTTCCCTGTCATGGGTCACGGCCGCGGATGACAGAGGCTGAACACCATGATATTTGCGGTTATGTAGTCCGGCGTCGTGGTCACGTGTTTCTGGTTGATACAACCTCCCGTGAACGGGTTGATGTGACCGGGTCCGCTCGATATCGGTCTCAGACGCCAAAAACTTCGCAACCTCGGCTTGCACACCGCGAGTATGAAAGATGATTTGATCAAGATGCTGGAGACACACAGGATTGACCATATTGTGCTCGTGCATCCTCTGTATCGCGCCGACGACGGTCAACCAAGTGCTGTCAACAACAGGCCTCATCAAAGGTGCTATTCGTAACCTTCGTTGCATGCTCAACGTTGCATGGTCTCGGTGCACAACAGACATCATTGGTGATTCGTACCTCCCGTGAAGAACACGAGGCCGCACCGTCGTCAACGCTTCCGGTACGAGCCTGGTGTACCACTCCCTCGAAACGCGCTGCCACGCCATCAGGTCGTCAGGGGTCCCAAAGCTCAGAATCCTGTTCATCATGTGCGCATTTGTAACGAAGCTCCTGGCCATCGCTGTCGGTGCCACCCCTTGCACTGGCATTCCTCCGCTGCTGTTCAAAGTGTCGACGCGCTGCGAACGGAAGTCTGCCATCATTCGATTTCGTCTCACCATCCTGCCAGTGCTCAGCCAAGCAAACTCAGGCAATTGCTCGGTTGACGATGCAATTGCTCGAATGACACGCCCAAGCAAGCCCGGATCCATTCCGAGTTTGTCAGCAATTGCTCGGAACACCATGAATCTGACGTCGACTTCTGGTGCTGAATTGCCTCCATTCAAATTGGCGCCTCCATTCAAACTTGCGGCTCCGGGTTGCACAACTTGCGGCTCCGCAGACGGCTCTGAGTCTAGATTTCGAACTTGGGCCTGCAACATCATGATCCCCCTGACATCCTCGCCCTCCATGATCTCCATGATCCCCATGATCTCCATCATCTCCATGATCTCCATGATCTCCATGACATCTTCGCCCTCCGAAGATTTGCTCTCTTCGCCCTCCGAAGATTTGCTCTCTTCGCCCTCCGAAGATTTGCTCTCTTCGTCCTCCGAAGATTCGCCCCCCGAAGATTCGCCGTCCGAAGATTCGCCCTCCGAAGGTTCGCCCTCCGAAGATTCGCGTTCTTGCAGTTCTTCCCCTTCCGGGTCCCAGTCCAGGTCCCCGTGCATGCCGTGCATGCCAGATTCGGCCTGTTCAGCCAGAAGCGTTTTGAGTTCCTGTAATGTGTTCTCTTTGCGGTTTTTGCGTCTTTTGCCTTTCGCCTTTTGCCCTTTGGGTCGCGCCGCCTGAATCATCATTTTTGGAGCAACCTCTCCAAGCTGAGTGGAGCCAGAACAAGTGCTGGACTCAGATCCCGGCAAAGTGGTGCCGCATAGAGCAGCAACGGCCACGATGCAACAAACCTTCTTGAACCATTTTTCGTTCATTGACAAACTTTGGCACGCCATATTGCTGAACACTTTGCTGTGAGCTTGAACTGCTGGTGATAAACTTAGCAGTCGTTGAAGTAGTAGTAGTACTAATAGTATTGCGATACAAAATCAACCGAGATAAGACACAATAGCAATGATTGAACTTGCAACTGTGCACAATTTCCCTGCAGTTGTAAAATTTTCTTAATTTTTTTGAAAATCTCGGAGTAACCTCCTCGCCGAGCTTGTCGACGAAGCGCATATAATAATATTACTCTTGTGTACAACATGAGTTCAAGAATACAGTCATTCAGAAAATTTTTGCAATGCACAACACCACAAAAACATAACGTGCAGATTTCAGCCAGGCCCTGGGACCTGACCGTCTCTTTGTGAAGAAACGCCCGCTTGAAAGCTTTCACCAAAAACTTAAGTACACACGTTACTGCGATACAGTTTCTAATTAGCTACGTTGTGGCGGACATTTTCCATCTATCTCTCAGAGACTAATATCTGTCTCTCTTAGAGTCTATCAGAGTTCTCCAGCGCACTTAGAATCAGATCATCCACAAAGTTCGCCGCACTGAATATCGATAGTATTACACGCACATCAGGTTTGCCTGCCACGTTCACCAGCATGACGATCTCCTCATGACGATCTCCTCGCTTTTTCTAAGAAAAGATAATCTCGCAATGATAGCCTCGCAGTGATCCACACATGTCCGCAGACTAATATATCAGACTTAGTACTCGCACGCAGCTAAGTATAGTTCTCTTTCACATAGTAGTATCACCCTCATTTCCGAATTTCAATCCACCATGCCAGTACGAATCGGGGCGATCCATAGTAGAAACTGAGAAACCCCCATCCGGTCGTCACCGGCGTTGATTGGATCTTCACAGGCACGACGAATTGAGTCCCGAACAATGTTGTAACCATGTTGATAGTTCTTTTGAAAGTTCTACTTCTTTTGATAGTTCTTTTGATGGTTCTTTTGATAGTTCTTTTGATGATTCTTTTGATGATTCTTTTGATGATTCTTTTGATAGTTCTTCTGATAACTAAGTTCTCGTGGTCGTCTTCAATTTTCCCGGAGCCACGTTTTCCATAAACATGATAAAGTTGAGTTTGCCACTCTCTTGAAATGCATGGGTTCTGACAGTCTCATTGATGACTAAAAACCTATGATACTCCTAGTCATAATTACAATTGCCACTGTGATTGGCGCCAAGTTCAACTACTGCACGCTGAACGACTGAAAGATACTGAAAGATTTGATTGGACTTTGATCGGCTCTCTTGGACTTTAACTCAATAGTAATACTACTTTAACTCAATACGCAATATTACCACTTGAAACTCACAAATCTTTTGAACATACGAGCATAATACTATGATATCGGCAGAATTAAAACAAATCTTCAAAACTGCAGAACTATCGTAATTTCGTGAGACCTTAGTCTTCGGGCTGTTGTATACATATAATCAACATAGATCAAGATTATTATGTCAATTTTCTAGAACTGCGTGGTCACTGCTGTCAAACCGTACGTAGTTTGATGTACATCATATGTACATCATAATGATAATACAATGTCAATGTTATTATCCAGAGGAGGATGATTATCCAGTTAAACTTGCTTTTGGTCTCCTAGTTCTGAAATAATACTATTATAGTGCGAACTCTAGGTTGAACCTCGTTCCAAAACTTGAATCGAGCATGAACGGTCGGAAATCAGACGCCGACATCCAGTGCCTGTCGATCATTCAAGATTCAAGGTTCAAGAAGTGCTGGGAGATCATTGATGTGAGTCAATAAAAGTTTGATGATATTTAAGTCAAAACATAGTAATACCAATATTGTACAATAGGCTTAGCCTTAGCTAAGTATACTAGCATAATAGTAATACTAACTTCTACTAGTAACTAAATAGTAATACTATTAGTGATAATCTTCTAATATCTCCTATAATAGTTATGATATCTACCTCCTCTATGCCCCCCTGCGATAGTACTCCTCGCCCGTGAAGGATATCCGTGTCGGTTTAGAATACGTTGCCAACCATCCTTTCTAATACGCAAGCCATCGTCGCGTCTCGCGAAACCTCTTCACCGCAACTTGCTCATTCGGGAGATCCCCGACAGTAAACGTGATCGCCTCATCTTCCACTCGCACGAGCAGGACTGTGCGCACTCGGCGAGCCAACGTATTGTGGGGAAACCACTGCTGCAACTCCAGGAAGACGGAGGGGGGGAACGAGCCAAGTTTCTTTCTGATGCTGATGGACTTAGCATTTTCGGGGTTGTCCGGGTTGAGTGGTCCAGCAAGCTCCTGCCATTCCTGGTCCAGTGTCATGGGCAAGAACAGGGTGCTCCTGACTTTGAAGAGGTTGTTTTTTTCTTCACGCGAAAGGTTGTAGACTTTACCAGAACCGGGAGGCCTCCAAAGGTCCCGATCCACTGGGAGACTCGCAGCGAGAGGATGGAAGCCGTTCTTTTTGGCGTCGGTCAGAAGATGCTGCTGCCATTCAGTTGACTGATCCAACGATTCGCGCACGCCCTGGATGGAAAACTTAGCCAGTAAAACTCGCAAACGATTCTGACCCTCGTAAACGATTTTTCGTAGGTCAGGAAGGAGACGGGCACCCGAATGCTGGCTGCCTCGCAGCATCGCATCGTAGACACTGACCGTGCCCCGGACTTTTTGCTGTGCATAAGCCAGCTGATTGTTCAAAAACAGGCCCGACGTTCCAAACTTAGTAGGGACTGGAAGCTGCCGCCAAGGATGATCCCACCTCCTGCGAGCGACTTTATGCTGCGGGTTCTGGACGATAGGAGCGACCGATGATTTGTTCCCGACGATGAGCCGACGCTCCTGTGTACCGATAAAATGACCGTTAGCCCCTTGCACAGCTAATGTGCGGAACAGATAGACAGTATGATTCTCGGGGCGGAGATTTTTGCTGCGCACTTGCCCACGCAGGAACTTTTTCAGAACCTCTGGATTATATTTCTCCTTCCACAGCCTGCATGCCGCATGCCATCCCAGCACATCCTCGAGGGAACTAAACTGGAAAATCGTCATGACCGCATCACGCGTGTGGAACTCGCGCACCACTCGGGGAGTCTGGACAATCTGATTCTCTCTGCGATGATTGTACAATGCATTGTCATTCTGTAATTTCTGATTGAACAAACCCCCATTAATATTAGGATTGCCTTGTGCCAAGGTCTGGCGGAGTCCAAGCAGCTGCGGAAATTGTCTCCCATTGCCTTGGACCTCCGCCTGTGGAATTTCAATTCTCTCATTCGACTTGCGCTCCTCATTATTCGACTTGCTTTTCTGGGCATTATTTTCTTCGGCATTCTCCTCTTCTTTGAATTTCTGCTTCGGATCATTGGCATCCTGGTTACCAGCAGGATCATCTTCATCCTGTTCCCAGCAAGGCGACCCCTCCTCGGCTCCATCCGTCCGACTCTTGCCGCCGCCCCCACCGGTGTTGTTGCTCAGCAAATCCAGGCCGAAGACGCAATTGTTTGGATTGAACATCCTCGGGAGCATCATTGAAATGCCGACATCCGCATCGGCTGGACCCATGCCGATGGACCCACGGCAATAGAAAGACGTCGTACACGACACCGCGATCACAATGGCTGCGGATTGTCTGAACCCATTCGCGTGATTGTGCGAAGGGATCATCATCATGTATATACTAATAGCGAGCCTTAAAACAGTTATTCTTAAAGCGATAATCAGACGTTTTTTGTTTTTTTTTGTTTTGCTTGGACGAGACGATGCTGATACGGGACTCTCTGGTCAATGATATTACTATTAGTATTAGTATTACCCTAGCTTAGTTTGCAATCAGCAATTGCTTACGTGTTGAACAGTTTTTTCTGAATATTATCTACCACGCCCTAGTAACTAAAGATAAAATTCTTTTATGAGTCACTGCGTAGTTTCCCCCTGCGCAGTAACTGGGACTGAAATTGTTTTTTTTAGTGACTAAAAAAACCAAGTCGCAGAAAGCGAATTGTGTCTGACACATCAATCAATCTCCGACAATCATAATGTCCAACAACTTATCGACGAAGTCCAACAACTTTAATTCAAATTAGTTCACTTGCACACAAGTTGCAGGTCTGCGTGACTGCGCACGCCTCTCTTTCAACTGTTCTTTGACCCTAAGAATTTAGAAATCATAATGCAGGACATTATGCAGTCTTGAGAATCCACCAACTGACATGTGTCACACAACAATGTGGTAAACGTGTTCAACTCATTCCATTCAAACTATGCCTGCGTCACTCGATCATATAATCCTTGCACTTGCTTAAATGCAGCCGGGCCTGCAAAAGGAATTTCCCGGGAAAATAGTCGATCGAGTTTTTGTGTCAGTCGAGTCACACGTTTTCCTTCCGTAAGCATGAATTAAGCAGTTCATTGTTCGCTCGCAATGAACTACTTAATTCATGTTTACGAACACTGACCTGGAAATATTAATGTTCGCACTGAAAGAGGACGGGCCTTCGCGATACACAGTAAAAAAAACGACATTTTGTAGGGGGAAAAACCAGAATTGCGCGTAGACCCAAACAAATCTTTTTCTTTCGACTTAAATACAAAAAAGATGATAATGCTTCCTAGATGCTTGTTCAATGACAAATATGAGTGTTGATCTTGCATTTGCCGATACAGCTACGACCTCATAGCCACATCACTGGTCATCCGCGACAATGCATGATAGTTCCAGAACTCGATTTTAGCCCGACTGTGTCCCCCACAAAGTCGGAATCGCTGAAAATCGCTGTATTAACAATTACCCATATTTTCTGAAGTTAATAATATTGAAGATCGTGCTCAACATCAAAGAGCTCGATGTCATGATCCATAATGCTGGGTGGTGGGAAAGAATCTCGACGATCGTAAGTTATAGTATACGGTCGCAGTGAACAGTTCATTAGAAGACATACACAACACATCTTCCTTTCTGAAATCACGATCATCTTCAATATTAAATGCATCGTCTTTGATCATACGGTACCTGTGTCTTGAATGTTATACGATTGTCTGACTCTGAGTCTTGGATTCAATAATGCGGTCTGCCAATACATGGAACGTGTACGTCTATTCCTACAACTAACATTATTCCTAATTCGAGTCGGGATGATTCGAGCCAGGACAATTTTCGGGGAACAATTTTCCAGCTGGGACAATTTTCTAATAATGCTCCTGATTCTGAATCTTTCTAATACGTGTAAACAATACGGTAATTATAAGGAGTAGCACAATGTGCATAACATTAATATTGTAACTGATTAAGACTAACTACAAGTAATCACGTCAATCCGTCCGACTCCACTCATAATGCATATCCTCTTCTGAATGTGACGGTACACCCTCCCAAGTACCTCCTCGTGTGGCCTGCCGAGCCGCTTCCATGACCCGGACTATTCCATGACCCCGCTTTCGGGCGCGCCATGTGGTGTTGTTGTGCGTAACGGTTTCATACTCTGACGGAAACTCATATCTGGTCCGCTCGACCACCAAATTGCCACCTTCACTGTTTTGTTCATTTACAACGAACTTGACGGCACTTTCCCCACTGCGCAGAAGCAACAAAGTGCCGCGAGATTCGCTCCAGCACTGCAATTCGAGGAAAGCCGTCGGCCGGACCACCGTCCCCGGCCAAGGCTGCCATTCGGGAATGAACATTTGAGACTTCACGGGCTGAGCATCAGGATCATCAGAGTCCAACGAAGGCCAACCTCGTGCCCGACCTGGCGCATTCTGCATCTCCTGAAAAGCGCGATTTATGAACTTGCCTGCGATATCGTTTTTAACACGCCGAACGGGATTTCTGAACAACACTGTGCCAATGATGTCCCGAACCTGACCAAGCTGGTGCAAACCTTCTCCTCCTCCTTGTTGCATCAACATCTCATTGATAGAGCGTCCTGCGGTTTCAAAAAGTCTGTCAATGGCTTGATGATACGACACGTCTCCAGGACGACAATCCTGCTTCATCTGCTCGAACAGATACAGAGGCGTTCGCTCGAATGGTGGTACTTGGAGGGCTCGTGCTGCTCTAACAGCTGCAGGAGCAACAGTATTATTCAACAGTCTCCCACGACTCACCGAAGCCATCGCCACAGGAACGTGTTCGTGCGCAAAGATCCGACTGACTTGCTGCACCGCCTGCTGCATATAAGGGGCCAGAAAGGCAATAATCGTCTGCATTTGGAACTGACGACGATGGAACTGACGGGCCATTTGGGAGGGCGGGCCATTCGGAAGTCCCTCCCCGCAGGTTCCGCCGGGTTCCAGCCCTTCCGCTCTTGCACGTTCCAGCATAGCATGATAACGCAGCGCTGCCAGCGTTTCCTCGTCAGGCTCGCCCCAACCATCATCATCATAATCATCATGACCACCATCATCTTGAATCTGCTCCCCCTCATTGATTTGCGCGTTCTGCCCGCCCGCCTTTTGCTCCTCCGGAGGTTGGTCGCCATCGGGATCTACGAACTCTCCTAAGGCTAAGCCCTCCTGGTCCGGAGCCAGCTCCACATCGTCAGATTGATCATTCCCGTTCTCGACGCCAAGCTTCTTAGACTTCACTTTCAGCGCGGAGGCACCCGTCATCAGATCCAAGCCAACGATTCCTACGCCACCGGTTGGGAAGCCGGAGGCGGCGACGCAAGCAACGTATGTTCCCACGCGAAGTTTGCCACAGTAGAACACCATCTTTGATTTTGTTGGACTACGAGTAACTGTCAGTTAGAATTTTTACAATGCCAATAATCAGTATGTGTGAAAGTAATGATTTTCTTAGTTGTCGATATGAAAAGATCTCTGCCAAGTATTAACAATTCGAATAGAACAATACCTAATCTGTTCTAACTGGAGTAAGACTGTTAAATCAATAGCGATACCTATCTCCCTTTCGACTGCACTGTGATAGTGATTCAATCAGACAACAGTTTCTTAGGAAATTAGCATGCCAGCAGTTTCATAAACCGGAGTCAACTCAGTTTAAAAGAGGAACTACTATGAGTACTCATACAACGACATTGTTTTCAAACTCATGGCAACTGTTTAGTCTCAGCGGGCAGCTTCCCCCTGAGACATGACTGTCACGCGTAATGCGGGAGATGTTCCTGAAACTTCCTGAATTGTGGACATACTGCTCGATCTCAGCTGCTGCTTTCCTCCGGGGCCACCTCCTCACTTCTTTTTCTTTTGCCGCTCACGGTCACCCCCGACACTCACGTGGGTTGATTTCGCACCTCGATTTGTTTTCTTCAATAAACACGTTTTGAGCAGATGAGACTCACACGTTTTCCTTCCGTAAACAGGAATTAATAATAAGAACATTGTGAGCGAGCGAGCAATGAACTACTTAATTCATTGTTACGGCAACTGATCTGGAAATATTAATGTTCGTACTCAAAGAACATGTATTCGCACTTCAGAACTTATACGCAGTAAAAAAACGACATGTTATAGGCGGAAAGACCAGAATTGCGCGTAGAGCCAAACAGATCTTTTTCTTTCCGACTTAAGTACAAAAAAGATGACAATGTTTCCTAGATGCTTGTTCAAGGACAAATATGAGTGTTGATCTTGCATTTCCCGATGTGAGAACGACCTGATAATCGCCTGCGAATGATGTTTGGCATTGATCAATCATGTTCCTTCATCATCATCATGATCATCGTACCGGCGAGGGGTCGAAATCACAAAAATGCAGACAAAAAACCAGATAAAGTGCAGAAATTGCGATAAAAATCCTCAGATGTATATCCTCTCCATTCATCCTCAGATGTGTATACTATTCTCTGCATAAATTACGACTTTTTAACGAACTGCACATCATATTACATCAAAATGTTCAAAATTTAAAGATGACGAAAAATCGCTGGACAATTCGCCTGATGCCTGAACTTTCGACCAACTGTTACTTCCCCCGTCGGTTGGCCCCAGTCAGGAATTCCGCATGATTTTCGTCGGTTTGTGCACATCCAACCACAACAAGTGACCACGTAAATCCACATGCTTCGACCTCTAAGCGGCTGCATTCATGACGGTGACAACATAATAGTAATAGTCATGTATTCAAGTATTAGTTCTGACAGTTTTGACTTTGCCAACAGTTACAACCCCAATTACTAATAACCATACTCTTCTGAATCTTTCTGACCCGCTGCATGTCATTATGATTGTCTCCACAGCAACGGTATACCAATTACAGCACCTCCCAGTTAATTCGAATGTCATTGATGTTGTTTTCTTTCTCCAGCAGGAATTTGAATCTCTCCATAAGCACTTTAGAATGTTGATGATGTGCATGTTGATGATTGCGAACTGATCATATTGTCCTCCAGTAATACTAATATCTCATGTCAATGAGACCACCTAAGTCTCACTCGGATCACTGACTCTCTGCTGGTCGTAGTCACACTGCATTATTAATCTGACACAATAGATTATGACCATAATTATTGGTAGTATGATGCTCAAGTATTAGTCTTCTAACATTTCTCTTATCACGTATCTAGCTAACATAACACTCCCGATTAGAGATGAGCATAGTCTTCTGAATCTGTCTGATCGGCTACATGTCTGTACAACACCTCCCAATTGGCTCCTCGTGTGGCCTGTCGAGCCTTTTCCGTGACCCGGACTTTGTCGCCCCTGTCCATGACCGAATTGGAAGCCCCTGTCTGAAAGATGTATCTGGTGCGCTCGACCACCGAAGGAACTTCACCGCCGTCTTTGACAATGAACTTGACGGCAACGTCCGCTTTGCGCAGAAGCAACAGAGTGCTGCGAGATTCGCTCCAGCACTGCAATTCGAGGAAAGCCGTCGGCCTGACCAGCGTCCCCTGCCAAGAGGGAATGAACATTTGCGACTTCACTGGCTGAGCAGAAGGATCATCAGAGTCAAGCGAAAGCACACCTTGTGAACCAAGTGGCGCATCCCGCATCTCCTGAAATGCGTGATTTATGAACACGCCTGCGGCATCGTTTTTAACGCGCCGATTGATCGGGCCTTCTGGGCCGACTTGGAAACCGATGCCGGGTTGCTGAAGAACTGTGCCAGTGAGGTCCCTAACCTGACTGAGCCCCGTATGGGGCCAGTGTGGTTCCATCATCGCCCACTTGATGTAGTCTCCTGCAGTTTCAAAAAGTCTGTCAAGTGCTTGATGATACGACACGTCCCCCGGACGACAATGCTGCTTCATCTGCTCGAACAGGTACAGAGGCGTTCGCTTGAATGGGATGGGAGCTGCTGGAGCATATTCAATGCCTGCAGGAGCAACATTATTCAACCGCCTCCCACGACGCACGACTGGAGCCATCGCCGCAGGAACGTGTTCGTACGCAAAGATGCGATTGACTTGCTGTAACGCCTGCTGCATATAAGGGGCCAGAAAGGCAATAATCGTCTGCATATTGGCAACCTTTCGATGGAACTGGCGTGCCATTAGGGAGGGCGGGTCCGCTCCATTCGGAAGTCCCTCCCCACCAGTGCCTCCAGGTTCCAACCCTTCCGCTCTTGCACGGTCCAGCATAGCATGATATCGCAACGCTGCCAGCGTTTCCTCGTCAGGCTCGCCCCAACCATCATCATCATAATCATCATGACCACCATCATCTTGAATCTGCTCCCCCTCATTGATTTCCGCGTTATCCTCCTCCCCCGCCTTTTGCTCCTCCGGAGGTTGGCCGCCATCGGGATCTACGAATTCTGCTAAGGCTAAGCCCTCCTGGTCCGGAGCCAGCTCCACATCGTCAGATTGATCATTCCCGTTCTCGACGCCAAGCTTCTTAGACTTCACTTTCAGCGCGGAGGCACCCGTCATCAGATCCAAGCCAACGATTCCTACGCCACCGGTTGGGAAGCCGGAGGCGGCGACGCAAGCAACGTATGTTCCCACGCGAAGTTTGCCACAGTAGAACACCATCTTTGATTTTGTTGGACTACGAGTAACTGTCAGTTAGAATTTTTACAATGCCAATAATCAGTATGTGTGAAAGTAATGATTTTCTCAGTTGTCGATATGAAAAGATCTCTGCCAAGCATGAACAATTCGAATAGAACAATACCTAATCTGTTCCAACTGGAGTAAGACTGTTAAATCAATAACGATACCTATCTCCCTTTCGACTGCAATGTGATAATGATTAAATCAGACAACATTTTTTAGGAAATTAGCATGCCACCAATTAGATAAACCAGCCCATGTAGCATGAAAGCGGAGTTATCATTAAGACTCAGATTAAAAGAGGAGCTACTATTAGTATTAGTACGCCCCCAACGACATTGTTCCTCATGACAACTGTTTAGTCTCAGCGGGCAGATTCTTCCTGAGACATGCCTGTCACACGTAATGCTGGAGATGTTCCTGAAACTTCCTGAATTGTGGACATACTACTCGATCTTAGCTGCTGCTTTCCTCCGGGAGCCACCTCCTCACTTCTTTTTCTTTTGCCGCTCACCCCCGACACTCACATGGGTTGATTTCGCACCTGCATTTGTTTTCTTCAATAAACACGTTTTGAACAGATGAGACTCACACGGTGACACGTTTTCCTTCCGTAAACACGAAATAAATAGTTCATTGCTCGCTCGCAATGAACAACTTAATTCATGCTTACGAACACTGATCTGGAAATACTAATGTTCGCACTGAAAGAGGATCCCTTCGCGATACACAGTAAAAAAAAAAGACATGTTGTATGCAGAAAGACCAGAATTGCGCGTAGACCCAAACAGATCTTTTTCTTTCCGACTTAAGTACAAAAAAGATGATAATAATTCCTAGATGCTTGTTCAATGACAAATATAAGTGTTGATGGTCCATTCGCGGATGTGACTACGAACTGATAATCGCCTGTGAATTATGAATATTGTTTGGCATTGATCAATTCTGTTGTTTTCTTCCACCAACATTATATAGTTCCTCCAACCTGCCACAATGTTATCTTTCCCCATGAATAATTCCTTCGACGCTGATATCATCACATCTTACAAAATACACAAAAAACTCCATATAAACCAAATAATTCACGACTTTTTGAAGAACTCCAGAACATAATGTCAAAATGTTCAACATTTAAAGATGACGAAAAATCGATGGAGAATAATATTCGCCTGATGCCTGAACTTTCGACCACCCCCTCCTGTCCTGTGGCCAGAGTCAGGAAATCAGCTCGATTTTCGTCGGGTTGTGCACATTCAGCAGTGACAACTTTTTGACGAACTTTTGCCCACAGCAAGTGACCTCGTAAATGCACATGCTTCGACCTCTGGGTCAATGGATTAATAACTATGACAACATGATAGTAGTATATTATATTTCAAGTATTAGTGCTGACAGTCTTGACTTTGCTAACAACCCCGGTTACTGATGGGTTGAACGGTACTGCTCTGAATCTCTCTGACCCACTACATCATGTCTCCACAACAACAATATATTAATTCCAATACCTCACTGTCAATTTGAATATCATTAATGTTGGTTTCTTTCTCCGGCAGCCGCACCAGTCTGAATCTCCTCATAAAGTTAAACGAATTAGAATGTTGATGATGTGTTTGCTGATGATTGCGAACTGATCATATTGAGCTGCGGTAATACTAATATCTAATGTCAATGAGACCACCTAAGTCTCACTCGGATCACTGATTCTCTGTTAGTCGTAGTCATCCTGTATTATTAACTCTGACACAATATATTATCACTATAATTATTCGTAGTATGATACTCAAGTATTAGTCTTCTAACATTTTTCTCATCTTGCTGATAAGAATATTAATCTAGTAACGCTTAGACCTACATCTGGGGCCATCGCATGTCCAGATCTCTCCGGTATACTCTCTGTTTCCATTGAAACTATTCACGTTATAGACTTTCCACTCAAACAGGTCTTGGCCTGGCCCGATGCGATAGATCGGAAACCGATGGAACCTCTTGACGGAAACTTGCGTAGGATCTACGTCGTCGCCCACAACGTACTTGACTACGTGCGCATCCCGTCTAAGCACCAACGCTGTACGAGACGGCCAGCACTGAACTTCCAGAAACGCCCTAGGCGTGATGAGCCAGTTGGCGTGTTCACGCCCTGTCTCATGCCAAGCAGGCACAAACAACGTGGTCTGCACTGGTTGGGTTCCTGTCGGTGGATCACTGTCGTTCACAAGTTCCCTGTTGTCGGGCACTGCCTCGGTCGACAGAGCCTGAAAACCATACTTTTTGCGGCCATCCAGTCCGGCGTCATGCTCACGTTCCTCTGGCGCATATAGGCTCCCGCGAATAGAATGGACACTCATAGGAGAGATAGTGCTTGGAGCCTCAGGGGTCCACGGGGTCGGCGGAGTCCCAGGCTCCAAGAACTTTGCAATGTCGGCTTGCGCCCTCGGGAAGATTTTCTCGAGATCACGACGACAAACTGGGTCCATATGCCCCTGCACCATCGCGTCGATGACGGACATCGAAGTGCCAACAACATGAGCTCGTTGCACAGCTTGCATCATTGGTGCTTGACTCTGAGGTAACACACGCGCCCGAATCGTCCTCAACGCTTCCGGTACGAGTCTCGCGTACCAGTCCCTGGCAACACGCTGCCACGCCATCAGATCGTCAGGGGTCCCAAAGCTCAGGATCACATTCATCTGATCACGGGTAACGAAGCTTCTGGCCAGCGCTGTCGGTTCCGGTCTGGCCAACCTGGCCTCTACTAGCTGCATATAGTCCAGCTGTTCTTGCTCTTCCGTGTCAGGGTCGGACCAAACATCATCATCTTCTTGAATCTGCTCCCCCTCATTGATTTCCGCGTTCTGCTCGCTCGACTTTTCCTCCTCCGGAGGTTGCTCGCCATCGGAATCATTATCCACGAATTCTTCGCCGGTCCCGCCAGGTTCCAACCCTTGCTCTTGTGCACGGTCCAACATCGCCATATATGCCAGATCTTTTAGCGCCTCCTCGTCAGGCTCGGGCCACTCCTCAGACTTTTCCTCCTCCGAAGGTTGCTGATCGGCATCCTTCGCGAACTTTCCTACGTCTTTGTTATTCCCGTTATCGGCGCCAAGCTTCTTCACTTTCAGCGCAGAGGCACCCGTCATCAGATTCAAGCCGACGACGTCAGGCTCGCCGCCACCGACAAGACCAAGGGCGGCGACGCAAGCAACGTATAGTCCTACGCCAAGTTTGTCACAGTAAAATGCCATCTTTGATTTTGATGAACTAGTATATGTCAGTAGTACGATACCAATAGAAGTGTGTGAACGTAATGATTCGTAATAGTAATAGCGATCTGAACAAATCTCTGGCAAATAAAAGATTTGGATGTAAGTCAAAGTTAGATAATCTCTGTCAACCAGATTAAGGCTGTTAGATCAATAATAGCGATAGTTATCTCTCTTTCGTCTGCCGGGATTGAATCAGACAGCATTTTTCATCAAATTGAGCATGCCAGCAGTTTCATAGACCGGTCGAGAAATCTGATTGTACACGGAGTCAACTTAACTTAAGAGAAACTACTATAAGAACTGAGTATACACAGCGATCTCGTTGCCAACCTGATATAATCTTAGTCTCAGGGGACAGCTCGAACAGCTTCCCCGTAAGACAGTCACACGAACTAGTAAACCTGTTCCTGACTAATGTGGATTATGGTCCTCGCGCTCCTTTCCCCTCTTCTTTGCCACCTCACTCCTTAAATTCTAACTTTGCAGCCAACGGTTGGCTATATATCACACACATATCGTATGGTTTGATTTCGTCCTCTGATTTGTTTTCCGCCCGACGTTGCTAACTTACGACATCATCTGGGGCCGCACCCCGATTTCAGTCACCACTCACGCACGACTCAAGCACACCTGACTTTCGTTTTTTGGAGCTATTATTATTGCTGCCGTCCTGCCTTAAATTTTCACGATCTCCGGCCACCTCTTCACAAGAATCACGAACGAGATTGACAGTCATAGCCTCAGTGGACTCGTCACGCAGTTGCAGGCGTCAGAGACACCAGATTCGAATAAAACCGGAGAGCGTTCTAAATCGTGTGACCGAGCGCCCTTGATCCGTTGCTGTGCTGGGTCCATTGCGATCTCGTGTTGCCGGCCCTGCGTCCCTACGCCAGTTCTGAAAAAGTTGATTCTGAATGATATTTGAGCATCCTCGAGTACGATTATTTTAAAGAAATTCACTATGATTCTCTCCACATTCACACATTGGTCAGAGTCGTTATTTGTGCTAGACATCACCCATCTATGTTGTTTCTTCATCGTACCTAGACAAGAGTGGACGACTGTCCCACGTGGCCTCTGCGTCGCTAGCCAATCTGTACAATAGAAAACCTAAATGTTGTTCTGATATACATATTCTGACATACATGAAGAGTCAGACATCCTGAGACTCCGAAGAACTTCCGAAGAAAGTCCAACCATATGAAGTTACTGCTGATCGACGAGACTTAGCATTGACACTATAAATGATGGTGATACTACAATTAGAAGTTTTGAATGAAAGAAGCACGAATTCAAATTACATATCATCACGCGATACTTATATACGATATGGCCTATGCGGTAAGTTTTACCAGAAGTACTCACCATTGCCACCAACAGAAGAGCCACAATTTTTCAAGAGAAATAGAGGATTCCCGGATGCTTGGTCACGGTGTGCATTCACTCCATATGCGTGCTGATGTTGCGGTTGCTGATAGGAACATGACCGATCAAGTCATCACCATCATCATCATCATTATCATACATTAATACCCGTGAGTCTGAGACTGACTTTTTTGCAACGCATATGGAAAAAGTCTGAGTCTAAATCGAATTGTTATGAAGTCTGTTAGCTGCGCAATACCAGGGCTGTATAACATTTCCTGCTAACCACGAAATATTTAATGCACTTAAATTCAGGATTACTATATTATACGTATCCAGTAGTTTTCTCATACTCAACTCTAATACTTCTTCAATAGTCTAATACTTCTCCGCCAAATTTTTCAATAGTTCCTAATAATAATATGATGAGTCGCGATCAGTAATGCCGATACTCTTCTGAATCTGTGTGACCGCCGGGCACATGCTTGTACAAGACCTCCCACTCACCTCCTCGCGTGACCTGCTGGGCCTTTTCCACGACGCGGACTCTGTCGCCCCTCTCAGAGTCACGCCAGCCAGGAGACTCCCAACCACGAGCGAAGACGAATCTGGTCCGCTTGACCACCAGATCGGAATTCGATTCCGCCAGAGATTCCGTCTGCTGATTCATAACATTGTCATTACTATCATGCGAACCTTCGTCGTTTCCCCCTATTACTTGATTTGAAAAAACATGGTCTTCTTCACCGTAACTGTTCTGAATCTGATTCTGAACCTTCTCGTCATCATGATCTTCCACAACGAACTTGACAGCGTTGTTTCCTCTTCGGAGGAGGAGGGACGTGCGGCGAGCCCCCCCATCCTCCTCCCAGCACTGCAACTCCATGAACGTTCTGGGCCTGGAAATGCCTGAGAGGATGTTCGTTTCGAGGATGCTTCTGCTCAGTTCACTGGGGTATCCGTCCAAATCGGGAAGAAACATTTGGGAGACTATTGACACTGACTCTGAGTCTGGCTCAGTGTTGTTGGCAGTAGTAGCTACAAATGGATTTTTTACAGCAGGTGTCGATGTATTTACCGATGTATTTACCGAAGGCAAACTGAGACTCTTTGACAGCATCATGTTCTTAATACTTCTCGACGACATCAGTTTCGATCTTCGCGACAATGCATTGTAGTAATGGCGACGGTTTTTTGTATACTTCTGTCGTACACGGCCGTGCTGTACAGTTCCGTACTGCCGAGTGCTCTGCTGAGTGGTCCTTCGATGGTTGCGACTGGCGGTTTCTGCATCCTTGCCTGAGGCTATCCTGCCTCCAAGCGGCGCACCCCACAGCTCCTGAAAGCCGTTCTCCATTGATTCACTGATCGCGACATTCCTAGTTCCAACCCTTCGCCTAATCGGGCCGCCTTCCTCTCCGGGCTGCTTAAGGATGCCGAAGGAAAACAACGGGCCTTTTCCCGGGGGGTGCTGAATGACTAGGCCAGTGAGATCCCTGACAAACTGCGGACGCGATGTGATACCTGGATTGTGATATCGCGGATGGAACAGAGACGGTGACCTCGGAGTCACAGCGCACATCCGCAGCATAGAGTACTCCGCACTTTCAAGGAGCCTGTCAAGCGCCTGATGATACGACACGTCTCCAGGACGGCAACGCTGTTTCATCTGTTCGAACAGATACAGAGGTGTCCGCTTGAACGGTACGGAAGCTGCTGCTGGACTAATACTATCAATGGAAAATTCAGTGCCTGCGGGAGCGATGTTATTAATATTATCATTGTCCAAGTAGCGACTGCTACGAATGGCTGGGCGCATCGCCGCAGGAACGTGCTCGTGCGCAAAGATCCGATTGACTTGTTGGAGCACCTGTTGCTCATGAGGGGCGAGGAAGGCGAGAATCGTCTGTAAAGCACCAACACTGCGATGAAACTGACGTGTCATTAGCGAGGGAGGGCGTCCCTCCCAACCGCCCGTCGGAAGTCCCTCCCAAGATAAGAAAGTCCCTTCAGCTAACAGCCCTTGAAACTCTTGTTCTGAAGTCAGAGCACGGTCCAGCATGTTATTATCACAGTGATAACAGTCACAGGAGACCGGCTCGCGTCCCCCTTCCGACGAGGAAATAGCGTGCTCGGAGGAACACTCGGCGGAGGAACGGTAACCGTCCTCATCGTCATGATCATCAGGAATCTGAATCAGCTCCTTATGGATTTGCACGTCCTTCTTCTCCTCCGACTTCTTCTCCTCCTCCGGAGCTTGCTGCTGATGCTGATGACACTCGGCATTTTTCGCGAATACTCCTAAGTCTGTGCCATGAGCCATGTCCACATCAGATTGATCAGATTGATCAGATTGATCATTCTGGTGATTCGTGCCAAGCTTCTTCACTTTCAGCGCAGAGACGCCCGTCATCAGATTCAAGCCGACGACGTCACCGCCAACGACAAGACCAAGACCGGCGACGCAAGCAACGTATGTTCCTACCCGAAGTTTGTCAGAGTAAAAGACCATCTTTGATTTTGTTGAACCAGTATATGTCAGTAATACGATACCAATAGTAATAGCAGTGTGTGAAAGTAATGATTCGTAATAATAATAGCGATATGAACAAATCTCTGTCAAATGAACAATTTGGATATCATATGAGTTAAAGATAATCTCTGCCAACCAGATTAAGGCTGTTAGATCAATAATCGCGATATCTCCCTCTCTTTCGCCTGGCGGGATTGGATCAGACAACGTTTGTTATCAACTTGGGGACATGCCAACAATTTCATACACCGGGCGAGAATAATACTGATTGTAAACGGATGATGCACCGGGCGAGATTCGCGGATACTCATAAGTCTCCCTGAGCCATGTCATTGTCCACATCATATTGATCAGATTCATCATTCTCGTTATTGGACCTGGTTCTTCCAAGCTTCTTCACTTTGAGTGCCCAGACGCCAGCCACAAGACCAAGGGCCGCGACGCAAGCAACGATTCCTACGCACCACGTGTTCCTCAGAATAACAGTTTGTTTGTTCCAAATTGAAAATACCATACTATTGATTTTGTTGAACCAAATTCTATCTGTCAGTAATACAATGCCAATGGCAATAGTAATAGTAGTACCAGTGTGGGAAAGTAATGATTTGTAAGAGTTATCGATATGAGAAAATGATAATCTCTGCCAAGAAAACAAGTTGGATAGAACTTAATCTCTGCTGACTAAAGTAGCTAGACCAATAACAATCTCCCTTTCGACTGGTGGGATTGAATCAGACAACATTTTTTACGGAATTCATAGTAGCATGCCAGTAATTTGAATTTCAGAAACCGGCCCATGTGACATGAAAACGGAGTCACCTCAAGTAAGGGGGACATTTCCGCAACGACATTGTTTCCAACCTCATCATCATGACAACTGTTTAGTCTCAGCGGGCAACAACTCGACCAGCTTCCGCCTAAGACATGACTGTCACACGTACTACTGCAGATTATCCTGAAACAAACTTCCTGAATTATGGAGTCACCACATCGCCCTGCTTTCCTTCCGGGGCCACCGCACCCCTTTTTTTGCCGATCACCCCCGACTCTCACATGATTTGATTTCGCACTTCGATTTGTTTTCCTCGATTGCTCGTCGTCTCACGACATCATCTGATAATATTCCGCACTCTGAAATCGGTACATAATACATGACTCCCGCACACATGAGGTCTATTCCAATTTTGGAGTTCAACATACTGTTGCTTTCATTGTCAATTTCTCTTTTGTCATCAATATTCGTATGGGGGTCGGACGCTCGGAGTCTGGCTGGGGAACCCTTGTCATTCTTGATTCAATCTTGCCCACGTGTTGACTACTACTACGACCTCAGACGCAACTATTGATTCTCTCAAATGATCACAGACGTTGCTCCGAATCAGAGAGTCCCGCAGACTTAGCAGAAGAACTAATCGGCAGCAGAAGAACTACCAATTTGTTGCGGATTCACGAAATTTAAAGTGCACCCAACAATCACGAAAATAACAGACAACACAAATAACGATCACTTCTTAGACCAATACTTCTACTACTGGAGGATCAGTGGTTGATTCAATTTATGATGACGAAAAATAGTCGTGAGACTATTTTTCATCGTCATAGATTGATCCCACTGATCGCCAGCAAAATCCTGCCCTTCCTTCATATGAATCCGTAAAATCATCATCAGTATTAGTTGTCTCCAGAAGAAATCATAGTTTTGTGCTCGTGTTTCTGCTCACAACGATTTAGTACCTTTCCGTTCTTATTGAATAATCGTTTTTGTGCTGCAGCTCAAGTTGATAATATTATTTTGAAGATCGTGCTCAACATATCATGATCATGCTGAATTTCTCACACCTGCTCAATTTGTCACATGATCAATGATGCTGGGTGCTGGGTGATCTGTACCCGGAATAGTTAATCTCGACGTATGACACACGCTACTGTTACGCTACCGCAATAAACAGTTTGTACATAATGGAGGACATACACACCATATTTTTCTAGATCTAAATGACGTCTATAAGTTGTTATGCATCTGCTTCAATTTTTTTCGTATGAATGGTACCTTCGTATGACATACCTGACAGTGAGTCTCGTCTTGAATAATATTAATAGTACCTGAGTCTTGTCTTGAATATTATAGTATACCGTCTGCCAATGTTGTGAAGAACGTATGCGTCTATTCCTACAACTAACATTATTCCTAACTGATTCCAGCCGGGATGACTTCCAAGGCTAGAACAGTTTTCCAAGGCTAGAACAGCTTTCCAGCTGGGACGATTTGCTAATAATGCTCGATTATGATATCATTTTTCTGATGTTATAATTTCCTGTATAGTTATTATACCTCTGTTGCACCACAGTGCAAGTAGTAGTGCACCACAATCTGTTGCACCAGTGATAATTCATACTATCGTTGTTGTCCGGACTGTCACATGATTGCATTACAAACTTTAACAAGTGACAGTGTTGAACTTGCCTCCTGTCCGTTTAATAGTGAACTATCTCCTGTCTGTTTAATAGTGAACTATCTCCTGTCTGTTTATTAACAGTTAAACGTTATTGAATATTCAATGTATCAAGAATAGTGACGTTCTCCGCGCAGGGCTCTACTTCCGATGTATCAAATTCGTTGGAGTAGGAGAATCATATTGCAGCACAGTACGGCAGCATTCTTACCGAGTACGGCTGCACATTGCAGCATAGTACTGAGTCGGTCTTACATAGCATTGTATCAGACTACAAAGTAGGATTTCTGGCCTGGAGGAGGATTTCTCCTGTAAACAGTAAACAAAGAAAGATTAAATCATATTAAGAACATCAGATTTACAACGGAAGAGCTATAAGCGTAACTATATCAATAATATGCAGCTTTAATGTAAAGTATTGGATTAGTAATATCAGATTCATATGTAGCTAAGCTAGTACCAATAGACTATTAGTTAGAAGACTATAATGAGAATATTTTTCGATAATAGTCAATGACAACAGCAGAGTATTCAATGGTAGGGATTCACTGGCAGGAATTCTCTCGCTCAATTCGTTCGGATTTTTGTGACAACAATCAGAATATTAGTATGATACTATGCGATTTTCTCCAATGTATTCAATCTATAGAATTATAGTTCCAATGCTTATACCTTGTATTCATGTTCCATGCGTATTAACATCGTGCGCCACATAAAATATTGGTGGATCCTAGTAATCAAAATGAATCAAGATAAGTTGGACATGGGGACTATGATCTTGTTGATCTGCCTTCAAGTAATAAAGGAATAATCGCGATCTTAGTCACAGTGGTGATCTGCCTTAGTAATATCTTATACACACTGACAGGACCAGTTTATAGACAAGGTCACCACTTATATGTCATCCGCCACTGAGTGGACATCCGCAATACGATTCCCTCGTGTAAAACAATGTTTGATTAGTCACAATTCTGACTTCGTAATAAGCACGTATTATTATTGACATACGTATCTCAGATAAAGATAGTGCAGCGAAAGTAGAATATACAGTTTGGAGAACTCTCTCTCTTTACATAAAAGGAAAACGAAAGTAGAATATTCAAACAATAATGGTTCAATCTGATCGAGTGCTTAAATCAGATCTGAAATGAGTTCATCGTTGATGACATCAGTAGAAAGTATTTAAACGACCAACCAGCAGTATATTATTAAATTGCCCTCCAAAAACTCTCGCGATTCATTGTCTCCACATAAAATAATCATAAACATATAGCATGGTATACGACCCCATGGTTAACGAAATCAAATAGTCTTGCATTTGTTGAATCAGAAGAAGTTGCATTCGTTGAGTCCAACGATCATGCAGCTGCTGCTTCCCTCATCTTCTTTTGAATGGCCACGAAATCCTCCTCCGAGTCCTCCGAGTCCTCCTCGACCTCGTCCCTCTCCTCCTCGCTCACACGCTCCTCGCGCAGTTTCCTTTCTTGAGTTCCTTTCTTCAGTTTGACTTTCTTGAACTTCTTCGACGAGAACAAACCAGCGTATAAATCATCAGATTCTTCCCTGGGGACAGCATTATGATTCTCCGCATTCTGCGCATTCATTGAATCTTCACAGCGCTTTGTAGCTTCATTGTTCGATACATCACGATCGTCGATATTCTCATAATTTTTCTGATAGCTACGATAACTACTAGCATGCTCTGAGTCGATAGCTTCTGCTGCCTGCATTAAATTATTATTTAGTGGTGGCGATAGTTCCACGTGTGTGGCTTCGCTTCTTTCGTTTCTTCTTGTGTCTCTCACGTCCTCCTGCATTTGGTCCCTGCGCCAGTTCTGGTTGTGTTCATGATTCACGCCATGAGTGTCAAACAACACACGGTTGAAACGACTGAAATTATTTCGTTCTGCGATTTGAGGAGGACGTACATAGTCATTGTGGACAATGGGACATGATGACACAACATTCGATGGATCATGACGGCACAACACAACACCATGATCGACTCCGACACCATGATGTTCATCATGCTTTTCAGCTGCGTAGTCAGGATTATCCTGACGCTCAAGAATTTCTTGACTTTCTTCATAATCAGCAGAATTTCTTCCCACAGTATCATCTTGCTCCCGCGGGGGAGCTAGCGGATCGCCGATAATACTACGTTGACGATGGACTACTATTAGATTATGATGATGTTGTTGACGTATGGAAGTGTGATCGTATGCAACTACTACTGGTGGTACTACACGGTGGCGGCCACCACCTGTAATAATTCTTTCCCCAATAATAGTAACACTCTCTTGTCGTCGCTGCGTGGTCTCGGTCGCAAACTTAATACTTGGTCTGTTATCATACCCGCCAACCTCGGAGCCATAACTGGAGTCCCCCATCCGGGGAGCTGACGGAGTGCCGAGACTAGGATTGGAATACTCATTATTATATGAATCAGAAGCCCCTCCTTCCTTGCGCACTGTGGACGATGAGGACGATCCATAGTCAGGAACTATCCGATTTGAGGAGGTACCAGACTCGTCGGGAATGGCGGGTCCCTCATTCAATTTCTGAGAAGAATCCAGACGTCCTCCAGCAAAACTTCCAACTGCTGGAGCAACTTCTTGAACATGATTATAATTGTTTGAACCACCGTGGACAAATCCATTGACAAATCCATTAGTAGTACTACTATAAGGAACATCATATACTATGCCGTGCTGCATCATTCCTGGGAATGCAGTATTATTGTCTATAGAAGAATCATAGTTCGACATATAGTGTTGAGGCATCATTGATGTATGCGGGTGAGTTAGCAAACGATCACCAACTGTGTGATGAGGAGTTGTAGGAATCATGGAATTCTTCTGCCTTGCCATCATGTTTAATCCCTGAGCAGTAGTAGGGGTTTGCGGAAAGTTAAACTGATGCCTGCAGTCTCGTAAACCGTGATTGTTTTCAGTGTTCATGTTTATGACAGTGTTCAAACCATCGCTTTGTTGCGAAGCAACATTCACAAGTCTTGAATGATGACCAGCATCGTCCTCCGGGATCAGATTGTGGCTCTCGTTAGGTGATCCACTGCTCTCGCCTAAGGCTACCTCATCAGCGCGCTGAAATATCCGGCTTACCAGATTTAGTACTGGTTGATGATCTTCATGATCCTGAATCTGATACCCGCACCCCCCGAGTTTCTCCTTCAATAGCGCCGCAGTAGCATAATACTGGTCGTCGAGTCTCTCTCTCAATAGTGTCTTGGTAACAAGCTGCCTCTGATTGTCGTTCATTTGCTTCTTCAGTTCTCCCACCAGAAGCTGCTTCTGTGGTTCCGTCCACAAATTCAAGAAATTGGCACAATCGATGTTTTCGCGGGATGTGGGATCATCACTCTGATCTGGGTGAGCATGCTCCATCATCAGGTCGTCGCCAGGCCCTACTATGCTCTCGTCTTCGTCAACGCCAAGAATGGAATCTTCATCATCAGATTCATGAATCATCCCATAATCATCATACTCGCTGGCAACCCCGAGTTTCTCCAACTGGATCGGGTTTTCTGTCCATTCAATTGGCCCCTTCAATAGTGCTGCAGCAGCTCGCTGCTCCTGCGGAACAGGCAAGTCGACTGATTTTGTTTCGGCTTTTAGTGTCCTCCCCGGGAATAACCTCCTCGCAAGAACATCTTTATCCACAGCAGCAAAATTAGTGGCCCGTGCAACTGCTAGATGATAGTCGCCTATATGATTCTCATTGCCGAAATTTCCCGAATTACTATAAAGTCCCTCCTGAATATTGCGGTGCACAACATTGACAAGTCCCTCTTCTCGGATATTCTGATTCTTCGTCGGAGGCACATACCCCGTCGGAGAATTCTCCATTAAATTTAAACCACCTTTTGAGCGTTTCGGAGGAGAAGGAGTATTCATTAGATTCATCGGAGTTTGATACTGAATCTGATTCTGATTATGGTACTCCATCCTCGGAGTTCCATACATTAGAGGACTTCCGTCGTTCATCGGAGGATTTATGGAGGAGTAGTTCGATAGATTGGTCGCCGGACGAGTTACTGTACTGTCGACGTTGGACTCCACCAGGCTGGAGGAGGCTACTGTTGTACGATCGCCGAAGACGGGAGGGACAGGAAAATTATCTAGATTTTCAGCACCAGTCACAGGTGGTATTGATATTGATGAGAACCTCCTGCCATCGATATCCGATTCCTTGACTTCTAGCTTCTCTTTCTGAGCATCCTCAGAAGACACAACCATCTGACTATCATGGTTGAACTTCCCAGCTATACCGTTACGTGTCTGTGACACGTCAGCAGGAACCTCAATAAGTTGATGATGCCGATAATGCTGATAAGCCCTAAGGGCGTCCACTCCTCCTACAGGAATCAGAATCCTCTGGCGGCCAATACTGATAGAGAAATTCTCTGAAGATAATGCACTAATAACATTTACTAGTAGTAAACCTCCAAGAAAGAACATCTTCTTGAGCAGAATTGAACTCTTGCTCGCATTTACAAATCTTCTTCCGCTGGTTGTTGTAGGATCAGATCTTCCACTGCTCAACAAATCCGTTATACTATTGCGGCTTGAAGAAGTAACTGAATAATTAACTCTGCTGCGAGAAACATCAGTAGCTCTGCTGCATTCTCTGCTGCATTCACTTTGCCAGCTGCTGGAGTCCATCGCGCTCGGACTCCGTACATGAATCTCAGGAACCTCCTCCATGAACTTGATTGTCGGAGGAACTGAGTCTGATTCTATAGAATAATCCAGTCGACAAGCCCCACTATTAGTGCGTATGACATCAGATTCAGTACTCCTCATCCTGGACTCTATGATTGTTGTAGTAACTGTACTAGTCATTGTAGTGCTACCATCGGTATTCACGGTCTGTTTAATAGCTGTCACTCCTGCTCCCCTGCTCCTCTGTAGGAAAGAGTCAGTAGGACTATTTCTTCGTCTATCTGATTCTACGTAGTTGAAAGACATCATACATATTATAGTACTATATATTATTTTGAGTCTACAATACGGCGTATAATTATTCAAGATTCTCTAGAGTCAGTTACTATGTATTATTTCATAGTATATCTGCAGAGCACTACTAGGAGTCTGCTGTTAGCAGTGTGGATCACGGTGTTTAGTAGTAAGTAATAGTAGTACTACCTCAGAATCAACAGACAATTTGAATGATCAGGACACCGAGCATAGTATTAATATTATTAACACCTAGTAGAAATGCGTGCCTTCGAAGAAGGAATAATTACGTGAGAAGATACGTTGATCTAATAGTAAAGCCATAGACTTACTATTAGTGACAATCATATCATTATATGTCCTGATGCCAACGGTTTGGATCTTCGGCGTAATAGTTTGGAAATCTGTCTCGAGATAGAAACATCATTTCCACCTGCATGTTTCCCCCATTTGTTCCCATTTTCAGACAGGATTATCGTATAATTGATAGTCACTATAACAATAATACATAAATATTATACTACTGTTTATGATAAACATCAATCATGCATGACAGTCTCTGTCAGACACCCTGCCGATTATGGTTATCATCATGATCATATGTGAGAATGATTATTGATGAGAATGAACGCACAATATATTGAGGTTTGTATACTCATACGGGGAATGCTAATAATACGTTCTCTAGTCCTCACGATTGCTGGACAATGAACAATGAATCATATGATAATGCGAGGACTCGGAGGAACAAGGAATGCATACTATGCGAAGGTTACGATGCATGTCAGCGTACCGCCAACGATACCGACCATGACCCACTTATAGACAACTGTACTCGGTAACAGTGCAAGTCAGAGAATTCGACCGAAAACGAACATTCATTCAACGAGACAGACTAGTCAATGATTGTA
>JACLAC010019032.1_pt1 | contig 30851 bp, 28 predicted proteins | sample 8027881 | NCBI WGS metagenome assembly JACLAC01 (sample SAMN15725517, study PRJNA655200) | protist metagenome | isolation source: fluorescence activated cell sorting (FACS) single amplified genomes of... | place: Spain: Blaines Bay Microbial Observatory, Mediterranean Sea | collected 2016-01-19 | reverse complement strand
GCCTCGTTTCCCACGCGGAGCAGAAATATGAATGCCACCGCGCACAACATCTTCAACTCCAACTCCATGCTGCCATTTGTGAAAATGTGCAACAACACATCCGCCGGAATGGCAGCCATTTTCCGACGTGGACCACTACGGTTCTTCAGCCCCCTCTTGATGTCGCGAGCATCACCCAACCTCCAGGGACACCCCAAAACATCACTTGCCTTTTTCAAGGCAGACCAATGCTGCGTAGCCGCCGAATCGGAGTTACACAGCGCGAGAAACTGCTCCACGTAGAGTTGCTCGCACGGAAAAGCGGCTCTTTTTATAACATCCTTCATGAAGATGTCGTAGGACCGCAACGCAGAAGCATAGTTTGCCGACGTCGTTGACTTAACCGACGCACTCTTTACCGACTTGAGATTATCCTCAAGAATGCTGCTCGCGTCGCTAGAGGGCATCTTCTTGAGAGCCTGTAGCTTCTGTCGCATCGTGCCGGTCAGTTCCGGAGGGGAATCGCTTTCGAGCAACTCGATAGCTTTTTCTACGGTCCACACTTTACCATTTTCGACGCGAAGATCACCTGCATTTGAAAAGGATAAAGCGATGCTCATCCATTCCACCGGGCGGGCAGGGCAGGGAAACAATGAAACTAGGACTCACGGAATACCGAGAGACTAGTCTTCAAATGCTCAACCCGCGGGGCATTCGCCTTATCGACAGAATGACCACGACTTAACTGTAATTTAACAAGTGAAATAAGCATTTATTGAATGATACAAAAGGTACGAAATTCCGTGGGCCGCGCAAGCATACTACGCGCGTTTTCCGAACCGGCGTTGGCACCGCGGTAACCAGTGGTTCAAGCTGAAGTCGCCGTCCAAACTGTGCGCCGGCGACGCCGGGGTGCAGCATTGTGGCCGCTACCGCCACTCCATGGTGGCCTCGCCAGACCACGATTTTCTGTATGTCTACGGCGGCCAGGGCATTGGTCGCTGGTACTACACCTTGTACCGCTACCGTGTCATGACCGACATGTGGGAAGACATGTTGCCACAAGGTACTCATTTTCCAAGGTTTTTACCGGCACAATTTACAGTATTACATTTTCGTTCCACAGACCAGTCACCAGCGCAAATATTATATGTGTGACCCTGATAACACTCAGTCTCTGATACTTCTTTTTCACTCAAGGCTGTCACGTCACTCAGCAGTAGCTAAGCAGTCCACACAATTCTGCACAAATCGCAAAATCTCATTCTCCGTGCATTCGTCCGACCATTATTTCGACGGGCAGTCATCTGGCATACGAAGGGTGGAGTGAATCGAAATGGGCATCCATGAGGTATCAAAGAAGTGAAACGCTTCGCCTACGACTACAACGAGAACCCAACGAACGTAATCCTTGCACATACCGAGTACGACGTTGAAAAGGACGAAGGGCTGGATCCGGCCGTAAAGCTGTTGTGCCCGACTTGTTTCGCGAGAAAGTATCGCAGAGACGGTACTTGACTAAGACATGTTTGAAAAACATCGTGCGGACTCAGAGCAGATGGGAAATTTTTAACTCGCGCCTCATTCATCATTGTCTCGCAAAAGCATAATAGCATATCCAACCGGAAGTTATTAGTCGTGCACCAATCCACTGTGTCGTCATGCTCGTGAGTTCTTTCTTGCAAAGCTCTGTCAATGTTGACGTGTGCAGAATTGTGAGTATGCCTCCTATGCGGTCGTATGCGCGCGCATAATAAGGGACTGTGCTCCAGGACCCGGTTGCGTGTGAATTTATTGTCTTGAACCGAGCTTGGACGAACATATTAAACGCAGATGCACGCGGCACGGAGTCCGTGATGCGCGATGTAAGATTTGCCAGAATTATAGTGACAAGAAGCATGTGAGAGGCATCAGTCAGACACTTCGTATGCCATTACGATGCAGGTGAAGGGCTGGCTCAAGATGCGTATTGATTGCATGCACAGTGAGTGAGTGACGCAGGGAGATGGAAAAAAAGCACTACAGGTGGTGGCAAGATGCCGAAGATGCGTGGCGACGCGGGCATGGCGGCTTTTCACAAGGGGGAGGAGCGTTTGCTCCTCTTCGGTGGGTTCCACACCGACTGGAGCTACGGGCAGGAAATTCTGGAGGGCTATGTACAGAACGTGACCGGGATCAAGCGGGACTACAGCTACGAAACGATGGACCCGGACCGGGAAGCAAATCGCTACTACTACGATGACACCTGGACGTGGCTGCGAAGCTCGAATCTGTGGCTGCAACACGCATACAAGGGCACTGTGAACGGGACCACACCACTCGGCAGGCGCGGACACACGCTCGTCATACGCGGAGTATTGCTTTTAAGACAGTGGCGTATTTCTCTCCTTGGTGGTCTCAGCGAGTCTGCATGCATGGCAAAAACAGTTTTTCCGGCCGATCAATCGGATCCGTCACCTAGAAAGTAGAAAGTGATACTACTGGGACGTCTGAAGTCTGATTTATCATTACGTCACTCTGGGAGCCATGCATCGGTGATCTGCCTCAATTCTTGCATTACTCAAATACTCATGCCGCGAGCCACGGGTTGGGTCAGCCATTGATCCGTATGAATTTGGTTTAGTCGTAATGAGCGTCGTCGCATGAAATGCCATAGGCCTACGGGGGTGACGCACAGGCTATTCTCTTCGCCGGGCATCGTCAGGACGTTCCCTTGAACGATCTGTGGACATACAACGTCGAGCGCCCAGAGAGCGAGCGCCGCTGGACTAGATTAGATCAGGTACTACGTCTTGCATAAAAACGGATTTTCCGTCCAACGAGAGATTCATGCTGACAAACTCGACGATAGTCGATATTATCTGTTTTCCGTACTTCACGTGTCTGTGGGCTACGCCTCGCGCGGGGTCCGTGGTCATTCGATCTATCATTCACTTACACGACTATCGAACAAGTTTGCCGAGGTTTACTGCAATGCAGGTATGCCTCCTGTACAAAAAATAAATCTGCCAGACGTACGTCGGAATCTCGCCCGACCCCATGGCGTTTCATAGCGCCGAATGGAACGAGGACATGAATCGCATGTTCGTTTTCGGCGGCATCCGCTGGTCCAGCACGAACTTGACACGGTAGAATCAGAAACTCGCCCACGTTCAAATTGCAAATTCATGCTACAAACGAGACAGGAGACAACTTACCACAGTGCAGGTTTTTGTTGATTTGTAATAGTGTTGTTGGCAAATTTACTACTGCTATCGTGGAATTTATTGCAAGCGCACACTTCCGATGGCCGCCAGTAATTCCTTTTTCGACGCACTTGAACAAACAGGACGGACAACCGTAAGAACACAGACCGGCGTTGCTTCAAGGTTGCGAAGGACTTGCCGAGTATTTACGGGGACAAGCAATTTTACTACAACCGGACCGAGGGAGTGCCCCAGTTGAAACCATCACAATTGGAAACGTTGGCGAACGCGTTTACGGAAAATGAATTTTTTGTGTCTCCGGACACATGCGAGGGTATGGGGGAGGTCGCAGATCTGATCGGGCCAGGCAAGCCTTACAAGAGCTGCACCGCGCATCCCCAATACGAGGAGTTTCGTTTCCGTGCGTTGCAACGCGCTGTGGAGCGATTCATGTTCAGCGAGCGGATCAAACCGGCAGAAATGCAGAAAATCGACGAGGCGATCGCGATCATTTCCCCCAAACTAGTCATGGGAATTCCAGATGTGCTAGGCCAGGGCAGTGCACGCGATCTTGTTCTCAACATGAAGGAAACCTGCTACTCACGAGGCATCTGCTGCGAGATCGCAGATATACTCCCACACGTGCAGGACGAGGTACTGTTGTGCAGCACGTGTTTTGCTTCAGCATTGTCGGTCGTGGTTGCCACACTTTGTAGAAATTTTCGCACATATCTTCTCTGGACACGCCTGCTGTTCACGCCAGCGAATTTAGAAGAAACAATATGCTACGGCTGGTGCGAACCTGCGCCCGACAAGTACTCTTCTTTTTCTCTCGCTCGGGCATTGCTCGGAGAGAGATGATATCCACTCCGCCACTCGTGGACAACAATACAGGATGAGTGGAATCAGGATCGAGACAAGTGTACCGGCGAAAAATGTGTTGGAAACTGGAAGCAAGAAACTCCGAACCGTTGCGAGAAGAGAGTGGTAGGACTGCGAAACGTTGCCCAGCTTCGACGTGCGAGTGTCGGAATTTTTTTTAGGCGGGTGAGACATGTTCACTGCGGATGAGCGATTCGTTCGCCAGTCGATCGTGCTTGATCATTCATGAAGCGACGGTCACGCGGTAGCAAGCATTGTGATAAGAGTTAAAAAAAATCGTAGATCAAGCACGAGACGATGCCAGATGGAACGGATCTGATAGCGCGCGTCGGACGCAACGACGTCATCAACAAAGCCTTCGACCTGAACAAGATCGGCGATTACTGCAAGGTTCTTCTTGCATCAAGCCGTGAAAGCCCTCTGATCAGGAATGCTGCTTTTCTATAGACCGTGTTTCCGCGGGCGTCCCGTAAAACTGATGGAACTTTTTCATACGAAAAAATTGTTTTCCATGGTTGTTAGTTTTGATCAGTGTCACACCTAACATATCGTTGATCTGTTGCATCGATGGGAGAAGGGTGCTTCTAATTTTGCAGTAGAGGGACGGGGACGGGGCTATCACTTGATCGGCGGGTGAAAGAGCATGCACATTATTCGTAGCCAGGACAAAGCAAGTGCTAACGATGACGCAATGAATGACTATTACTGTGAACTACGTTGTGCGAATCAATGATTGCAGGCGTTGTGCATTCGCAACGAATTCCGGCCGAAGTTTCTGCCGGATATGTCCGAGGGCTTGTGGGTGCTACGACCGGATGTGTGTCCGAACGATTGCAACGGGCGCGGCGTGTGTCAGCTGTCGCACTGCGTGTGCGAACCCGGGTGGAAAGGGGAAGACTGCTCGATTCAGCTGTGTCCTGGCTCCCCCTGCTACAGCGACCCGCACAGTCAAGAGTTGCACTGTCTTGAGTGCAGCCAGCGGGGGCGGTGTGTGATCGGTTGGATATCTTCATATTAGCCGTTCTTTTATAATATGTGATCGTCACTCCGGATTGTTCATGTTTTGCAGTACGGCATTGCAGTGTCGTATTACGTTGTTTTTGGCACGCAGTCATAACTGCAGTTTCATGGTCACGCTAGCATCACAGCATCACTCAACGTCGTGGAGTTCCCATGCGTTTGTGTTTAACTTCGTTACACGGGTATGCCGGCGTACAGATTCCAGTCTGAGCATGTGACGGATGTCTGATTACGAAATTGTTATACAATACGTCACCTGGCGAGTTTCCTGCAGAGAATGTCAAAAATTCGTTCATTTCTCTTCATTGTTGGAAAAGGGCAAGACCGCAAGGGCTACTGCGTGTGCGACCCGGGGTGGACAGGAGACGATTGCGCGATCGCAGCGTGTTTGCACAACTGCTCATCGACGCCAGAGGTTTTCCGCGGGTATTGCCTGCACGAGTTCCCTGCAGAGCAGTGCATCTGCCAGGAGGGCTACGGCGGGTTGTTCTGTGAGCGGAAGTTGTGTTTGAACAATTGTAGCGGGAACGGGCGGTGTTTGGAAGACGGCACCTGTTTGTGTGACAAGCCCTACTACACGGGTGTGGATTGCTCCGTGTTGGTATTCGAACCGGGTCGGACGGCGCACGAGCCGCCGGATTTCGTGTCGACTGCGACCAGCAGTCGCGAGCTTCTCGCGGAATACGAGCGCAGGGATGCGGGTATCGTGATTCATCCAGAAATAGGCGGACCGGCTAGCTACGGAGCGTACTAGCGTCACCCAGCGCCGCGAATCGGCAAATGATAATTGCCCAACAGTCACATCCGTCATTCCGTCATCAGCTAGCGATTCAGCATGGGTCGTGCCGAGGGGCATTGCGCATAAGAGTGGCATGCGGTCGTCCAACACACGCACGCCACTGCGGCGCGAGTGCGCGACAAAGAGAAACGAAAATCGCACGGCATAACCGCACGACGCAGAAAGACGGCGGTTCGAGCACCACGACGACGGTTCGAGCACCGCAGACGCCAGACGTGACGAGCTGTCAGACGGCAAAGCCTACGCAAGGAAGTCGGCACGACCCTTCTGTTTGGCACCTCCATAGTAAGCGGCAGTGCGACGCGCAAGCTGTGACGAAAAGTGTCCCGGTGACAGTCGCGCCGCGAAAAACAGACTGACTGAGGCAGGCGTGACACCGTTCCAAGCATCTCGCGTCGCGACAAGCCCTCGACGGGCAACAAGTAGAAAAAAAAAGCCGCCGGACCTTCCGTGGCTTCTCAAAGTCGTCGATGGCGTGCACTGCCTCTGAGCCGCACGAAGGCATGCTGTTGAGTCGAGTCTGTGCGCGCTGGCGGTTGTTCTGCGGAAAAGTCATGAAAGCCGTGACGCAACTCGCTAGAATTGGTGTCCGCGACGTGACTGGAGCAGCAGCACTGTTGCTGTACAGGGCACAGGGTTTCCAATCATCGCGGCACAGGTTCTTCGCCAATCGCATGTCGAAATCACAGGGTTTCCAATCACAGGGTTTCCAATCATTCATCGCATGTCGAAATTTTAGCATGAATACAGGCAGAGCGGGTGCTCTCGCGATTGTCTCACAAAGAGGACTAAAAAAAACACGGCCATGATGCACTGGGGAGAGCTTCACGGAAGCAGCATGATACTCACGTACACTATTCTGTCGCCAAAAAATACCGTGGTTTGCACCCCACCCCGTCAGCGAGGCTGCTGTCGCAGCGGTCTAGCCTGGATGTCGTTTCTGCATTGTTTGTGTTCGCGAATAATCGTACGCATGGGGGCAGTCTCATGGACGTTGAAAAGCGCGAAAAAAGATGACGGCGAAACTATCAATCGACGACCGTGTCTCTCGGCTGGGTTCTTTTGTTTCTGAGCGCTAGGCAGCGAGTCAGAGTGCAAGTCTCGACGTACTGCCTGCATAACGATCAAACAGAAGCCACTATTGTAACTGAACGCGGTGTGTGCGGTGTTGCAAGATATTGTGAAAATACGAAGAAACCTCTGATATCGGCATATCGCGCCTGCAAAATTGCTGGAGCATGTGATTCTCTGGTGTCCGGTATTGGGAGAAACGCAAAGTGTCGTGAATTTGTTCGAACATTACATAAATGGGGCCAGGTCAGAATTCATATCGGTGATATATGCATCCCTTTGCAAGATTCAATGCTTTATGTCTTCACAGTACACATGTAGAGCGTACCGGTCAAGCGGAACTCGAAACCCTGAACGGAAGTCGGCGTTGTAGAAAGCGCGCAGCTGGCAGCTGTTGTCGATATTGTTGGGCATACCGTGTAAGATAATCGTAAGAAAAAGGTCCTGGAGACACGTGCCTAGAGTCCGTTTTCTTGACAACGCATTTTTTAGGCAAATCTGTCTACTATAGTTGAGACTTACGGAAAGGTCAGTCTATACTTGGCAAGTGAGTGTCAGGGCTTCAGAAAAGGACGGAGTATGGTTTCCATCCAGGCGTCCCGGCCACGGTTTCAGCAGTTTTCCGATTTGGTTCTCTATCCCCACAGCCGTAAACACCTTTGGTGAGATGCAAGAGAAACGGTATTTGCGGCAGCGTCAGCAGTAAGCGGTGTCTTGCAGAGTGACAGAGTGCACCAGACGAACTACGCTAGAAGGAATTCAATCATTGTGTTGCCTATGAACGGTGCGGGGTGGTCGTTGGTCCGCTCGCTTCAAAGCGTTGACGCGTGTTGCGTGGCTACCCGGTGACAACAACAGTGAGTTGTATCGTGGAAGTCAAGGAGGGTGACGGGCGGCGCCGCTTGTGGTGACTCTGCAGGCGCGGGACAGAGCCGGTTGTTGGTGGCAAGTGAATTACAGTGCCAGCTCGCGTCGGCCGTCGAGCTACTAATCACAGGGCGGCAGGCAGCGGCGTGGCACTCTAGCAGGCAACGGTGCCAGTTGTGGCGCTGATCAGCGTGCCACGACGCACGCGGGGGGACGACATCGAAAGGAGGTGCAAACTGTGCCGTCGAGAACAACTTTGTTCTGCGAAGACCTGTCGGTAAAGGTATTTGTCATCTGCCTAAGCGACGCGACGCCAGTGTGCTAGCGCGGAACTGCAGCGAAGCACGCCAAGATTTTGTCCCACTCGAGCAGCGGATTTGTGACGGTCGGATAGCCGTGTCTACAGTGATATCATGAATTACCAGCAGTCGCTGCAGCGAGCGATCGAGCTCGGCAACAAGGCAGTGCAAGCGGAGAAAGATGCAGACGCCATGGAAAAGAAGGAAGCGGGCACCGGGAACTTCGAGGAAGTGCTCAGTCTCTACATGAACGCACTGAACGTACTCTTTCCATAATTGCAATCTTGTCGCGATTACGCGATAGTATGCACTGGGGACGCGCTCGCAATCATCAATCCAGTATTAGTGTGACCCACACTCAAGTACTCGACAGACGATTCCAGAATGATGGGACACATCTCAACGTATGAATGTATTTCTCAGCAGGCTTAAATGAGGCCGGCTGTGTGGCGCATGACGTCCCACCGCGCGTCCGCGCAATCATTCATATTAGCAATTTCGCATCACGAAGTAACGTCGGGCAGGCTTTGCGCCGGGTTTCTCTGATAACAATGTCTGTGCCAACTGTCACTGTAGAGCGTGAGAATTATTTTCGGCCGACAGGATGTCAGCCGATTCATAAGCTGAAACATGCACAAAAAGTATGTTTCTTCGTATGCCCGCCAGGTGTGGATGTACGTGCACAAGTACGAAAAGACAAAAAAAAAAGGTGTGGATGTACGTGCACAAGTACGAAAAGAACGAGTCGATGAAGAAGCGGCTCGGGGATCAGTGTCGCGAGTATATGACCCGTGCAGAGGCGGTGAAGAAGCTTCTGAAATCTCGCTCCGAGCCTATGGAGGAACCGCCGGCACCAGAAACCAGTGCCAATGTACAGCTCATAAATGACAGAATGAGGCAGATAGTTTTTTGTGGCTAGATACCCAATAGTGCAGCACGGGGGATTGTTTTTCATGATAGCTAAGTATACGCTAGCATCACCCTCTTCCCATTGTTTCCGTTTGTCGTATCAATCATTGTGTGTCGAATCACAATACTCGCTTCTTCTGACTAAGTGACTACTGGCTCGAAAGCAAGCCACCGGCCATGAGTGATGGCCATCCGACAAAAAATCGTTTTCAATTTGGGTGTTATTCATTCATGATGCACATTGAATTTGTTGCGGGCGCTCATTGAAAATGCGTCAGGGCGGGAACGCGACCGCAAAGAAACCGAGCGGGGAGAACGGCGACGGGAAATCGCTGGAGGACAAAGAGATGGAGAAATTACAGAAGAATCTGGAGGCAGCGATATTGACGGAGACACCAGATGTGCAGTGGGATGACATCGCAGGTCTCATGGCATGATGTTGTAGTATGCGCTTGGAGAAATAGTCCGATCACGTCGTAGTCTGGCGCGTCACTTATTTTTTGCATTCGTATTGGTCGAATATGTGGCTTCGCAGTCAAGTGGGAAACAGGAGCAGCAGTGCCTCTTTGAAGTCCGTGCACGGTTGATGCGAGCTTTGCATCCGACTGAGTGGTAAGTAGCAGCCAGACTATTTTCAAGCGCAAGACAGCACTTTGAGTGTGATGGTTGAAAACGGGGAAGTCGTGCGGTGCTTTGAAGACAGTGACCGAGTGATCATGTCGTCCATACGATGATTGAAACAGGTCTAGAAACGGCGAAGAAAGTGATCAAGGAGACAGTGATTCTTCCGCAGAAGTTTCCGCAACTGTTCCAGGGCAAGCTTACGCCATGGAAGGCGATTCTCCTGTACGTGATTTTTTTGCAGTGAGGACATGCATCACTGGAGCTACTCGACCTCATACTCATAATGCCCATATGCAAAGAGAGCAAATCAATGACGCTCGTCGTGGGCTGTGAAACATGGGGGTCGGCGCGTTCAGCGGGGAAGAAAAAAAATGAAAAACATGATTGGCGCCGGGCGAGACTGCAAGTGCCGCGTGATGGACTGATGGGCAAATGCCAAATAAGCAGAGAGTCGAGAATCACATTGTCCCCTGATTTTCATTTGCGAAACACACCGAGGTACGGCCCGCCAGGCACTGGCAAGACGATGCTAGGCCGTGCAGTCGCAACAGAGGCGCAGTCGACCTTCATTTCCGTCAGCTCCTCCGACCTTGTCTCTAAGTGGCAGGTGAGTTTTCTGCGCTTTTCAATCGTCGTGTAATATGATGAGCACCGCGCACACGAGAAACCCGTTCGTGTAAGTTGTCTAAAAAGAACTCAGCCATTCGAATTTATTGTTGGCAGCGAGACTGACGTGAGGGGAAACATTTTCATGCATGTCCTCTCTCATGCTCTGAAACAAAATCGGAATAAATTTGTCCACAGGGCGAATCAGAGAAGCTCGTGAAGCAGATGTTTGTGCTCGCCCGCGACAAAAAGCCTTCTGTCGTCTTTGTAAAATTGAAAAGCTTCCGTTTGAGTCATAGAAAAGCGATGACGCTTCCGGTGACAAGCAATCGGCAAAAATTGTCCATCGCAACTGTGATGTCACATAGTCGAGGATGCTCGCTGGCACGTGATGCAGTTTGGATGGTGTTTTTTTGACTGTTGCAGTTTCTCACTATGAAAATGGCCTCTTGGCTCTTCCCATCGGACGTGTTATTGCGTTTCGTGTTAGTTAGTAATCAATGACGAGTGACAATTATAGAAGTCGAGCACTCCGTCGTTAACGCATGCACAGGTCGATGAGATCGACAGCATGTGCGGCGCGCGCGGCGACGGAGAGTCGGAGTCCGCTCGCAGGATAAAAACCGAGTTCCTCGTCCAAATGGACGGCGTGGGCAATGACACACAGGGCATTTTGGTATCATTTCCACTTCTCTTGATCCTACCGGGCGCAACATGGCAGCACTTTTTCGTGACCACCGTCGAGTGCACATCATATCGAATGCATAGGAGTCGTCGGTGACTTCATATCTTGGTACAATTATTATCTGAAAGGACTCACCAACGAACATGTCTGATACACGGCATCAAGGTGATGGGGGCTACGAACTGCCCGTGGGATTTGGACCAAGCCATCCGAAGGCGATTGGAAAAGCGCATCTACATCCCGCTGCCTGATCTGCCCGCCCGCGTTGCACTCCTCCGCATCTGTGTCGGCGACACGCCTGTGGACCTGACGGACGAGCAAAGGCGGTAGTCGACTCACTACTCAGCTCGCACTTTCCATCTGCATGAGACTTGATTGTTTCTGGTCCACAGTTGTCGAGGCGACCACCGTCGTTGCCACCTGGTTCACCCCCAGTCGTAGTCAGCGCGACGTGATCGGGGAATCCAAATGACAAAAAGTCCTAAAACTGTGGAATGCTTTCCCCGATTCTTCAATTCGAACACACGGGCTGAGTCTTGTGACTGATCTACGGGTTGAGGGCATTCATCCAATGCTTGATGGATGGTGTTTAGATGGTTTCTTGATTGCGCAGAAGTGGTTGAATCATGCGTCGCGAAAAAAAGATACATAGCAGAGCAGACCGAAGGCTTCAGCGGCGGCGACATGAACATTCTCACTAGAACGGTAGCATACTTTCGTGTCAGTTGTCTTTCATAAAAACATGAAATACAGCAGAAGAAGTGACGGCCGCAGTTACACGCGCTTTCCGCGTGCTTCATAATCAATTTCTGAAAAAGATCAATGATAAGATATGTCTGAAGAGTGCTTACAAAGATATGCTGTAACTTGTATCGGAGCAAGCAAAAACTCCGTGCCTTCTTTGCAAAGGTATGATGCATGAACTGATGAATTGACAGGCGTTGTACAACCCGATCATGAAGTGCTCTTCGGCGACAACGTTCAAACGGGTGATGAAGGAGGGAAAGCAGTGGTGGACGCCCTGTAGCCCGGCGGATCCGGACCCTTCTCGAATCGCTATGAAGCTCCTCGATATGCCCAACCCCGAGGAGTAAAGAAGCAACTTTTTTGATATAACAAACTATTATTCACTGCAATGAGGCCGGGAGTGCTGTGGGACCCAATAGCTCAGCCTTCGAAGAAGAACTATACTTCGTGAGTCGGACGACCGTTGCACAGGCGCACACATTCGTGTTGTCTACAAAATTTTGCGCAGGTTGCTGCCCCCGATCTGCAACGTGAACGATTTCTTGGAAGCTCGGCACCAAACGAAGCCATCTGTGTGCGAGAAGGACATACAGCAGCAGCTGGAGTGGACCAACCAGTTCGGCATAGACGGCGCTGGCGGCGACTAGCACCAGCAGGGAGTCTGCTGATGGATGGCTCCGACCAACAAGAAATGCCCCCTTTCGTGAAACTCCTTCACAGCCCCTCGCAGGCAGCTGTGGTTTTCGCGAGGCCTGATCATGTACCTGACGTAACGCCGTCAGCAGTTTCACCATTTGCCGGCTCCTCATGTAAAGGCCGTTTCGTGATATGCACGAGCTGAATGATGCACAACAGATGCACTATCTCCGGCATGGACCACCCTGTCACTGTGTCCTAATATGTGGGAGGCGCACGCAAGTTCAAAAAAAAAGATCTGGGGAAAACAGTTTCAATGTCCGATCCTCCAGGGCTCGCGGCCATTGATGTTCTGGTGATAGAATTTTTCACGAGGGCTACGTAAAGGTGCGTCGATCTTCACAGCATTCTTCGAATGGCAGTTGCCTCTGCGTGTTCTTCTCTTGGTCTACACATGTACATGCCTACAACGTAGTAGAGATTCTGGTCGAGGCTACTATTCAGTATTTATCAAAGAGCAAGATAAAGACTGTCAAAACTGAGTACCACGAGAGTGATGCACTTGGAGAGAACTGATTCGAGGACACATGAAAGAGGTCACCCCCAGGAACATCGATATACGAGTTGCCTAGCATACTGAAGATACGACGCAAGAAGTCTAGGTCAGTAGTTCTGAGAGAGTGGAAGACTATTAAACACGAGAGCAGCTTGTATTATGCTAAATGGATTGGTGCTTGTTGATAGTAGCAGCCGGAACTTGCCAGGATGAGTCATAAGACGAAGTGAAGAGCATCGGTCAAGGCTGCGATAGACAGTATGAGTCCTACTGCATTTTCAAAAAAAAAAGTGCAACGGCGGCGCACGTAGAGCCAGTGGTGCACAACGGAGGCCATTGCTACGTCTCCATGTACAAAAATGGGTTTCGTCGCACGGTACGTGTGTGAAATCTGAACATGAGCAGTATTCGAGCTGCGATGTATACAAGAGACACACGACAACAGTACCAGTAAGACTCTACGAAAACTTGAGGCGGAGGATCGCAGCGGGAAGATATTATGCCGAATCCGAAAAAGAAGATGTTGCGCTGTCGGCGCAAGCGCTGCACTGGGCTGGGTGTCCTGGTCGGCGCTGGCATTCTCTGCGCTAGCTACCCGGAAGCTTCCGCGCGGCAGCTGATAGGTACTAGTGTTCAGAACTCCATGTACTTCTTTACTCTGCGAGTTCGTATTCAAAAGTTTGCCGCGTGTTTCTCTGGAATGACTGCTGTCCGAATTTTTGCCAAACTTGTAAGCTCAACGGTTGTTATTGGAAGTGTGGTTTTCGCAGTTTGTAGCTTTCCCACCCTATTCCTGACACACTGAGCAGACGCCGAGACGCGTAGCAGTATCGCCGGATTAGTTTTGAAACTGCAATGATGAAATCGGTGCGAACACAGGTTTCGGTGCCGGGGGCGCGCACGAGGTCAAGTTGGACACTGAAACCGCAGCTGCGACTGGCGCAGGCGCGTGGTTGGAGGAAGCAGGTAGTGCCGTCGTCGAAAAGGCGGCAGCAGTAGCATCCTCTGGGGGGCACGTCGGTAGTGCGAAGACCGTAGCATCCGCCGAGGGACATGCTGGCAGTGAGAAAACAGTATCCTCCGCCAAGGGACATGCTGGTAGTGAGAAAACAGTATCATCCGCGGAGGGACATGCTGGTAGTGAGAAGATGATATCATCTGTCGACGAGGGACATGCTGGTAGTGAGAAAGCAGTATCATCCGCCGAGGGACACGCCGGTAGTGAGAAAAAAGTATCATCCGCCGAGGGACATGCTGGCACTGAAGCAACAGTAGCATCCGCCGAGGGAAATGCTGGTACTGAGGAAACCGTAGCATCAGCCGAGGGACACGCCAGAAGTGAGAAAAAAGAAGCATCCGCCGAGGGACATGCTGGCGCTGAGGCAACAGTAGCATCCGCCGAGGGACACGCCGGTAGTTAGGCATAAGTATCATCCGCCGAGGGAAATGCTGGTAGTGAGAAAACCGTAGCATCTGCCGAAGGAGACGCCAGTAGTGAGAAAAAAGTAGCAGCCGACAAGGAACACGCCGGTAGTGAGAAAACAGTATCATCCGCCGAGGGACACTCCGGTGCTGAGACAAAAGTATCACCTGCCGAGGGAAATGCTGGTAGTGAGAAAACCGTAGCAGCTGCCGAGGAACACGCCAGTAGTGAGCAACCAGTATCACACGCCGAGGGACATTCAGGTACTGCGATTTCACTCTGAATTTGATCGAAATAACAAATGCAATCAAACGGCCTGATGATAGGGTAAGAAGAGACAGCATCACATGACATGTCTATTTGAGATTGTCTCGGTAGTACAAAAATGCAGACGTAAGTTGACATGGCATATGCATCGTGATTCGTTGTGCGAACCACCGTGCAGCTGTTGCCTGTGCACAGACTCTCGACAGAGTATCAGCATTACGCGACCCACTGTGGAAACGAACGGCGGTTACCACCGTCCATACAGATGCTTCAGGGAATGAATGATGAGCATGCCAATCCGTACTACAGTGCCCGCCGAGGGGCAGGCCGGGGCAACGAGTGCTAACCATGCAAGTGTTGTTGATGCAGCAGTGGCGGAAGGTTCAAGGAGCAGCAATGGCGGCAGCGGGGCGAAAGCTCCGCCGAGCAAGCCATCACACGGGGCCGAGCCGACACATGATGGACGCCGGAAAGACACTATTGGTGGACGCGACAGCGCGTCGTCGGCTGCCGATCCGCCGGTTGTCAAAACCAACGGTGAAGACCACATCAATGGCAAGCGCCATCACAACCACCATCACAAGCACCAGGCCGCCGATACAGCGGACGCCCCCACTGGCGCGGGCGGCGCCAAGGTTGCACACGGCGCCACTAACGCAAACGGCGCCAAGAGTGCGGTAAAGCCGGAGGCTGTCAAGAGTTTTTGAGCGGGTCATCTGGATTCATGATGTCATGTTCATTTCAGGCACGTCTTGAGCTTTCCTTGAAAGATATCTGATGAACGATTTTTTGATTGTTGGACCAGCATGGCTGATGCGAGAGTTCGAAAGCGCGAACACGGATGCAGCGTTGCCCATGATACAGAAAACGATGTGCGGATCGCGGAATGCCACGAGTAAGGTGATTGTGTCGGAAGTTCGTCTTCCCCCATGCGACCCACGCGTTTCTTCAGAAAACACACTCCACTGCCTCATGCAGCTGCTAAACAGCCGAAGCAGACAGAATAAGTGAAATTTGAAATTTTAAACTTTGACAAACAGCCGGAGGAGGGCGAGACCGAGGTGCGGAAGATCAAGCAAACGCATGCCGGCGCGCGCTCTTCGAGCGGAGCAGCACTCCATGAGAAGACGGAGGAACCCAAGGAGCGACGGAGAGGGGGAGGGGGCAACTCATCGTTTTTGGAGGTATGCTCCGAACGGTTTCTCGTAGTCATTCTTCGTGTCTTCGAAGTAAGGTTGGCGTTCTTGCGCTGACTCGTATCTCCGCTGTCTAATCGCTTGAAACATGCATTTTTTAAGTGCAGTAACGCAGTCTGCCAGCCACGACTGACCCAAAGCGGCCGTGACTCAGACAAAATGTTATTGTTTTCCATATTCTGCGTCCGACTCACATCTCACACAGCACTCTCACCAAACTGCATGTCGTACGGCGCGTGGTGGAGTTCGGAGTGAGTCGTGATTGGCTGCGCGCTAGTAGTGGTGGGAGGGGAGCGATGACGGGGGCGCGGCATGAAAAAACAGTTGAACTGCATACTTTAAAATCGGGTCTCAGGAAGTGAAGACCAGTTTCTTGGAGGAGCTTGAGCAGGGCTTGAGCGGTACAGGTGGAGCGCGACAGAAAAAGATGGCCGAGAAGGTACGATTGTTGCAAGTTGAAACTGGGAAAGGCTGAAGTGTAGTGCCGTGGCAGACGCTGCTTGTTCCTAAAATTGTGTTTTGAGCTCCGGCATGAAGGCAGTTTGTTTTAAATTGATGAATTGCAATTTGAACTTTCGATACCAGTTGGCGCAGGCTGCAGGGAGAAGCTGGACGTGGAACGCCCATCATCACCACCTCCAACATCATCATCATCAGTTTGCCACGCACGCGGCGCAGAAGCAGCAGGAATCCCAGGAGGCAGGTAGCACTGAAAATATGTTGGGATGGAAGGCATTCGTCCATATTGCAATTTGCATTGGCCATAGCATTGGTGCATAATACGTCGGACCTGCGCTCGACGCCGCGAGTCGACCATCGCTTCACGTTGTCGGAGCCTGTGCGTTGTTGTTCACACAACATGGCAATGAAATCGCATGAAATTCATCATCATGAATGATGTAGACGCGCACTTCAGCACTCTCTTGTCAAAAGAGTCAGTACTGTGGTGAGTATCTGAGACTCTTTAATACAGATTGATTCTTTGGCGTTAAATTTTTGCACATGATGACACTACTAAATTCTGATGCACGAGTCAGTCTGATACTCTTCTGCAGGCGTGTCGAGCGGCACCGAGGTCGGACGTGAGGCATCTGAGGTTCATGGCCATGAGCAAGCAAAGCATCATCGCCACCAGCACCAGGTAGAGAAGAAAGCTTGCTGACTGGCATAACAGTGATAATACAGACGGACACACTCCGGCACTCAATTTGAGCTGTCGGTAACGCGACCCATGATAAGACAAGCAGTGCTGGCGTACTTTTTCTTGCAGCAGTCACTGAGTACAGTGTGGGATAAAGATTCTTAGCATTACAGCCGCAGACTTGAACTTTCCCCACGACTTCACGGCCGAAGATTTCAACAACAGGAGAGCTATCAGGCTATCTCGACAGTGTAGGGATAATTTGACGGGGGCCGGTATGCCTGGCTATCAGCAGCCATAGCGCCTATGCTCTAGCAGCACTGATCATGAAAAAACAGTAAATCCTGAAGGGGAAGCGCCAGTAGCGTGAAACGCATTCTCATGGGGCTAGACCACACTGGCACGACTTGAAACTTGAGTGTGGGTCACATACCTCAGACAGACGCGCGTAGTGATCCCCACTCCAGATGAGGAAAGGCAGCGTCACACAACGCTTTGAAATGAATTGTAAGGTGGAGGAGGCGTTGGAGGCGACCAGGAAACTGGAGCATGCGACTGCACGTACGTCTGAAGCAGGTGAGGAGCGTGCGCAGCAGGCTGGTAGCGAGCAGCGTGCGCAGCCTGAGGCAGTGGCGGAGCATGTGTTGGGGACGACGAAGGCGCAGCATAAAGCACTGGCTGCGCTAGGTGCAACCGTCGCATCGTCGGTGCATACTGCGGCAAAAGCGACTGGAGCCGTGGGCGCTGTTGCTTCTGCTGCTGCGGCGCATGGGCACGGCGGCGAAAGTGCGGCTGCTGCGGCGGCGCATACGGCGAGGGCGTCTGGTGCGTTGCAGGGCACGCAAGCTGCTGCGGTGGCAGGAGCGGCAAAGGCGGTGTCTTCAGCGCAAGAAACAACGTCGGCCGTGGCGACGGCCGCAAAAGCAACGACTGCAACAGCACAAGGCGCTGGCGGCCAAGGGGGCGCGAAGGAACTAGCGGGTGCTGCTGCGACATCTTCGCAGCATGAAACTGGTACTGTTATGGATTGTAATCACACGCTATTTAGCTTGTGAAACAACCTCTTCACGAGTGTTGGAGTTTACGTCGCCGCTCTCTTTTCTGTCTACCGCCTTTGAGTACTTGGACCCTTTTCTCGGCTTCTAGATTAGAGGACCCAGGATGCTGATCAAGAACACACGCTGTACAGCCTTACTTAGAACAGGGGCGGACGCAATGCACACAAAGCGTCGCCCTTGGCGTCGTTTCTAGCTTTTTGTTTCTGTGTACGATCTACGCGCTCACTCTCCGACTTGAGCCAAGTCAAGTCACCGTCCATCCACCGTCAGGAAGGAGAATTCAGTGGGCAAGAATTTCTTTGTGCTTTCAGGAGTCCATGCATACACCGCGGGAATTCTGTACAAGCGGGATACCATCGTCTGAATTCAAAGTCAAAGACGGGCTGTTTTCACTGTTCGTCGAATGTCGAACGAAAGAAATCGACCGAGTTACAACAAGATACAGTTCGGTCAAACAGAAGATATCGACCGTGTCACGACAAACCGCAATTGTAAACCACCAGATACTGTGCGGTTGAACACAAATCTCTTTAGATCATGAGAACACCGAAACAGGGAAGAAAGCCCTGAAAGGTACCATGAGTCGGGCAATGGTCGAAGCCGTGCGAGCAGAGCATGGGCAGAATAGTGCGGCAGAGGCCGCCACTGCTGTATCGGCGGGCCGCGCCGCAGCAGCGGTGCATGCTTCGGAGCGGGAGCATGCGCATGCTTCGGAGCACGCAGCAGAAAAAACGTCGGCGGCGGGGCAAGCAGCAGATACTGCAGAGGAAAAAGTTGCGGCTGTTGCGGCGGGTAACGCTGTTGCGGCGGTGGCCCAGGCTGTCTCGGCGGCCCACACGGCGGGCACTGCTATCTCGTCGGTGGCCCAAGAAGCGTCTGTGGTGTCGCGGTCGAAAGCGAAGATGGGTGAGAAAGCAGCAGTGGGCGGCGCGAAAGCAGAGGAAGTGCATACTGCTGAGGAAAGCAGAGGAAAGACAGCGGCAGAGGCAATGCAGTCTGTGGAAACCCACCACATGGAAGAAAAAGCTGGGGTGGGGAAAAATACGGTGGCGACGGCTGAGGAAATGCAGATGAATGCGCGGGTGAATGCGGCCTTTGCTGCGCATGTGAGGGCGTTACAGGCAGTGGTTGGTACCCAGACCGCGCTGCTCGATCTCCAGGAAGAAATCAATAGGGCCAACATGAACAAGGCGCTTCAGAAAGTGTTTCGCGAATATCTGGAGGAACATTCCGAGCAGTCTGTTCGCGACTTGCTGAGTGAGGCTGATCATCGAGTGGATATCCCGGATTGGTTGAACATGGAAAATGCTAGCAAATTGTTTGATGCTGGGAAGAGCCTGAGTTCTGCTGTCTCTGGCGCCATTGACAACCCAGCGTGTCGCGAGGCGCTCGGGAACGTCAGCTCCTCGCTAGGGGGTGTGCTGAGCAGCGCTGGAGCAACCGACGCAGCGGCAAAGTTGAACACCTTCACCACGAACGCGTCCGCGAAGATGAACAGCCTGAGTACTAGTATGCAACAATATACGGCGCAAGCGGATGGGTACGCGCAGCAGGCGCAAGCCGCCTATAATGTAGCGCAACCTATGATGCGCGGCTTGGGAGCTGCGTGGGACACGGGAGGGATAGCCGGAGCCCAGCAGGCATTTGGGGCATTGAACACCGGGTACCAAGCAGCAGCAAACAACGCGCAGCTCAGTGGTTACGTCGACCAAGCAAGCAACTGGGGGCAGGCGCAACTCGACAAGCGTGGCCTTGGTGGGGCGTATGCTGCAGCGAATGCCGCCATGCCCATGGTGCAACAGTATGGGCAGAAAGCGTGGAATGGGATAAAGAACGGGATGGACCAAGGAGGTATGCAAGGCGCCCTCACAGCGGCGACGGCAGCGGGGGGAGCGATGAGCAGTTTGGGAACCGGTTTGGCGAACAATTCGGACACTCAAGGCTACTACAACCAGGGTATGCAGCGAGTCCAAAGCAATCCGCAGCTGAACCAATTAATGAACAGCGCGCAAAGTGCGTACGGAGGCGCGCAAATGATGAACATGATGGGCGGCAGATAAAGTATTAGTGCCCGAGCGGCTTGAAGCGTTTGTAGACTCTGTGGTTATCTGGCACCTTGAAAGTCAGTGGAGGGTCAGAGGCATGGCCGTCAGCTATGGCTTCTGCAGGGGGCCGGCGCATTCGTAATTGTTCAGCATGCTATAATATGGGCTACGAAAGTATTGCACTGTGATTGTCAAAACTTCATTACTGGGAGTTGAAGTTGCACGTCTCATGCCGCCACTAGATTGTCGCTCCACAAGTTCCCACCAAAGAGGCATCAAGTCTTCAGTCGTCGTAGCTGAACCCCTGATGCCAGTCTAGTCCTTACTCGGCGCACTATCTTCCCAGTCTACCGCCCTGCTTCCATCATCCCGGCGTCCGGCCGACACTATCTCGTAAGTACAAAATAATCCCATTGCAAAGCCTTCGTGTTGTGATAAACGATCTTCTACACTAATTCAAGATTTCAAGCAAGATATTGCGCAGTAATAGCTGTTTCTTCAGAGCAAAAATGAGCTTCCTCCTTAAAGTATTACCGATACTGAGTTTTCCGACTTTCATCGAGAACGTGTCATCTAAAAGCTTACCTCACCTTGACTATGCCAGAAGGCCAGCAGTGCGTTAGCACGTAGTTACTCCTCATTGGACGGAGCAGAAGGGATACAAGACCAGCGGAACAAATAAGCGAGGATGAAATTGTGTGAGAAAACTGAAAAGTCAAAGGACTCTATACTGCGTGTCATCGGACCTCTGCCAGGAGAGAATCATTGATAGAAAGAGCCTGTTCAGTAAGTAAGTCTGCAAGTTGGGTCTACCATATTGTACACACATGAAAAACTGGGCTTTGAGTGGTACAGTATGAAGTGCGATTGCAGAACTAAGAGCGTAGCAAAGGCGTTGTATAGTCGTGTGAGACGTATTTTTCAACATGTACAGTACCCAGATGGACAGTATTGGGGACAGGATTGGGGAGAGAAGAAGCACTGGATTTGTATAATTGTTGGGGGCCCTCGTCATCGAGCTCCACCCCTCTGTTGGTTTGTTCACTTTTCTGGAGGCCACTGTCATCCCTGTTGCCCTGTGTAGTCAGTCAAAGACGGTCATTGATGTCATCGGGCGTAGTGGTGGTTGATGAGGCTGTGCGTGACAAGCTGTTGTCCGATGTGGTGCGTAACGCTTGTCTAGAGATCCTAGTTGTTGCGCAAGCCACATAGGTGCGAGAGGAGTGTGAGTACACCGAGCTCACATGCCTACACAATGGACACAGCAAAGGTGGCAACGCATGTCGGCTGGGCTACACAGCGTATGGCAGATTTGCTCTTGGGTGCACGCATCGAGCACTCTACGAGCATGGTGAATGGTGATTCAGAAAAAAAAAATCCAATGGCGCCACTGGGCCGTGGTGATACATTGGAACCGCTATCCGGCGAGTTGCCAACTGCTCGGCAGATCGGGGTAGCGCTGAGTTTAACTGGGCCCACCCAGGTCCCCCCGCCTCGCAGTTCGGACCCATGTTAACTCTGTGAATTTTCGGTCGTGCGCCCATCTTCACATTGTGGGGCTGTAATTGCATTACTACGTGTTCCAGTGACAGACAGCTAGACTGCTTTTTCATTCCGATAACTGAACGATCGGACGAAGGGACAGATTGTCGCATGTAGCGCGGAGAGAAGATGAGCGCGTTACGTGTGAGGCGCGAGGTCTCGCGTGAATCGCTTTGTGCAGCACAGCATCAGATATTAGCAGAAAATGTTCGCGTGCGCGGACTTCAGGGTTTTTGACGCGTGGTCGCATGTTTTATCACATACTCCCTGTTTCGTCGTGTGGCGTGTGCGTCAGAATAGGTGACATACTATGTTGTGTTGGTTGTGACATACAAATGCAGAGCGGTGGTTCTGATTTACTCAGTCAAGAGTTGTTGGGACGTGGCTAGAGCAAGACCACTACGTAGAAATGCAAGGGCGTCCTAGCGCAGCAGAGTGAGTGTAAGTACTGGACAGCAAATGAGTGTGCCAGCTGTGCTGGCAGCACAAGGATCTTCGGTGAGACTGTCGCGCAGAGACGATGCCCTTGGTGACTTAGTCATGCAAGGATGACGCCAGAGCAAGCAGATGAGAGGAGCGTGAAGATGATTGAAAGACGGTTGAAATTTGACTCGGCCTGGGTATTAGTTGGCATAGTTTGTAGCCTAGCGAAGCACGTGAAGAGGCCAGCACGTGAAGAGGCTTCCCGGAAGCCAGTTAGGTTTGAAAAACCGTTGACGCCCAGAATTTCGCGGAGGTGAAAAGCGGCGCAACCGAGGTAAGAAGCGCACGGGCGAGTGTGGTACATCCAGAAGGCGGTATCAGCAGGGCTCGTTTTCCTGCCGCTAAAAAATGTTGGGTATGCAGCACAGCCCTTGTGCAGACACGACAGACGTGTTCGAGCACCGCGAAATCACTTACCTCGTCCTTGGTAGAGATGATCACATACATCTTTTTTTATTGTCAAATTTTATTAGTTCAATGCATCTCATTCAGAGTTCCCCTATTCCCGCACTCAGTCCGAAGCGGATGCCTCATTCCGCTCTCTGCTCGATGGAAGTCGCAGGCGTCGCGAGTGCACGACAATAGAAAATCGACGGAGACAACAGTCCGCAACTCCGTTTATCCGGAGCAGTGTGTTAGAAAGTCAGATCCCACGCTCCGGGGCGCAGCTCACAAACTTTTTCCTTTTTTAGAACTCTCCGAGATGTTTGAAACTTTGAATTGCTGAATTGCTCTCCTCTGAAATAAAATTCCTGTACGTTCGAGCAACGGGGCACCAACACTTTCATGACGGTGGTCTGCCATCATCTTCGGAAATAACTCTAACTAGCTTTCGGTATTATCGTCGTGGCTCGAGAGACAATGTCACGATGGCGAGCAAAGTAATTATTAAGTAGTAAAAAGTTTGCTAAAAACTATAAAAAGAAAAGACCTTAATTATTTATGGAGATGTCAATGTGTATGAAAAGAGAAATGCACAAGTGATGATATCATTCCTGGCTTGCAACATAAAAATTGAAAAATGACAGAATTCCTGGACTGGCGGGATCGCGTCCAGCTGAAGCTCTCGGCGAAGCGGGTTCTCGGATGGCGTGCCGGAGAGAAAGGCGGGAGTGCCGAGACCATTGACCCGGAAAGTGTGTGGTGGCGGTTCCTCTGCGAGTGCCTCGTGCGCGAGCATCATCTGTAGACTGAACGCTTGCATATGTTGCGCCTGTGCGATGTCAGTGCTCACTGTCGACGTTTGTGCATGCTTTGGTGTTTGTTCCTATGTTTCGAGATTGCATTCGACAAAAATATCGTGGCTTGCCTGAGCGTACATCAATGTTGTTTGCATGTGCATGTGACTGCACGTGAATAATACTGGTTGATCCGACCCTTCTCAGAGATGCGGCATTCTTGTCGCAACACTCTCCCCTGAGTAGTTGTCAGATTTCATGCCACTCTCAGACTCACTGCATACTGAAAGCATAAATCCATTACATTTTTATTTTTTCCGACGTGGCAGACAGCTGGTTGAGATGGCCACAGATGAAGACTGTCCGAGCACAGATTCATTTGTGGGTCGTCTACTTGGCAACCAGGAGTGACACAGGGCGGAAAATGAGACACTGAACAGTAATGTTCAATGTTGACTGAACGGCAGTACACGTATTAGTGCGGGAGTTCGGGAGACAAGGTTTAGAGTTGCAGATAACGGTATGACAGTTGGCACACGATAACGGCAATTCACTGGCAAAGGTACTGGAACGAGACGTTGCGAAAGAACGCTTTCAATGAGATGTACGCAGGAGCCGGAGGATCGCAAGGGCTTCATGCGCCTCCATCGCATCTGATGAAAGCTGTGTTCCTGCGGATGTTTCCGCTGCGCAAGCGGTTTTGCCAAGCGTTGGTGGATGCGGATTTGGGCATGGAACATGACGACCTTTCCTCCTTGGATTCCATCAATCAGCCGCCACTCCTACCAAAAGCCGCTGACGTGCACAACGAGGAGTTCAAGATGCAGGTTTTCGTGAGGTTTCGCGGTGGTCAAGAGAAGGATATGAGCAAGAAAAATACCGCTTCTGTCGTTCTCCCTTTACACCAGAAGGCATCCGAAATTTTCAACTCGTTGCAGTCGACAGTTCGGCAATGTTGGAATCTGTTTCCGCGTTTCACGAATGTAGCTTGACATCGTTGTAGAATGCTTCTGTTGACTGTGTACAGCAAATTCTGTTCGCGTTCGACTTCTTCTCACTCGCAGTGTCACATCCTCCATCCCAGAATGAAGCCCAATCGTGCCCGACTGTCGTGATGACTGATGCAGCACGAGGTTGCAGCTACAAGGGAGAATCAACAGGTGGCATTGCTGAAGCAGCAGCATCCGGGGCTCACGTCGGACGAAGCCCTGAGAGCCATCGTGCGCGAGCGTGGGCAGACGCCGCTCGAGGTACTGGCTGTCTGTCTTAAGCAGCTCATGGAAACATCTGTATCAAAGAGCAGCTTACCCTATGTGGGCATGTCCAGCAGTTTTTTATCATTGCCCTTATCATGTCTTCCTTTTCTTGACTGCCAGATACAACAAATGCCAGGTAGGCTAACACATGACTCACATGACGTGAGCTTACATCTTCTTGGCTGAGAGCGAGCGAGCAAGATATGAATTCAGGCTTCTAGTGCGGGTAATCGCATGTCAGACATGACGCAGTGGGAATTCTTTTGCCGCCTAGATGTGGCCGTTTTGAGTACAGCGACCGGTGACTGACACGGAGTGATTGCATATAGCGACCAGTGCAGGATCCAGTAGGCGGCAGCACGTGACATGGGCACATGCTTGCAGGATGAATGTGGCCAGTAAAATATGGGTCGCACTGGCTTGCAGGGGTGGTTGGCATGACATCACGACGGGATTCTCAGGACCCATTCAAGGAGAGCAAGTGTACCGCGAAGGAGGGAAAAAGTGCCGGTTCTGGCGAAGTGCTCACCGCCGTTTCGGCAGAAGACGAGGGGAGTGCTGATGGCGGTGTAGCAAGTGGCGCGAAGAAAAGCAACGTGAAAGCGGCGATCCTGAACGTGGGGCAGAAGTCGGTGTTGGCGTGTGTGCCGGGAGTAGGATTGCGGGAGTTTTTCTTCAACGCAGTGTTGAACCACGAGCGTTCGCAGACGGATGTGTACGCTCACATCACGGAAGTCACCGCCGACTTCATCAACGGCCAGAACGGTACAGCATCAATCATAGTTCACTGACACAGAAATAGTAGTTTTCTTTGGCTGCCTCCATGCTTGACATAGACGTGCGCAGCTGTACACATTGATGCAGCTGTACACGGCATGGCTGTATCACAACGCCCTTCATCAATGCATGCCACGGCGCCCGGCGATACCATTTTCTGATGCGGAAAACAGCATTGCGCAGAGAGCATCTGCCAAACTACCACTGCACACGGAACTGCATTACTTGACAGGAAGTATCATCTGCTATGGTCAAACCGCATCCGGTAAGACGTACACGATGTTTGGGCCGCCCGAGATCGGCGTAGCCGGGCTCAAGAATCTGGACGGTCTGGCCCCTCGTTGCTGCAGAGAGGTCCTTGACATGCTCCAGGTCCTTGAATCAATCATACTCATGTTTCACACTCAAAGTGTGACACTTGCGAGAAGGACTCACACATTGTCGACTGTACTGCCTAGTGCCTGTACTGCGCAATAAGAGTGAATTCTGAAACGAACAGCGATAAAGAGCTAGCTTTCCGTCACGAAAAGTCGTCGGTGGTGAGTCAGCATCAGCTTCTCTACTCCTGTGCCGACAAGCGCGAACATGTAGTCCATGCTCGTTGCGAGGCTCGTTTGACTTTGCCACGGCGGAAAAAACACGAACCACAGTCACACTCTCGCATCGAGAAGATGGACCTGAAGCTGTCGGTGTCGTATGTGGAGGTCTATGGTAACGAAGTGAACGATCTCCTGAGCGAGGGCAACATTGTGGGCCAGGACCGGGAAGGTCGTTACGCGGAGACACGTGCCACGGATCGGGTGGGGCACCGTTACGTGCTGGATGGAAATGTCGCTGTCGAAGTGGGCAGTATGCAGGAACTGGTAGTATTCAGAATCGCGTCGAATATCCATCCCATACAGTATTGTGCAAGTCATTTGGCCGGCACGCACACGCGGCGAAATGCTGTTGTCAAAGACGTTGGGCACATGCCCGAAAAAAATCATTATTGCTTCCCATGGCCGCCAGGCCGCCAGTCTGCATCGATCTTCAACTCCTCGCCAGTCTGCATCCTCGGAAACAAGACTATCGATCTTCAACTTCGCCTTCACATTCGCTAGAACAGTATGACCGGATTTCGTCAGGTTGTCACTCGTTCTTAGTACCTCGCCGAAGGCTCTGAATCTCCCTGGCGAAACGCCTTGACACGTTTTGTGCACCCCACAGCACCTGGTGCTGGCAGATTACGCCTTGACACGTTTTGTGCACACCACAGCACCTGGTGGTGGCAGATTACGCCTTGACACGCTATGGCACACCACAGCACCTGGTGGTAGCAGATTACGGCTATTTTCAGATACGAGTTTGCACTTTCTGTCGCCGTCTCTTGGTTTTCAGGTTCGTCTCCTCGTTTTAAGTTTCGTCTCCTGGAATTCAGTCAGTTCGTCTCCTGGAATTACGCGTCGACCATCATTATTGCTTCCCATGGCCGCCAGGCCGGCAGTCTGCATCGATCTTGCCTCACCCGTTTTCCCCTTGGCCCAACTTGGACTCGACACACGGGTATTATTTTACCTTTAATCATTCAGGAGCGCTTGCTGCAGGACGGTGATGTTGCAAAACGCCGCGCGGCAACCGCGATGAACGAGCGATCCACGCGTGCGCACACTCTGCTGATCCTCACCTTGACGCAGCAAAAGAAGCGGGAAAATCTGGGTACCTCGTGGTTGTAAACAATTCATGACAAGCCGTGATGACAAAATGAACGTCGGCCGCAATCGGTGATGCTGTAATGATGTTGCGATACATCATGTTACATGTATCGGTGTATTGCACTATTGCATTTCACGTTGTTGTTCAAACTTTGGTATGTCTGCACGGGGGAAGCGTGCGCCTCTACTCCTTCTCTGAATCTGGTCTTCGCAAAGCGTAGATCATCGCAAATCGCTGATGACTATCGGCCTCACAAGGCGGATCGGTGATGCGTACTGTAACTGACGGCGAATTGGCGATGCGTAGTGGCGCGAAATTCTTGGATATCTTCTGGCTGCAGTCCACTGCAGTCCTGCAGAAGATGTTTTTTCCTGCAACAGGATGATGATGATTGTCCTCCTGTCCTCTCATTAATTTGTCACAGACACGATGAATCATCACACGGAATCCCGAATCCCACGGCAAAATAATCAGCAAGCTCCACCTCGTTTGCGCCGGTGGTGTCGAAGTTATTTCTGGCAGACCTGGGTGGCGCAGAGCGGATCTCGAAATCCGAGGCCGACAAGGACGTGAAAGCGCCAGTTGTGATGGTCGGAGGGGAGGAACAGAACCGTGTGTCCTGGCATGAGGTTCAAAAGTGCCCTTCAGATGGCTTAAATGAATTCTAACTAACAGTCATTCGACGTCCTGGCTTCCGCTGACAGGAACTTCTATCAAGCTTACCGCCGAAGAATGACTGATATCATGCTTAACAGGCACCGAAGCTGTGATGTCGCGATGAGCACCTTGGCGGTGCGCTCATGCTTTGGCAGGTTCGAAAACACCTCCAAATGCTTGTCGTCAAGCGTGACCCCAGCTGGGCGCGCAGTGGCCGTGTCTTTGCCTGACGATCGACCTCCCTTCTGTGGGGACGAATGTTCCTTACCACCACCACGACTCCACCCCCTAGGCGGAGGAGAACGCGACGACACGCAAACAGGGAACGACGATCACGCTTCGCCGATGACTAGCATCCGGGAAAACTTCATCACCCGACAAAGACAATGCGTCGTCAGTCGTGTGTCGCCAATGCTACAGAGAATCAACCTCAGTGACGCACAGATGAAGAAGAAACAGAGAAAAATGTGTCGCAGGCACCAGCAATGGATAGGCTGATAGCGACAATGAAAACTGGGTAATGGGGATGCTATGACGCGTATGATCACAATCCGTACTTTCTGTTAAAGAAGACATCGGCGCTAAACCCGGAGTTGCTCCGACTTCGTAGGATACTATGGAACTCAGATAGTCACCAGTGCGACGATACGATGCATATACGAGATATGCCGCGAAATTCCTCAGCATGTCGAAGGTGACTGGGCCGAAAATCTTCTTGGTGGCCTTGTACTCTAGCCACAGCTTCACGTGCGATTTTTGCGAGCTTGCCTTGATCTCGAAAGGGTCGCCATGGAAGTCGACGGTGGAGTCAACTGACGTAGTATTTTTGAACGTGACTCATGACTTATACCTTACTTCGGCATTTTTACACGACGATCAGGCATTGTTTTTACGACTGTTACGATCTGACGAATGACCATGCGTGGACACGCTTTTACGGCGGTAGGATTATTGATGACCCAATGACTTTCCAGTCTCAAAACGCGGGTGCGTTACTTTAGCCCAATGCGCGGCCGCGCAATCCCTTGTTACGATATGACTGAACGACTTTCTTGCTTCTTGCCACCTCCTTCTTATTCAAATCAGTGTTTTTAGTTATCAATCTCAAAGAGCGTTGCGGCAAGCTCACCCGCTACTACTTTTAGGCAATCATCAGGCGAGAGTGCTGCATTTAGCAGACACCCTCATGATGCGTCAGCCCATTTTCGTTTCGAATGATCTTCCGCAACACATCTCTGCAGTATGAAGTGAGTAAACGAAAAAGAGAAGACATTGTCATAAAACTCTACTGAATAAAACATCACTGACGAACAGAGCTAAGAAAACAATGAACAGCAAAATATACATGATGAACAATCACAACAAAGAATACACTCAGTAACAGATGAAATCATAAGAACAACAAAAAGCATACACGAACTAATCATCATGCTCCGCTGACTACTAATAATCATGCTCCGCCGCGAAGTGAATTGTTGGTTGAGCCAAGACTGGCAGCCAGAAAGAGTTACTTCGAGTGGCAAAAATTTGAAAAAAACACCCGGCAGTACTACGACGGGCGCAAGCGTGTGCACGAGACATTGTTGATCAACAAGGGTCTGTTCGCTTTGAAGCGTGTGATTACGGCCCTGAACGAACGTATCCGCCTGCGGGATCCGAGTACTTAAAATTTGATACAGGCCCGCAGTAATATGAGTCTGCTCCTCAAACTACTATTATCACCCGTGGGCCAGCTGTCCTTCACACGTGTATAACACTGACAAACCAGCTGAGCGGATGCGTGCGCTGAGCAAAATGCGGCATGTGCATACGGCGTTAGATAGAGACTTGTGTGAGTGTGGTGCATATACGCAGAACATGCCGATCGGTCACACAGAACGAAGCGAGGGCAAGATGTTTTTCGCACTCAGAGTGAACTGCATGACAGTACTTGACGACTCCTCAAACGAGCAAATCAGGTTTTACAGCCTCTCAGTTACGTATCGTCGTATCCACACCACGACATAATACTGGGCCATGCCCTAATACTGGGCCATGCCATTCATGAAGACGTTCGAAAGGTATCTACGTGCCGTATCAGGACGCGAAGCTGACCCAGATTCTGCAGCCCTGCCTGGGTGGCGAGTCTCGCACTGTGGTAGTGGCCTGCGCTTCGCTGGAACAGTGCAACGCCGTGGAGTCCGTGCACACCTTGCGATTTGCTGAGGTAGATCCGCTGGTCTTTCCAGTAGATGTGGTCTGCGTTGAACATGAATCGCCTATTAAATGGACAGTGCTGACAGTCACCGTCGTCAAAAGCATAGCTCCGCCGCCAGGCTCGCTCGGACAGTCACAGCCGGCATGAATATTTTTTGGCGAGCATGATATGACTCGGAGGCTAGTGACAGCGGACAGGAATGATAGTATCGACTTTCAGTGCGCATGAATTACTTTGGAATTCGACTTCAGGCGTGCTCTCATGTGACGCTGAAGCAACTGAGCAAGGACGAGACCGGTGCGGTGAAGAAAGCGCTGGCCGATGTGGAATTGCGGGTCGACGCGTTGGAAGCCGCGATTCGCAGCAAGGAGCGTTGGGAAACGGTGAAGGTGCCGCGTACGGATTTGGACACCGTGGCGGGCGAGGTACTCGCATCTCCGCATACCGACTTTTACGTTGCGAGAACATGTTCTTCACTGCGACGAAACATGTTCTTCACACTCAGGGCGGTTGTAGCATACTCGATTTGCATGAGCGCAGTGGCATTACACTGGTTGGCACTATGTGCCAAACGATACAGTATCATCAGAAAAGCAGAGCTACTTGATGCTTTGGTTTGGAAATGAGCATGTTCGAAGCTGCTCGCATGGTAGCACGTTGAGCGAGACGTGCTGTTGTAGCTGCTATCGTATGCAATGTACTTCAGATTTGTTGGCAACTGGGTTTTGACACGTGACCGACGTCGGTGTGTACTAAACCTGAAAAGAGATTTAAATCCTGAAAAACAAAGTTTGGCGTCGAGGAGGGCCGGAAAGTGGTACAGGAGCTGGTTCCGAAGACGATCTTGGTAGGCGCCGAAGCAGAGCGCGAAGAGCTCGAGAAGTGCTTGGTAGTTCACCACGACTAATGAGTGTTGGTGTCTTACTGTCCACTGTGTGGTGTGCTATTAGCAGTCTAAAAGCGACTATGCAATAGATCGAACACATCTTTTCGCGATGTACAGACCGAGGAAGAAAAACCATACCACGCAAACACAGTCTAAAAACGACGCTGTTTGACAGCAAGTTCTTCGAT